>MDTG01123055.1_pt1 | contig 27865 bp, 30 predicted proteins | sample 811421 | NCBI WGS metagenome assembly MDTG01 (sample SAMN05326645, study PRJNA326480) | marine metagenome | isolation source: seawater | place: Pacific Ocean: South East | collected 2011
CTGCATTGTGATACAAAAATATAAATATTTACAAATAATAATTTTAAATAATTAAAAAAATTTTCTAACATAAATTATTCTTTATCTTTTTCTTTTGTAGGTTCCTGCTCTCCGTCAAGGTTACCTTTAGATCCTTTTTCTAAGCTTTGTAACTCTACGTCGCTAGAATTAGCTTCGGCAGCTGCCTTAGCTGCCTTTCCTTCTGCTACGGCTTTCTTACCTTCTTCAGAATTTAATCAAGCTTCACCTTGAGCTTTTTGCTCAGCTCTATCAACTAACTCCATTAATTCATCAAAACTTACACCCACAGACCTGTCAAATTCATGTTTTTCCATAACACTCATTTCGTCGAAAGTTTTTGGTCTTGGTTGTTCTATAGCTTTTTTCATATATTCAGGAATTGGCGTTTCTATAGCGCGCTTTAATCTTTGTTTTTCTTCTTCAGAAGTAGTATATTCATATCATAAATCTAAGAAATCTTGTTTTTTTTTCTCAATAAATTCGAAAAAACCAAAATCAAAAGTCTTAGAAAGGTACTCCATAAATTGTTTTTTAAGGTGTAAAAAAGTCTTTACATCGACAACATTTATAATACCAGTTTGTAAAAAATGTATTAAGGGATCAGTATCTAAAAAACTGGGATACGCCATAAATCCTTGGAGAGCTATAGCAGGTTTTAACAAATCTCTATAAACCAAAATCCTATCATGATATATATCGAATAAATCATTTATATATCAAGTAAAAGGAGCATCATTTATTACGTTGCGAGAAGGATCTTTCCAAACATTTATGATAAGGTCTTTATGAATCCAAAGCATATATATTCTTCTAGGCATAGTATACATGATTTCTTCTTTAATGATTCAATAAGTTATTATAGAAATAAAAAAAACTGCTAATTTATCGTAAAATTTATCATCTAAATACGACTCTCCCATTTTATATTCGTCTTCATCTACGCTAGTTAAAGGTTGATCTTCTTTAGCTTTCATTTGCACATGTTTAATAGGCCTGTCTACAGGATGTACAAATTCCTCTACAATGGTATGATCAAAAAGTTTGGCAATAGGTCTAGATAAGTTACCTACTCTATTAGAAAATCTATCAAAATATAAATCAAAATAGATTACACCTGAATCTTTCTTCAATCGAGCTATTCATTTTATAATAAAATCGAAAAAAAATATAGGAGATATAATATAATAAAAGAAAAATTCTATTTCAGCTATAAATCAAACACTTTCAGGAGGCGTTTCTGTTATTATAGGGTAAGCATATAAAAAAGCTAAATAAAAGATATTTAGACACAAAAAGAGGCAAATAAAAAAAACTCTTCTTCAAAAATAAGAAATGATTAGGGATTTTGTTATATTTTTGCCCTCGGGCGTTATTATTAAAACTAAAAACCTAAATTTAATCTCTCTTCAATATAATTTAGAATGGTGAAAAAGCACTTTAAAATAACATTTAAAAGGTAGAGTTAGGTCACTCTTCAAAATAACAAATTGTTCATTAATTATATTCCTATATCAAGTATGAGTATATACAGTTCTTAAATGAGCAATACCTTGTGCTAATAACCTTATTAATTGTTTTGTTATACTTATTATGATTCTACCAATAACGCTACTCAATCATCAGTGTCTAGCTTTTCTATACCTTCGTTTTATATCTAATTTTCTTTTCCTTAAAATCATCATAGAAGACATCCTTTTTTTATTATATTTTATCTTTTTCGTTTTTTTTTTAATAAATCATTTAACTCTATTACCTACAGTTCTTTCTAAAAACGCCATCATGCCTGTAGCGGGTATGATTCCAAACTTAATGAATTCTTCTCATTGGTCTCTGTAAAATTCAAACCGTTTACTTTCTTCCTCTAAAATTTTATTCCTTTTTTGAAGGTTCTTAATAAAGCCTTCTCCCCCCTTTTTATTTCTTGAATAATCAAATGCTCTTTCATCAAAAGTTTCAGCTCTCGTTGAAAAAAATAAGAGTTTTCTTATAGGTCAAAATGAAAGAAATTTTTTTGGAAGATATCAAAATCGAAAGACATAAGAATCTCATTTTATAGTTTCGTGATCAATTGCTTTTAAGTAGATAAAAGAACAATTACGGCCTCGCTTTCTAAAATAACTTTTAATCATTTTTTTACGTTCTGTTAAGTTTGCAAATTTTTTAAAGGCTAAATCCGAATTCAACATTCATTTAAAATCTGGCTTTAAAAAAGATAAAAAGTTATTGAGAGGTACTCAAGTATTTTTTTTCAATTTAAAAAATCATTTTTTTTTCGATAATTTCTGATACTTTTCTGGAAAATCCATTATATGACTTCATTTGATTAAAGGACGAGTAATTGGAGAAAATATAATTTTGATGTTAAGAATCAATCGTTCGTTTCAATAAGCGAAAAGTTGATAAGTATGTCTTAAGATGACAGGAATACTTCAATACACTTTTTTAGGTATTACTACGAAAATAAAATGAACAACCAAGCGCAAATATACGAAATGTGGTTTTTCAAAAAGCCAAACGGAGAATCTTTCTCCTCTTGCGCCATAATCTTGTGTTCATTTTTTCTTTACGTTTTTAGTGAATTCTTTTCACGTATTTTTAAATATTGTCTTTCAGTTTATCATACATTCTTCTTAACATTCTTTTTTTGATTTTTATTTTTACCGCTTAATAAAATGTTGATTAATGCTCCTATGAAAAGAATGAAGAGCAACTGAAAATCAACGTTTACATTAAGACCTACTATTATTTTAGGGAAAATCAAGGGTAAGAGTACCACAACACCTATAACAGTAGCAAAGGCATAATTGAATATAAATCCTGTTTGTAATTTATTTATATTATAAGAAATCTTTTTGGTTAGCCTTACTAAACCAAAAGGTCCCAAAAGTTCAAAAAATCCACGATCAATCTTTTTAAAGGTGTAAGTATAACCACTATAAAGTAAAGGTTTTACAATATAATGATTATATATGTTATCAAATTGTCATTTATTCACTACAAAAAAATAAAATTCTGCTACAGTGTCATTTTTATATATTTTGGATCATATTTTCAGACTTGAAAAATAGCTGTATAAAAATAAACATATTAATATTCCTAATATACTGAAAATAACAGGGATTAACTTTATGTACACTGGTAAAAACTCTGCCTCAAAAGAATTATAACTCGAGCCATTTACAAAGATAGAACCCTCAAATGTGGTGTTTCCTGCACCTATAAACAAGTCTTTGAATAAAAAACCTACGAAAACACTTCCAAAAAATAAAATAAAAAAAGGAATAGCCATTCTTAAAGGACTATCATGCATTTTTTCAGCTATAATTTTTGAAGTGTTTATTTTAGAATAAAAAGTAAAGTATAAAAGTCTAAAGGAATAAAAAGATGTCAAAAAAGCCGCCAGAGTACCCAATCAATAAGCAAAATTACCATGTATAGTATAATGTGAATAAGCTAATTCCAAAATTACATCTTTAGAATAAAATCCCGTTAAAAAAGGAAATCCTGCTAAAGATAAAGAAGCAACAAACATCATAATATAAGTTAAAGGCAGAATTTTCAAGAAACCACCCATTTTTCTAATGTCTTGTTCATCCGCAATAGCGTGAATAACTGATCCTGCACATAAGAAAAGTAATGCTTTAAAGAAAGCATGATTCATCAAATGAAATAGTCCTACTGAATAATTAGATAGCCCACAGATAAAAACCATATAACCTAATTGACTACACGTTGAATATGCAATGATTTTTTTTATATCATTTTGTAAAACTCCAATAGTAGCCGACATGAAAGCAGTTAAACTACCAAAAATTGTTATAGTGATAAGAGAAATATTACATAAATCAATTAAAGGAGAACACCTTATTATTAAAAAAACGCCAGCTGTGACCATAGTTGCAGCATGAATTAAAGCGGATACAGGAGTAGGTCCCTCCATTGCATCAGGTAATCAACTATGTAAACCTATTTGTGCCGACTTTCCGAAAGCCCCCAAAAATAAGAAAAAATTAATTAGAGTAATTACCGAACAATTTAATCCAAAAAAACTTATTTTATCAGAAATCAAAGGACTTATTGCAAAAACGGCGCTATAATTGGTAGTTTTAAAATAAAAAAAAATAAGTAAAATTGCAAAAAATAAAAAAAAGTCACCAATTTTATTGATAAGTACTGCTTTTAAGGCAGATTTATTAGCTTGTATTCTTGTGAATCAAAAACTAATTAAAAGAAAAGAAGCTATACCTACAGCCTCTCAGCCTAGGAACATTTGTACAAAATTATCAGCCGTAACAAGAATCAACATCGCAAATGTAAAAAAGGAAAGGTAAGCCATAAATCTCGGCAAATGAGGATCCTCTTTCATATATTCTGTAGAATACAAGTGTACCAAAAAAGAAATTGTGTTAACAACAATAAGCATTACTGCTGTAACTGAATCGAAAAGGAAACCTCATCTAATCTGAATATCATCGCATAATATTCAATCCATAAGTTGTATATGGTGTACTTCTTTTCCATAAAGTATACTAAAAAATAAAATTCAAGAAATAAGCATCGTAACAAACATATTACTACATGTGATGATACAAGCTCCAAAAGAACCAAGTCTATATCCAAAAAAGGATAGACTTAAGAAAGAAAATAGTGGTAAGATTATTACTGATAACTCCATAAACTAGCCCTTGATCGAATTTATGAAGTCTACCGCAATAATCCCCCGGACTCTATAAAATACCACTAAAATAGCTAAACCAATGGCAGACTCTGCGGCAGCTACGGTTAATATGAAAACGGCAAAAACTTGACCATTTAAGTCGTCCAAAATATAAGATGAAGATATAAAATTCAAATTAATGGCTAAAAGCATTAATTCAATTGACATAAGGATAACTATTAAGTTTTTTTTAAGTAAGAATATACCAGTTAGTCCTATAAGGAATAATACTAGATTCGTAAATAAAACATAATCTAAGTTTAACATAACTAAATTTTTGAGACAATGTACTTGTTTGTAAAAAAATAACGAAGCGAGCCTTGGATTGGGATCGAACCAACAACCTTTTGGTTAACAGCCAAATGCTCTACCTATTGAGCTACCAAGTAACTTTATTTTACTTATAAAGTGGAGTGGATCGGATTCGAACCGATGACCTTCTGTTTGCAAAACAAATATTCTACCGCTGAAATACCACCCCATTTTCAATATAAAATAAAGCCTCTCTAAAATCAACATAAATTGTAAAAATTTATGCTAGTTTATCAATATTATAATAACTATTTTATAGCTTATTTGTTAATCAGGATAAATATTGGTCTAACGTTACACTTTTAACAACAATAGGCATAAATCCATGATTTACCCCACAAATTTCGCTGCATTGTCCATAAAAAGTACCTAATCTTTTTAAAAAAATAGATACTTGGTTCAATCTACCCGGGACACAATCAGTTTTAACACCCAGTGAAGGTACAGCTCATGAATGTAATACGTCATTTGATGTTAAAATAACCCTTATATGAGTATTTACAGGTAAGACAACAGGATTGTCTACTTCCAACAATCTTAATTGGCCTATTTCTAATTCTTCATCAGGAATCATATAGCTATCAAACTCTATATCGTCGAATTCGACTTTATAATCTGAATATTCATAAGATCAATACCATTGATGTCCCACCGCTTTTATAGTTATTGAAGGATCTATTATCTCATCCATGGAATATAAAAGAATGAAAGAAGGCACTGCAATAGCTAGTAAAATTAGACTAGGAATTATAGTTCATATTATTTCTAATAAAGTATGGTGCTCAAATTTTATAAAAGCTACTTGTTTTAAATTAGCAAAATGTTTATTAGGAATCGCTTTTTTAAAAAGTTCTGTTTTTTCTAAGGAAACAATTTCTTGTGTATAAAAAGAACTTTTTTTAAATTTACTTAAAACTCCGTACTTATTTTTGTATTTAAACCTATAATGGTAATGCATCATTATTCTTAAAATCATTCATGATACGAAAACAAATATTACAGTTAAAAAGAAAAAAATATGATGATGAATATCGATAATTCCTTCCATTATAGGAGTTGCTGGATCTTGAAATCCAAATTGTCAAGAATTAGCAAAATCACATTCGACATCAAAATCTTCTCAAGCAAAATCTCTTATAATATGAGAAGTATCATTCATTTCAAAGTGCTCTCTCAAATCACCTCAAATTGACATATCCATTAATAAATCATCAAAGAACTCAGAACAAGATGAAGCTTCAAAAACCCAATGGGGAATTCTTCTTGTATCTACAAAATGTTCGTTAAGTTCTAAATCAGAAAAAAGTCTGCGGTGACTTTCTCTTAGGTTATAAAGATTATCATAATTTTTAAAGTATTCAAGATCTATTGTTGCGTTATCAAAGAAATCAGTTCTTCAAACATACCCAAATACTTTATGTAATTTTGAAAAGAAAAGATCAAAATCTTCTTTAGTTCTTATTTTAAACGAGTATTTTGAATTATGTCAAGTTATATAATCTAACCATTTGTTTTTTAAATTTTCATTAAAAATATCACCGCTTATTCTATCAGGTATTTTTCAAGAAGGCACCTGCTGCCAATCTAATAATCCGGAAACTGTAGTTTCTCAAGTATCCGGCGTTAGTATCGCGTATTTTTTATTCGAATCTGCTAAATAAAAGAGTTGATCCTCGTCATTGAACAGAAGTTCATTTATATAACTGAATTGAGGCATATAAGGATTTTCATGTTTCCAAAAAAATAATTGATAAGTTTCTTCATAAGAATAGTCAAATACCTTATGGTAATCAAGCAATTCGGTATTTTTCACCTTTTCGTTTAAAAATGAAAGATTATTCTCTAAAGAATTACTAATGTTTTCAATTAATGTATTATCTTCAAACTTTTTAATGTGACTCAGAATACGGTCTGCATCAAAAATGTAAGCTATATTCAAATCAAAATCATTCGAATTAGTAGCTTTTTCATTAATGGCAAGTTTTTGATTTATAATTTCAATATTACTTTTCGATTTCTGATAATTAGATCTCAAATTTGAAAAGTTTTTATATTCTAAATCACTAATTATTTCTGTTGTTCTTTTTTTTGCTAATAAACCACTTTGATGTATGCAGACATCCAAATCCGGATCATAGGTTTGAATATCGCTAGAGTTCTGGAAGAATGTTTTTCTGGGCAATTCAGTATATTCAACTCAATGTCTTCAAGGATAAAGATATCTGTCCAATTTTTCAACCAAATTCTGAAAGAAGTTTAGGTCTTTTTTTAAAGGTTTTATATAACAATCACCTTCTATTTCTTTTAAAGGATAATAGTTATGTAATTCCATAGTTTGATTTGTTTTTATTAAAGGTTCAAAAGTTTTATAAAGTTCTTTTCCGGTGTTTTTTAAATAATTGATCATGTATTGGTACACAGTTATTTCTTCAAGGTCATTTTCTTTTATAAGCATTACTTTCTTTAATAAAGGACTTTCTTTATTGGTATCGCTTCTAAAATTTATATTTTGACGAGCAATTTCTTCGTAGTTTAAGTCTTTTTGAGCAAACCTCGTTATTATATCTATCCTGTTTTCCTCTTCTCGTCAGATATGAGAAAACTTTTCATAATTTCTCATGACACTATATCTATGCAGCGTTGCCAATTTATAAAAAGCTCTTAGACGCATATAAAGGTCATTATCGTCATTTATCAGAAAGTAAGAAGAAATGAATTGATTAAATTCGTTCTCACTTAAAAAAGGTAGTCTTTCAGAGTAAGAAGACTTTCCTTTTATAAGTTCTTGAAAACTATCGGGAAGTCTCTCCTTTACTTTTTCAATTTCTGCTAAAAAAAATTTTCTATGAAGTTCTCCCAAATAATCTTGAAGCGTTATTTTATGGCTTACCTCCTCAGGCATCATTTGTTGTTCATCAAAGTTGTCTTTACTTTTTTTTATAAAACTAAAGTCGTATTTTGGTACGTTGTTTGTTTCATACTGTTCAAATAGATGCTCTCTTCGTCTTTCTGGAAGTCTATCATGGTTTAAACTTTCATAAGTTTTTAGATCGCTTAGAGGTTGTCAGATTTTTTGCATGTTTATATTAAGACTTTTATCCACCTGCTCAATTATTGTTTTTTCAGTATCTTCTTCTTTAATAATACTTGTTCATTTCTTCGTCGGTTTTTCTTCTTCAAGCACTAAATTAAATATACTTTTTGTAACTTTGTTATCTTTAGTTTCAAGTCAAAAAGGCTCAGGATGTTCATGCTCTATTGAAGATTCAATACGTTTAACTCTACTTTTATCAGGGTACTCTATTTCTTTAAGGTTATTTACAGTTTTGACTAAGACATCTTCGATTTTTTGGTTAGTAGCTAGATTAAAATTTAAAAAATTTTTCTTAAATTCCTCAACAGAAGAAAATAAAGGAGGTACTTCTATAAGTGGAGCACCCTCCTTTTCATCTACGGGTACCTTACGATATAGGTTAAAATTTTGCAGATTTTGAATCTTTAAACCTACAAATTCGGTGAAAGGAGTTTTTATTAGTTTTTCGATGTAACTATCGTTTTTTCATACCATGAAACCATATCTATAATCTTCTGATTGTCCATTTAACGCTCTTATATTTTTTACTACTCCTAATTCTATAGAACTGTCGGATTTTTTTACACGCTTCAAGAAATTTGCTTCTAAAGAAGTGGTGATAAAATCGTGATTAACCTGAAAGTTACAAACATTTACGTTAGGTAATTTTAAGCTTATAATAGGAGGCGCGTCTTTAAAGACGTTAGAAACCTGTTCTGTTTTATCATTAAAGTCAAACCCATACTTAAGCAGATGATATACTTCTTCCATATTTTTAAACTTTGGGTAGACAGGTCCATCGTATCCATTACTCATTGTACTTTTTTCTAGAACTGGTTGTTCTAACTGTGCTTTATGTTTGTTTATTTCGAGAAATAAACGTTGTCAATATTCAAAACCTAAATGGGCACGCTGAGAAATTATGGCTTTAACCATCAAAATATGAGAACTGAGTTCTTCTGACTCTAGAAGAAGCTTCATGTAGTCTTTGTCTAAAGGATTTTTATGATCTGACATAATTCTAAGCTGCGCCTCAATAATAAATAACTACAAATAAAAAAAGTCACACTACATCTACAAAATGTCAATATCAGGCCGCCGCTTCAAAACCGAAATGATGAGTTTTTGTAAAATGAAATTTATAAAGTCTAACGAGACAAACGCCTAAAAAGATCGTACCTATTATTACATGAAAACCATGAAAACCTGTTGCCATATAAAAAGTCGATCCATAAATACCATCTGTTATATCAAAAGAAGCTTCAGCATATTCGAAAACTTGAAATCCTGTAAATAAAATAGCCAACAAAATTGTTGCTATCAAACCATACATTGATTCTGTACGAAAACCACTAATCAATGCATGATGAGCTCAGGTTATAGTTGCTCCAGATAATAACAGTATTAAAGTATTTAAAAAAGGAATACCTCAAGGATTGAAAGGTATAATTCCTACAGGAGGTCATATAGAACCTATTTCAATTGTGGGGCTTAAACTTGAATGAAAAAAAGCTCAGAAAAAAGCGAAGAAAAACATGATTTCAGAGACAATAAATAAAACCATTCCGTATTTTAACCCCTTTTTTACTGCTTTAGTATGATGCCCTTCGAACGTAGCTTCTCTTATTACGTCTCTTCATCAAATAGCCATACAAAGAATTACGAAAATTAAAGAACTAAAAAATAATATATCGCCAAACTTATAAAAGTGAATATACATTACAAAACCGTTTGTTACTCCTAAAACTCCTATTGATGTAATAAGAGGTCATGGACTAGGATCTACTAAGTGAAAAGTGTGTTTTTGATTACTCATAATATTTTATTAGAGAGATTATGACATAAAGAAAACCTTACTTGGGTGCAATAACTTGTTAAAATAAAATAAGCGTTTTAAATTTAATGACCATAAACGGACTCTTTCATATATATACAAACAAGAACGGTAAATACATAGGCTTGTAAAGCCGCAATAAATAATTCTAAACCTATAATACATGTAATTAAAGTTATAGGTAAAAATCCTAAAACTACTTGTAGTTGAAGTATAGTTAACGTAAATCCAGATAAGATTACTAATAAAGTATGACCTGACATCATATTTGCAAATAATCGAATACCTAAACTAAAAGGTCTAGATACAAAAGAAATAACCTCAATTATAACTAAAAAAGGTAACATAGGTTTAGGCGCTCCTGCAGGAACAAACAAATGAAAGAAATGAAGTCCTTGCCTTTGAAAACCTAAAATTATGATCCCTAGAAATAATGAAAAAGATAGACAGAAAGTAACTGCTATATGACTTGTAGTAGTAAAACCATAAAGGGTCATTCCCATTAAGTTACTCGTAAGTATAAAAGTAAACAACGTAAAAGTTAAAGGAAAAAACCTCCTACCGATTCAGCCCATTTGCTGTTTAGTCAAGTTTAAAAGAAACTTGTAATAAGACTCACCTATAATTTGTCAAGCCCTAGGAACTACTCTCATATCTCTTGAAACCAACCAAAAAAAAAAGCAAAAGAATAGTATTACAATTATATTATATACAGTCAAATTGGTAAAAGGTATACTTTTCAAATAAAAGATAGTAACTATATTAAATTGTTCTAAAGGTTGAAAATGGAAATTCATTATAAATTAATTCTTGATGATTCTAAAATAACCCTTTTTTTTAAAAAATTTGAAATATTAAATATACTGTTAACATATCTAATCCGCGTATATAGAAATTCTGAAAAAGTCTTAAAAGTCACTTCATTATCTATTTTTTTTAACCTCTTAAATAATTTATGACTAAAAACCATGCTTCTTCAGTGATAACCTCGTCTAGAAAGCCTATAAAACTGACTTATAACTGAACAATGACGATGAGTTACCCAAGTTTTTCAAAAACGAAATTTAAGAGTACTCGCTATACGTGCAAGATATCTTTTAGTCAAAAGTATATAACTTAAGATAAAAAAAAGACTAGTCGTAAACACTTGACCGTATAAAACAAAAATGTCTAATTGAGGCACTTATTTATTTTTATTTTACTTCTTTACGATCGTTTTAATAATATGAATTTTGAAATTAGTATATACTGCACTGAGCAATGGTTGGCTCTTAAAGTGATTTTTTATCTATCTATTTCTCCGAACACAATATCTTGAGTACCTATAATTGTGACCACGTCAGCAATCATATGATGCATTGCCATTAGTTTGAGACCTTGAAGGTGCAAAAAACCAGGAGCTTTTATATGACATCTATAAGGTCGGCTCGTACCGTCCGAAACCAAATAAACACCAAATTCTCCTTTCGGAGCTTCAACAGCGGTATAGCCTTGACCTTTAGGTACGTAAAAACCCTCTGTATATAATTTAAAATGATGTATTAAAGACTCCATAGAATGTTTCATCATAGCACGAGGCGGGGGCGTTATCTTATGATCATCAATAGATACTGGCCCTTCGTTTATGTTGTTAACACAATAGTCTATTATTTTTAGACTCTCTCGCATTTCAAAAACTCTTACCATATATCTATCATAACAATCTCCATTAAGTCCTATAGCTATTTTAAAAGGAATAGTTTCATATATTTCATAAGGTTGATCTTTTCTAATATCTCAATCTACACCTGAACCTCTAGCCATAACCCCACTAAAACCTCAGTTCATTGCTTGTTCAAAAGAAACACAACCAACGTCTACTAATCTTTGTTTTCAAATTCTATTATTAGTCAGGAGTTCTTCCATCTCGTCTATACGAGATCTAAATCTAACAACAAAATCGTTTATGTCTGAAAGTAATCCCATAGGTAAATCTTTTGCAACACCTCCAGGTCTTACATAAGCGGCATGCATACGCGCTCCTGAAACTCTTTCATAAAATTCCATTAAAGCTTCTCTTTCTTCAAAACCTCACAGAAAAGGAGTCATTGCTCCCACATCTAAAGCATGACAAGTTAAAGCTAATAAATGATTTAAAATACGTGTTATTTCATCAAATATAACTCGTATGAATTTCGCTCTTAATGGTACTTCACAATTCAACATTTTCTCTATAGTTAAAGAATATGCGTGTTCTTGTGCCATCATAGAAACATAATCTAACCTATCAAAGTAAGGCAAACCTTGTAAATAATTTTTATTTTCAAGAAGTTTTTCAGTACCTCTGTGAAGTAATCCTATATGAGGATCAGCTCTCATAACGACCTCTCCTTCTAATTGAAGAACTAAACGCAATACTCCATGCGCTGCCGGATGTTGAGGACCGAAATTCATGTTGAAATTTTTGACTTTTCTTATAGGTTCTTCTATTTTTTTAGGTTCAAATAAATAATTAAACTTTTCGTTTAATTCATCGGTATCATAATAATCTATCATAATTTACTTTTTATATTGAAATCAAGGGCTCGTAAAATCGAAATTACGGTATTCTTGTGTTAACTCTAACGGCTCATAAACAACTCTTTTTTTAGAGTCATCATATCTTATTTCTAAATATCCTGAAAGAGGAAAATCTTTCCTAAAAGGATGTCCTTCAAATCCATAATCTGTTAAAATTCTTCTTAAGTCTGGATGTTGCTTAAAAAAAACACCAAAAGTATCCCATACTTCTCTTTCTAATCAATTTGCAGATTTGAACAACACACTAGATGTCCAAATACTTTCTTTTTCTTTAAGGTTAACTTTTACATATATTCTTTTAGCATGCTTATAACACAATAAGCCATATATCAATTGAAATCTATGAGGATACCTTTTTAAAAAATCAATACAACATATATCGAAAAGAGTTCTGTATTGAAAAGCTCAGTGAGTACGTAAGAACATAAGGACTCTTATTATGTATTCCTTGTGTACTGTCATCTGTAAATTGTTTTTATAAATATCAAATGATATAATAAATTTAGGTAGGGTAGCCATAAGATATTTAATTTCTTTAAAATAAGAAGCTTTATGTCTTACATATACTCTAGTAAAAGAAGTTCAATTAGCTGAAGTGCTTGCAAAAGCAGCTCCCCCTTTTAACGTTAAGTCGATATTATTATTCATTGTTTAGTTTCAATCTAAAGCTCCTTTTAGTCATTCAAAAATAAAACCCACCGTTAATATTATTAAAAAAAAAATCATAGATCAAAATCCAAATAAATTAATATCTTTTAAGACTACACTTCAAGGAAAAAGGTATGATATTTCTAGATCAAAGATTATAAAAAGGATGGCTACTAGATAAAACTTTATATCGAATTTACTTCTAGTATCTTCAAAGGGTTCGAAACCACACTCATAAGATGAAATTTTTTCAGAATCAACATTTTGTTTTACTAAAAAGTAAGATAAAAAAAAAACTACGGCTGCAATTAAAGAACTTAATAAAAAAAAAATTAATATGTAATAAAACTCAGTAAAAATAAACATAAAGATTAATTAAACAAAAACAACAAAGAATAAGGGTTACACATTCTTCTAAAAGAAAACGTAACAACGCTCTTTATTGAATTTAAATACTTTTTAGCTCAAACCATTTTAGATGATAAATTAGGTGTAAGAGAACTTCTAAAAGACTTCGTTAAAGGGTCACTGTTGAATTTTATATTTTTCATCGAAAATGAAGAAAATGTTTGCTCTATTAACGTTCTTCAAATTGTTCTAAAAATTTCAACAAACTTACCCAGTAAAATATTGAGATCATTTTTTAAAAATTTTTTTAATATAGTCTCACTTGCTTTTTTTTTCACTTCTTTTATCTGTTTTATGATTAGAAGTTCTCTCGTTTTTAGGTACAAAAGGTGCTGCCTATATCTCATTAAAAATGTAATCATTGCTCTAGAACGAGACATAACGAACCTTTTAAGTTGCATTATATTGTATACGATATCATAAGTATCGTCTGTTATTACCCAGGTCATCTTGAAGAATTTTATCATCTCATGGTAAATCAAAATAGCTATAGCTATTTGACCTAAAAATAAAATAAGATGAGATTCAAAAGGTAAAGCAACCATAATAAAAGCTAGAAGGCTTACTTTTGCAATTTGAGCTCAATACTCTCAATCACCTCTATTAAGGGGTCTTCTTCCTCTCATTGAATGGTGAAATTTTTTTAACGTTAGAGGACCCTGGCGAATAATCTTCTTGAATTTATATTAACGTTATCACCTCTAACTGGTAGAACCGCCTAAAAAAAAAGTTAGTTTTAAAAATGATTTTGAGGGTGAGAAATGGGACTCGAACCCATGCTTTTAGAACCACAACCTAATATTCTGCCTGTTAAATTATACTCACCCAACTAAAGCTGGAGAGGAGAATCGAACTCCTAACCTATGGATTATGAATCCATCGTTCTTACCTATTGAACTACTCCATTTAGCGCTTTAGTCTATCTTCTTCTTTTTTTTTTTTCTTCGAAGTCCATTATAACCTTTTTTGTACAAATAATGGAATTCATATATTCTTATTTTTCGAAATTTTAATGCCCTTATACAACCTTTCAACATATATGCTCTTCGTGGGTGTAAAAAAGCTTCTACAATAATAGGATTTCTTCTTATACTTTTTGCTTTACGTAAACAATATTTAACAAATATTTTAGTGATTAATTCAAAAAGAAATATGTTTCTTTTTTTGCTAAAATTCATTTTAGCTATTCCTTTTGATATTTTGTAAATAACCTTTCCTTTACCTGTACACAAAGTTATAAAAATGTTATTTAAAGATTGATTAATCTTTATAATATGATGAATGGTTACTTTTCTAACTTGCTTCGAGAATATTATTTTATTTTTCTTTTTTGAGTAGCGCAATTATTTCTAGTGTTTTGCCCTCTAACTGACAAACCATATAAATGTCTAAACCCTTTAAAATTACGTATTTTCTTTTTAAAAGCGATGTGCTTATTTCTTATTCGTAAGTATTCTGCACCTAACGGCTTCCTGTGCTTAATTTCTATTAAATTATTGAAATCTTCTACATCACTCTTTCTAAGTTTTGGATTGTTTAAAGGAAGATTTATAACTCGAACTATGTTCAATAGTCTAGAATTATAAATTCCTTTTATTTTTTTAAATCTCATCATAACGTTTATAAATTCTTTTTCCATCTTTAATTATAATATTTTTTTGCGAAAATTAGTTAAGTTTAAATTTAAACTTTTGATCTTTGAACTACCGAATTCATAACTTAATTTTTTTAAAAGAAACCGAGTAACAAGTATTTTTTTTCCAGTAAAAGGTAGATTCAATTCAAAAATTTTTTCCTGCTTATATGTCATAAACAATCTGATTCTATTATTATTTTTGCTTAAATGAAAAACCACTAATTTATTTTTTGTCTACTGTTTTAAGTTTAGGTTTCAATCCTTTTTCGAATATACCTTTTCCTCTATAAATATCTCAGTCTTTGATATTTTTAATAAAAAAGGATAAGCTACCTACTTCTGCTTTATTATTCCCTGATATTATTATAGTGTTTTTTAAAACATTCAAATGAAACTTTCGTTTATCATAAATAAATTCTATTATATGACTCTTTCCCAAATCAAACCTGATTCCATTCTCTATAATCATAATCCTAAAACCTATACCCACAAACTCTAAGACTTTATAATATTTATCATCTTTCTTTTTTGACAATTTTTTCTTGAAAGTAGATAATCTCGTTTTTAAAATTTCATTTTTTGTAAATGAATTTTTATCAAAAATTTTTATTAGTTTACTCATAAAAAACTAAAAGATGTTATTTACCAAGAGTACTTTTTGATATTATTTATATGTGCTTCATTTATATGTTTTTTTAACGATCATCTACTTTGACAGAAAGTTCGGTTATAGCTTCTTCCTTTCAAGTTAAAAAAACACAGATTTTGATTATCGTTTCTTTTAAAGAATTTATTCTTAGAGATGTAAAGTTTATGATCTCAATTTAGATTTGAAGCTTCTTTCTGTTTCAAAAAATTGTTTATTATGTTATTATCATAAACTTTCGATTTTATCCGAATTTTAGATAACCACTTTTTTTTTAAATAACGCATTAATTATTTTGTTGTAAATACTAGGGAGATGGAGTATAGCCAAGTGGAAAGGCAACGGCCTTTGACGCCGTGATGCGTAGGTTCGAATCCTACTACTCCAAAACTTAAAATTATTAAATTAGTCAATTGAGACTTAGCAAAATACTTGAGTAAAAGCAAACTCAAGCTAAAGAAATAGGTAAAAAAACTTTTCATCCTAAACGCATTAATTGATCATATCTATATCTAGGAAAAGTAGCTCTAACTCACACAAATAAAAAAAGAAAAAATAATATTTTTAGTGAAAACCAAACATAAGAAGGTATTAAATTTAGCACTAAAAGATCTATAGGAGGAAGTCAACCCCCAAAAAATAAAATAACGTTCAGAGTACTCATCAAAATGATGTTAACATACTCTCCTAAAAAAAAGAGTGCGAAACCCATAGCTGAATATTCAACATTGTATCCCGAAACGAGTTCAGCTTCGGCTTCAGGTAAATCAAAAGGAGGCCTGTTTGTTTCAGCTAAAGAAGATACAAAAAAAAGCATAAATAAAGGAAAAAAAGGAATCACAAATCATAAAAAGGCCTGGTGCATTACAATTTCTGTTAAGTTTAAAGAAGAAGTTACGATTAATAAAGTAATTATAATCAATCCTATAGAAACCTCGTAAGAAATCATTTGAGCCGCTGATCTTAAGGAACCTAAAAAAGCATACCTAGAATTACTAGATCAACCAGAGATAATAACTCCATAAACCCCTAATGAAGAAACTGCAAATATATATAAAATGCCTACATTCAAGTCGGCAAAAACGACTGCCTCGTTGAAGGGAATAACTGCTCAATTTAAAAAGCTAAGTAACAAGGTTATAATAGGGGCTAATATAAAAATAGCTTTGTTAGCTTTACTCGGAATTATAGTTTCTTTTAATAAGAGTTTTAATCCATCAGCAAATGGCTGGAGTAAACCAAAAATCCCAATAACATTAGGGCCTCTTCTCCTTTGAATAGCGGCCATAACTTTTCTCTCAAATAACGTTAAAAAAGCAACGGCTATTAACACGGGTACAATTATAACCAAGATTTGTATCACTGTATATATTAAGTCTTTAATCATAATAAAAGTTATTATTGTTAGTATCGAATGCTCTATGAGACTCTAACATAGTTTTAGATGATCTACTTATAATATCACTATTATAATAAGTAAAATTCAATCTTTTAAAATTAGACTTATAAATCTTGTTCAAGATCTTTTTGTTAGTTCTAGCTATTTTTTTGAAAAGAATATTATTAAGAAACTGAGCTTTATTATTAGTTAAGTTAGAATCGCAATTAAAAACTTTAGTAGATAGATTTTTAACCTCATTTATATCATTAAAAGCTAATTTTCGATTTGAGTATCCTTTGTTTATCAAAAAATCTGACAAAGCTTTAAAAATCTGTCAATGAGGTCTCGATATTTTGGGTGATTGTGTTATTTTAAAAGTTTCTTGTTTATAGCTTAAATTATTATTAAAAATACTTGTGCCTTCGTAATGATTTGATGGAGGTAGAATTAAATCGATATCACTTAAATCCTCTTTATTGTGAGTTCCTTGAAAAACCAAGAATTGATTTTTTGAAGCGTAGTTCTTCGTTAATGATTGAGGACTGACATTCCCAGCAACATATCTAAAAATACCTGATGCTTTTGAATTTTTATACCTCGCTTTATAAATGTTTGAAAAAAGATTTGAGAATACTTTCGTACTTTGATATAAAGTTTTGTAAACTAAACCTTTTTGTAAAAAATTAATTTCTTCTATAGCACGTTCTACTTGAAAACCATCGTTTCTCAAAAATAAATCGCTACCAAAGAAAAATCTTACTTTATTTTTCTTTGAGGCTTTGGCACACTTTACTAAAAATTGGCAAGACAGATGTTTACCTTTAACTGTACTTAACAACGTATCTGCGTTGTTTCCTAAAGAGGAATGATTATAGTTGAAATTAAATACAGAGCCTACGTTATAAACTTTTATTTTGTAATTCCTAAAAAAAACGTTCATTAAAGGTTGTTCAAACCTTATATTTAAATTTACTAAAACAACGGCTTTTTCTAAAGATATCTCCTTGTAATTCTCAAAAGGCAATGCTCTATTATTAACTATGTTTGACTTAGGCAAAAGGGTGTTAACATCAGCGTTTAATAAGTCAACTCCAAAATTTTGATTCACAAACTCTTTATATGCAGATAACGAAATTCTGTCTAAATCTCCGCAAAAGAATTGAGTTTCTCTGCTTTTCTTTAATTTCTCAGAAATTAATTGAAAAGCGTCAGATCAACCAATAGGAGAAAAACTATTTCCATCTTTTATCATAGGAACAGTAAACCTTCATTTGTAAAGCCCTTCAAAAGAAAACCTTGCCTTATTAGTAATTCATTCTTGATTTAAAAACTCATTAACACTTGGCAAAACTCTTACAATTTTTAGACCTTTAAAATTAACGACTAAATTAGATCCCATAGAATCAAAAATATCTACAGATTCATTCTTTTCTAGTTCTCAAGACCTACTTGTAAAAGCGTAAGGCTTAGATGTAAGAGCTCCTATAATTTTTAATTTATGGATAATGACCATTTAACTTTTTTGACTATATTTTTTTCAAAAAATGTTTTCTAACATATTACACCCTGGTAATATTATTAAAAAATATGCAAAGTAAAACCCGGTTGCTAACTGACCAATTTCATAGAAAGGAGTTTCTATACTTTTTCCTCCTATTCATCCTAACACTAAACAATCGAAAAAAAATATTCAGAAAAATATTTTATGTAGCAATCTGAAGCTTGAACTACGGATTTCAGAACGAGTTATAAAAGGCAACGCTAATAAAATCAAAATTGATAATAATAAAAGAATTACCCCACCCAATTTATCGGGCACTGAGCGTAAAATAGCGTAGAAAGGCAAAAAGTATCATTCAGGAACTATATGAGTAGGAGTGACCATAGGATTCGCCGGTATATAATTATCTGTGTGCCCTAGATAATTTGGAGCAAAATAAAGAAAGACAGAAAAAAAGATAAAGAAAAGAATAATTCCGTATAAATCTTTAACCAAGAAGTAAGGCCCAAAAGGAATTTGATCAGTATTAGATTTAATACCTAAAGGATTGTTCGATAGATTTTCGTGTAAAAATATAAGGTGCAATCCTGCTAACGCCACTATAACAAAAGGAAATAAATAATGTAGACTGAAAAATCTATTAAGAGTAGGATTATCTACGCTAAATCCTCCTCATAATCAGTAAACGATAGAATCACCCACTAAAGGAATAGCAGACGCTAAGTTAGTAATAACAGTTGCAGCTCAAAAGCTCATTTGCCCTCAAGGCAATACGTAACCCATGAAAGCAGTTAAAATCATTATTAAAAGTATAATGACTCCTAGACATCATAAAATTTCTCTCGGGTACATATAAGAACCATAATATAGACCTCTAAAAATATGAACGTAGACTACTAAAAAAAACATAGAAGCTCCGTTTGCGTGTATATATCTTATTAATCAACCATAGTTAACATCTCTCATAATATGTTCTACACTTAAAAAGGCTAGGTCTGCGTGAGCGACATAGTGCATAGCCAAAAAGATACCTGTGACTATTTGAATAACTAAACATAACATAGCTAAAACTCCAAAATTTCAAAAATAAGTAATATTTATTGGAACTGGATAACTAATAGCTGTATGATGTAAAGTAGAAAGAAGCGGATATTTTTTAATAAACCTCATACCTACAATTTCAAATAGTCTAGTTTAGAGAATATATATAAGATTTTAAGTGTGCATTGTGAAAAGCGAGGAGCGATTCCTCCCGCTTGTATAAGAACCTTTTTGTCGCTATAACCAGAAATTATTTTTCATTCTTTAAATCGCCTGAAAACAAAAAAAAAGGATATCTATGCCCTTGTGATCTACTTATGGCAAAAAAAATTAGTTTAGAGTACGAAGTGTACAAATTAATAGCCGGGAAAGATTACCAAAAAGGCCAAGATATAGGTCAAGTTCTTTCCGTTAAAGATGGAGTTGCAACTATATACGGTCTTAATGATATAAAAGCAGGAGAACTTATAGAATTTATAGATTCGAAAATGAAAGGTATGGCTTTAAACCTTAACGAAGACTCAGTCCAGACTATTATTTTCGGTAATGATAGACTTGTTAAAGAAGGAGATAAGGTGAAAGGTACAAAGGCCTTAGTTGAGTTTCCAGTAGGGTCAGAAATGCTTGGAAGAGTCGTAGACGCTTTAGGGAATCCTATAGATGGTAAAGGTCCTATAAATAACGTTAAATACAGACCAGTTGAATTAAAGGCTCCAGGAATTATTTCTCGTAAAAGTGTTCATGAGCCTATGCAGACAGGAATAAAATCAGTAGATAGTTTAATTCCTATAGGTAGAGGACAAAGAGAGCTTATTATAGGTGATCGTTCTACCGGAAAAACTACTATAGCTATTGATACCATAATAAACCAAAAAAAAACAAACTTTAATCCCGAAAATCACGTACATTGTATTTATGTCGCTATAGGACAAAAGAGATCGACTGTTGCTCAGATAGTTGAAATTCTAAGAGAGAAAGGTGCTTTAGAATACACCGTTATTGTTGCCGCAACCGCTTCTGAATCAGCAACTTTACAATTCTTGGCTCCTTACTCTGGATGTACTTTAGGAGAGCACCTAATGACAAGAGGAGCAAGCGTTCTAATTACATATGACGATTTGAGTAAACACGCAGTTGCTTATAGACAAATGTCTTTGCTATTAAGAAGACCTCCTGGTAGAGAAGCTTATCCTGGAGACGTCTTTTATTTACATTCTAGACTTCTAGAAAGATCGGCAAAACTAAATGACAATTTTTGTTGAGCTGGTTCTTTAACAGCCCTTCCTGTAATTGAAACTCAAGCTGGAGATGTCTCCGCTTACGTTCCTACTAATGTTATTAGTATTACTGATGGTCAAATATTCTTAGAGACTTCGTTATTTCATAAAGGAATTAGACCTGCTTTGAATGCAGGATTGTCTGTTAGTAGAGTAGGTTCTGCCGCTCAAAATAAAACTATGAAGAGTGTTTCTGGGTCTTTGAAACTAGAATTGGCACAGTATAGAGAAATAGCAGGTTTTGAACAGTTTGGAGACAACCTTGATAAATCTACACAAAGACTTTTAAATAAAGGAAAGTGTTTAACTGAGCTCTTAAAACAAAATAAGTATAGCCCTTTATCTTTAGATAAAGAAATCGTAGCTATATATGCAGGAGTTCAAGGATATTTAGAAGATATTGAAATAAGTAAAATAAATGAATTCGAAAAAGCTATTTTTGAATATTTATCTGATACAACATTATTTAAACCTTTTTTTATGTTGGCTGATAAAAAAGTAGAGTTTAGAGTTCTAGACGTTATTATAAATGATGTTAAGGTTAAATATAAAAGAAAATCTAAGTTTTAAAAGTTAAAAATAATTAATTATTTTTAACTTTTAGATTGTAAAAAACCTTAACAAGAGGATAGTTTAATGGTAAAACACCGGTCTTCAAAACCGTAGTTAGGGGTTCGAGTCCCTTTCCTCTTGCTTTATATATTAATTATGCTCCAAAAAACAGGATTTTTGAGAATTTTAAGTTTAAGATTGCCTGCGGGACAGGTGAAAATGGGGCCTCCAGTAGGTACAATTTTAGGTCAGTTCGGGGTTAAAATAAAACAATTCTGCGATGAATTTAACAAAAAAACTGAAAAGCTGCCTAAAGGTACTTTAATTAACGCTGAAATTTACATTAAGAAGGATAAATCTTTTGAGGTTAAAATTAAGAACGTGCCTACAAATTTCTTAATACAGGTAGCTTCTTTCAAAAGAGGTGATATAATCACTTTTTTAGACTTGTACAAAATCTATTTGATTAATAAACAGACTCATAAAAGTACGAACATATCAAATATTCTTGGATATTTGAAAACAAATAATCTTAATTTAATTAATGAATAAAGAACTTAATTATTCTTTAGTCAAACAAATCTTGACTTACCAAAAGACAAGTGATTTGACATTGTGATGCTCCTCCCTAGTATTTACATCGGAAATTAATTTTAAGTTTTTGAAAGTTAAACCTAAGCTTGCTCTTAAATTAATAAAAAACAAATCGTTCTTAAATATAATATCGAACGACGTATATATTGTTTTTTTAAAAAAAGAAGATTTAAATTCTTTTCTAAAGACAAGTGATTTTCAACTTATTTTCTTTGTTTTTTTGAAAAACGTTTATTTTTCAAAAAGCCTTTTACTACAATTAAATGAGTACAATATAACTAATTTATTTTCAAATATCACTAAAATGCTTAGTAACAATATGTATTCCGTTTTTCATAAGACAGGTTGTCTAAAAACATTAAATTTAATTAACAAAATACAAAATGGCAAATCTTAATCAATTGTCCAAAATGGGTAAAAGACCAAAAAAGAAAATTTATAGACCAACTCCGGTATTAAGATATTCACCTTTCAAGAAGGGAATTTGTATCAAAGTTACTACCACTAAACCTAAAAAACCAAATTCCGCTATAAGAAAGATAGCTAAAGTAAAAACGTCGTCTAAAACCGTTATAACAGCAGCTATACCTGGTATAGGACATAATTTACAAGAATACTCGATGGTTCTAGTTAGAGGGGGTCGTGCTAATGATTTACCTGGTGTGAGATATAAACTGGTTAAAGGAAAATATGATTTTTCCATAAAAGAGCGCATAGCAAGAAAAAAAAGTCGATCAAAATATGGGATTAAAAAACAATAAAAAGGGAAATATTTTTGAGTCAAATCAAAAACTCTTAGAACAAAGATTAAAATTAGCTGATCCTTTTTTCTACGATAAGATATCAACACTGTTAATGTCTAGAGGAAAAAAAACAAAATTTAGAATGAAAATAGCTAAAGGATTTAAAACAGTGTTAAGATCTCAAAGTAGTAAAATGAGATTAAAAGATTTCTTTACTTTAAATATATTTAAAGTAAGACCCCTCATTTTTTTTCGAGTAAAAAAACTTAGAAGAAGAACTTTAGTATTTCCAAAAGTGTTAAATTTACTCGAAAAAAAAAACTTGGGGGTCAAATGATATGTTGATTTAATTAAAGAATCCAAGAAGTTATCTATTAACAGAAAAATTGTAGAAACAATATTAGAAACTTCTGTCAATAAAAGTAAGAGAGTTTTCAGTAAAAAAAAAAGTATTTACCAACTTATTAAAGATAATCGAACTTCAATCCCATTATTAAAATACCACTCATAGGGTGGTTTAATTTATTTGAATTTATGAATAAAGAAAACATTAAAAATAAAAAACCTCATTGTAACATAGGTACAATAGGTCATGTGGATCATGGTAAAACTACATTGACTGCAGCCATAACTCGAGTTTTGAGTGAAAAAGGTTTCAGTCAATTTAAAGGTTATAATGATATAGACAAAATACCGGAAGAAAAAGAAAGAGGTATTACTATAACGGCAGCTCACGTTGAATATGAAACTGAGAAACGACATTACGCCCATATAGATTGTCCAGGGCATCAACATTATATTAAAAATATGATCACTGGAGCTGCTCAGATGGATGGTGCTATATTAGTAGTAGCCGCTACTGATGGTCCTCAAGAACAAACCAGAGAGCATATAATTCTAGCTAGAGAGATAGGAATACCCTATCTTGTTGTCTATTTAAATAAAGTGGATATTTTAACCGATAAAGAATTGTTGGAACTTGTTGAATTTGAGACCAGAGAGCTCTTAGAGACATACTCCTTCCCCGGCATGGAACTACCTGTAATTAGTGGATCTGCTAAACTTGCTTTAGAAGAAACTGAACCTTCAAAATTAGGACATGAATCTGTTTTGGAACTTATGAAAAATGTCGATGAATATATCGAACAGCCTAAAAGAGCTACAGATAAAGAGTTTTTGATGCCTATTGAAGATGTCTTTTCTATCTCAGGAAGAGGTACTGTAGTCACTGGTAGAATCGAGCAAGGAAGCATTCAATCAGGAACCGAAGTAGAAATCATAGGATTTGATGAGGATGTAAAAACCACTTGTATAGGAGTTGAAATGTTTCATAGAGAAATACCATCCGCTGAAGCAGGAGAAAACGTTGGAATCTTACTTAGAGGATTAAAACGAGATAAAGTTAGAAGAGGGCAGGTTGTAATAAAACCTAATAGTATAAAAGCTTTCTCTAAATTCAAAGCAAAAATTTATATATTAACAAAAGAAGAAGGTGGTCGACACAAACCTTTTTTTCCAGATTATAGACCTCAATTCTTTATAAGAACCGCAGATGTTACAGGCTTTTTTGAATTCCCTGAAAATCTTGAGACTGTTATGCCCGGGGATAACGTCGAATTAACTATTAATTTAATAACTCCGTTGGCTGTAACAGAAGGTTTGAAGTTTACTATTAGAGAAAGTAGATTGACTATAGGTGCTGGTGTTATATTAGAAACCATAGCTTAAACTATGTGAAAGAAAAAAGTAACAAATATTTTAAAGTCTAAATTAGGTAGATCTAATAAGGGAAAAATTTTAGTCAGACATAAAGAAAATGGAGCAAAAAAAAGACAAAGGTTTTTAGATTACAGTTTGACTAATAACTCTTACGTTAAAATAGCAACCCATAAAAATATTAAATCCAATAATAAAATAATGTTAGTATTAGAGGATTCAAAATATTTAAAATTGAGGATTTCTCACGAAGGTTCTGAGTCAGGTAGGACCATATTTTCATTTGATAGTAATAACATTAATAAAGGTAGTGATCTTTTGTTAAAAGACATTCCTTTAGGATCAGAAATTTATTCGCTAAGATATAAATCAAGTCATAAACCTAGCTTTTTAAGATCTGCCGGAGTTTTTGGAAAATTGATAAAAAAAGAAAAAAATAAAGTTTATATAAAAATGAGTTCAGGTATAATGAAAAGTTTTTCAAATGAATGTATTGCTACAGTCGGTCGAAGCGATTTTTCAGAGTACAAATTAATAGATTGAAAAAAGGCTGGTGTTTCTCGACTTAAAGGTATAAGGCCTCATGTTAGAGGAGTAGCAAAAAACCCAGTAGACCATCCTCATGGAGGAGGAGAAGGTAAAACTTCTGGAGGGAGACCCTCGGTATCTCCATGAGGATGGTTAACCAAGGGAAAGAGAACTACTAAACACAAAAAAATATATAGTATATAAATTTATGGAAGACAATAAATATTTACAAAAAGTTTGTAGACCCGATACCATAAATTATAAAATGATTGGAAAGCAATATTTGATACATAATGGCAAAAAATGAACAAAAGTCAAAGTTAATAGAGATATGATCGGTAAAAAATTTGGTGAGTTCAGTTTAACGAGAAAAATGAAAAAGAATACACACAAAAGTAAATAATAATGGGTAAGCTGATAAACACGAATTTAACAAGATTAGACGTTATAAATTATAGTAATCTTGTTGCCTCTAATTATAATCGTTCTAATCTCAAATATACGTATCATTTATTACTTGGTTTAAATATAGTATTAAACCGCTTTAACCGAAAAAATTTTCTATGAAAAATGGGATTCAAAATCGTAAATTATAATTTATCTATAGATAATAATCAACTGATTGTTAAAATCACTATTCTCACTAAAGATTTTACAAATGGTTATTACGTAAAAGATTTTAAGTTAATTCGAGTTATCAAAAAAGCTCTGACATTAATAATACTTAAAATTATACAAAGATATAGTGCAAGCATATTAGGTAAATATAAAATGAGACCTAATATGAATATTGTATTAAATTACTTTAAACCTCAAGAATTAAACGCGTCTTTTTTGAATAAACATTTAGAAGCTTTTTTGGTAGCTCGTAAAGGTAACCCCGTTAAAATTTTGCGACGCTTCTTAAAAAATTTAAGAAGTTGATTCCGAGTAAAAGTGTTACGAGGCTATTTAATTATATTAAAGGGTCGCTTTGGTAAGCGATTAAGAGCTAAAAAAATGATTTTTAAAAGGGGAATAACTTCTTTTAATAAATTTTCCACCTTACTTGACTACGATAAAAGAGTATTGTTCACTAGATATGGAAATTATAGTGTTAAAACTTGAATAAGTAAACATAAATTAATACCTTGAAAGAATGAGTATATTGAAACTTTACTCGAAGGTGTTCAATTTTTACACGTAAATTCTTTATTTATCAAGAAATATAAAAGATATAATAACTTTGTTAAATTTAATAGCGAAAAAAAATTAGGCTGAAATGAATTGAAAAGTATTGAAAAACAAAAAAAAAGAAGAATTTTTAAAATCTTTCGTTTAAGAAAAAGATTTTTTGTTTCAAAAGTTCGTATGAAAGTAGAGAAAAAAATAATATCATAGAAAATGAATCAGTTTCTACAGAAAAATTGAAAATGAAAAAACTGCCAAAAAAGGCAAAGAAAAATGAAATCCAAAGAATTATCTTATATTACTCCTAATTTTGGTAAAATAGGAATAAAATCGTGCGAAAATTTTTTAATAACCCCAGACCAATTAGAAATGTCAAGACGTATCATTGTTAGAACTTTTTCTAAAAAAATAAAGTTCTGGATAAACATAAGATGTAATACTCCTTTAACCAAAAAGCCAATAGGTATAAGGATGGGTAAAGGCAAAGGAAGACTTGATAAATGAGTGTTTCCTGTTAAAAAAGGAAGAATTATTTTTGAATTTGAAGATACTAACTTTGATATTTTGAAAAAGTGTTTTAATTCTATATCGAAAAGGCTTCCTGGTAAGTTAAAAATAGTAAGAAAATATAATTAAGTTATGATTCAAATGGAAACAATATTAAATATCATGGACAATTCCGGAGCTAAGAATGTTAAATGCATCAAAGTTCCAAAAACCTCTAAAAAAAAAAAAGGTAGATTAAAGCATATAATGATTGGTTCAGTACAGAATATAAAACCTGGTAAAAAGGTAATTAAAGGTTCCGTTATGCCCATTTTAATAAGTAGGACTAAAAAAAATTATGTTAGGAATGATGGGTCTTTTTTACGTTTTTCAGATAATAGTGGTATAGTTCTTTCTGAAAAAAGAAATTCCCCTATTGCAAGTCGATCTTTTGGTCCTTCGCCCCTGGAATTAAAAAAAGATAAGAATTTAAAGCAAATTTCTGCCATTTTAAATAAAGTATATTAAGTATGAAGTATAATCAAATTTTAAAATACAAAGATTGTAACAAACCATGTATTAAGCATTACCTAAGTTTAAAAAATAATCCTTTAACTTTAGAATTTAATATAATAAGTTCTAATCAAATGGACACAACATATATCTTCAACATAATTTTGATTCAATTGATTAGTTTACAAACACCTAAAATAGTATTTTTCAAAAAATCATATCAAAAATACATGTTTATTACAAAGGTTTGTCTGAATAGAAAAGAACTAATAGAAAATTGAGAACTTTTATGGTCATTATTATTGAAAAAGACAAATTATAAAAGAAACAAAACAGAAATTGTTTTAAAAGACCTATCTAAGCTGCCTACTAACGTTTACAAGTTGTTAAATTATAAAAATAATTTAATATACAAAAGAAAAAGATAAAGAATAATTTATGTTAGAAAATTTTTTTAATTATTTAAAATTATTATTTGTAAATATTTATATTTTTGTATCACAATGCAG
>MDTG01448960.1_pt1 | contig 27865 bp, 24 predicted proteins | sample 811421 | NCBI WGS metagenome assembly MDTG01 (sample SAMN05326645, study PRJNA326480) | marine metagenome | isolation source: seawater | place: Pacific Ocean: South East | collected 2011
CGTTCACCTTTGATTCTTAGCTAGAGTATGTGTGTAAAAACTTTTTTGTTCAAGTTTATTGAGGGTATGATAGTATTATATCAATTCGGGGGTGATTTTGGATGAGAGTCAAAACTTAACTGCGTCGCAGTTGAAAACTATTATCACTCGCTGTGGCGAAGGCACTAAGCTAATTTGCTCAGGTAACCTTGCGCAAATCGATAGTAACTACTTGACCCCAGTGACCTCTGGCTTAACTTATATTGTTGAACGTTTTAAAGATTTTGAGGGCAGTGCTACTGTTAACTTAAATGGTGTAGTACGTAGCAGGTTAGCCAGCTTTGCTGAAGAAAATTTATAGCTTGCCAGTATACTTATGCCTCGTTAACCTAGCTGTAACGAGGTAAGGTACATATAAGCCAGTGAATTTTTTACCATTAAAGCATTATTATCGCTCTTTGGCAGTGGCACTTATTGTGCCGCTGCTGGTGGCGTTTTTTTTGTGTTTACACCTGTATAACTTAAAACTTGAGCGAGTGATAGAAAGCAGGCAAAACGGATTTAATAATATTACTGCTCAGCTTTCCCATGCGATGAATGCCGCGGATGGCCTCATAGACACCATGTTCAGGCTTTATGAACAGCCACTTTCTTATGATTTTGATCCTAGTTGGACACGTAATGTGAATCAATATGATCACTATTACTATCAAAGTGTGGGCGATGGAGTGGGGGAGATAGTCGGGCAAGGAAAGTTTGCCTCAACGGCTTATGCAATTAATCAATGGCGACGAGTCATTGCGCTTGGTCCCTCTTTTAATACTACGCTGTCACTTATTCAATCTTTAGAAGGTGTTGCTTATGTTAATGAGCAAGGTTTTGTTTACATCAAGCGCCGTAGCATAACAAAAAGTGAATTTCTGACCAGTGTGTTAGATAACAAATTTCGACCTTTATTAATAAATAGCAACAATCTTGCCTCTAGCTCTGTGTTGACCATTAAAGGTCATGCCTATTTTGCAATTGGCAAGCAAAGAGCTGCTAATAGTCGCGATTACATTGTGTTGATTTATGATCTTGAAGCAATTTCTAATTGGTTAAAAAAAATAGCGCCTAACTATGGTGAGTATATTTTTATCAATCAAGATAACCAAGTTATTGCCAGCTCAAAGGCAACGCTTAATACTACCATTAGTGCCAGCGAACATTGGCCGCATGTCGCGGTAGATATGCGCAAAAATAACGATAGTCATTTAGTACAAGAAGCTACCAACTTACCTATTTACACTCGTTTCTATGAATCACAGCAAGCTCTTAGTGAACCAGTTGGCTATGACATCTTTTTAGAGTTCGCATTTTTGAGTGTTTTTTTAGTGATGATGTTCAGCGCTGTTTTTTGGTTGAGTCAGCGCATTTTTGTAAAACCGATGACGCACTTAATGAATTACCTTGAGCAGCATGATGAAGGCAAACAAGCGTTAGTTCATTATCGGATTCCTGTTGATTGGCAGCCTTGGTTCAGCCGTGTGAAAAAGGTGTTTAGTCGTAATGAGGAGCTCGTTCAATCCTTACAAGAGGCAAATAAAGCGCTTGATTCCCAAGTACAGGTAAAGTCAAAACAATTGCGCCGTAGTATTGATGCGAAAGAGCGTCACTTAGCGTTATTAAATACTATGCTAAATAACGTGCCGGATCTTATTTACTTTAAGAATATCGATGGCTCGTTTTTAGGCTGTAATAAGGCGTATGAGCGTTATATTGGCTTGCCACAAGAGAAGTTAGTGGGCCAGCAATTATGTGATATTAGTGATGATAACGGCGAATTAAACGAGCTTGAAAAGCAAGTGCTTAAAGACCGCCAAGCTTATCAAAAAAGATTGACCACAGAAGATAGTAGTTATCTGTTTAGCATTGTGCCATTTTACAACGAGCATCAGCAATTTCTTGGCACTATGGCGATTGGTCGTGATATTACCGAGCAGCATAATGCGCTTAATGCATTACAAAGTTCTGAAGCTAAATTACGCAGTGCTATGGAATATGCTGCTAATGGAGTGCTGTTGGTTTCGCTTGAAGATCAGGTGCTGCAAGCAAATAAAGCAGCACGTAGAATCTTTGCAATTGAAAACGCCAATGACCTCAAATTAATAGACTTATTTGCAGAGCCATCTTATCAGACGCTAAAGGATACCTTGACAGAGTTACTGCATGAGAAGAAAAAAGTTTATCACTTTAGTCTTGAGCAGCAAGAGCAACAACGGTGGTTACAAATTAGCGTGTCATTAGTTTGGAATGCTGAGCAAACACCGGATTACTATGTTGTTCATGTACAGGATGTGACGGATTTAGTGCAAGCAAAAGATGATGCTGAGCGAGCAACATTAGCTAAAAGCCGTTTTATAGCTAACCTAAGCCATGAAATACGCACACCACTTAATGCTGTACTAGGCTTAATTGATGTGATTGCACTGCAAGGGTTAACACAGCCGCAGCGTAACCATGCCGAGCAAGCAAAATCTGCAGCCAATAGCTTGCTTACCTTATTAAATCGTATGCTAGATTTTGCCCGCGCGGAAAGCTCGCAAGTGCAAATTAATAAAGCCCCTTTTAGTGTGCCTGATTTAATCGATTACTGTCAGGGGATCACAGCTCCCTTATGTGCGAATAAAAATATCGAGTTTAAAGTCAAATGTGACCAAAGTATTAGTGATAACTTGGTTGGTGATCAAATTTGCTTGCAGCAAGTATTAGCTAACCTACTCACTAACGCAGTAAAATTCACCGAGCAAGGTACAGTGACATTAAACTTAATGCTGGTGGAGGAATCTGCTGAGCAGCAACTTATTTGTTTTACAGTCAAAGACACCGGTATTGGTATTAGTAAGGCCGATCAAAGCCGCTTATTTGATGCATTTACCCAAGGCGATGAATCATTAACGCGCTCTCATCAGGGGGTTGGTTTAGGTTTAGCGATTGTTAAATACGAAGTTGCATTGATGGGAGGCGAAATTAAGCTTGAAAGTGAAAAAGGCAAAGGCAGTGAATTTTGCTTTTGCTTGCAGCTCGATAAAGCCGTAGAGCCTGTGAAAAAAGAGCTGGTTTCATTGCCTTCTAGTACTGATCTATCTGGACTTTTAGTACTTGCTGTGGATGATAATCCACTAAATTTAAGCATTATTAAAAGCATTTTAGAGCAAATTGATGTCACTGTTGTGTGTGCACACAGTGGTGAAAAAGGCATTGAGCTGGCAAAAAGCCTCAGACCTGATCTCATTTTTATGGATATTCAGATGCCAGAAATGGATGGTTGTCAGGCAACGCGTATTATTCGTCAGTCTTTCACTAAAGAGCAAATGCCTATTTATGCACTCACTGCACACAGTGAAAGCGAAGATATTGAGCATTCTATTTCGGCCGGTATGAATAAGCATCTCACTAAACCTATTGTTGCCAGTAAATTATTTTTAGCAATGAGTGAGTTGGATAGGCCAAAAGAAGTCTTTTTTGATCAAGCTTTTATAATGTCTCAGTTTGCAAATAATACTAAGTTAGTATTAACTATGTTGTCGAAGTTTGCGACTATGGCAGCTGAGCAGCTATTACAAATCTCTACATTAAAAACTACCAATGAGTTGGTTCGTGTAGTTCATAATGTTAAAGGATCAGCTGGCAATCTTGGTTTTAAGCGATTGTCAGCGTGCGCACAACAATGTGAAGCTAGGCTTAAAGCAGATGGCGAATTGCCCGAGCAATTAAATGATGAATTGCAATGGCAAATAAAACAGGTCATTGCATTTATCATTGAACAAGGATCTACTGATGTTGAAAAGAGCCAAGGTACTGATTGTTGATGACGATCCGTTAAATCGCTTGGTATTAGAGAAAACATTACAGCAAGACTATGATGTTTTTTGTGTAGAGAGTGGCGAAAAAGCACTGACGTTTTTAAAAACGCAGACTGTTGATTTATTGATCTTGGATATTGTGATGCCAGGCATTGACGGTTATGAAGTGCTAACTAAGTTAAAAGAAAACGCTGCCACCAGTATGTTGCCTGTTATATTCATTTCTGCAAATACCAGCCATGATGACGAAGCTAAGGGCCTTGAATTAGGCGCGATGGATTACATCACGAAACCATTTAGTGCTGCTATCGTTCGTGCCCGTGTACGCAATCAGCTGCTGATCAAACAAAAAAATGACTTACTCGAAATGCTCGCCTCAATTGATGGCTTAACTGAGATCCCAAATAGACGTTATTTGGATGAAAACTTAGCGCGAGAGTGGCGCCGGTGTCGTCGAGATCAAACTCCGTTATCAGTGTTATTAATGGATGTCGATCATTTTAAACGTTACAACGATTGCTATGGCCATCGTGCAGGTGATGACTGCTTAAAAAAAATTGCTCATGCCTTAGTTGGGGCGTGTGAGCGAGGCAGTGACTTTGTTGCTCGTTATGGTGGTGAAGAGTTTGCTGCGGTACTTCCAAATACCTTTGCCAATGAGGCTATCTCGTTTGCAAATAAACTACGAAATGCAGTGAATGAGTTAAACATTCTACACAAAGCGTCGCTAAATGCCGACCATGTCACAATTAGTATTGGTATTGCGACCACAGAAAATGGTCAGGTTTATGCAGAACAAACCTTGCTAGAAGAGGCTGATTTAGGTCTTTATCAAGCTAAAGATGCCGGGCGAGATCAAATTGTATCGAGAATGATCGCTGTAACTGAATCAGAGTAGGCAAAGCCTACTCTTAACTTTAGCTTGCTAATTAGCCGTTACTTAGCGATTTATAAATTGTATCACCCACACCAATTAACTTATCATTTTTAAATACGAGTGGCGTACACTCGTCTTTAGTCATCTTGCCATCAGAATGAATGCTATGTGTTACATAGAATAATACCTGATAAACATCATCACCTTGCTTTAACAACTCGGTAAAGTTAGGTGTATTCAGTTTGTTTAATACGGTTTGGTAGCTTGTATCTAATGCGAGATTAGAAATCACTTCACGGTTACTTTTATGCTGTTTTTCCCAGCTAGAAGAACTACCAGCCCAATGAGTGTCGGCTTCACCGTCAGAAACAGCGATGACACAGCCAGTTAAAAATGGTGCAGTTAGAGCGGCAATTAGAAGTGCTTTTTTCATGTTTTTTATCCCTAAGAAATTGTTTTATAGTTAAACCTTGATAGCAAACTGCTTGCCAAAAATTTTATTTTTAATAAAATCATTGGGTTAATGTTATTTTGCGCAATGGGGCTAAGTAAAAAATCACTAACTACTTAGCTCTATTGACTAATATATTGCCTTTTAGACCAACCTGTTACGCATCTCGCCCTGATTAAATGCCTGAATATTTAAAGCTATTTCGTTAACTAAGCGAACAATAGACTCTTGGCTTGCCCATGCGATGTGAGGCGTGAGCAATAGGTTTGACCCTTTGTAGAGTGCTAGCGGGTTTGATTGCTCTGCGGGTTCTTTGCTGAGTACATCAACACCAGCTCCAGCAATGATATTATTAGCCAATGCATCTGCTAAATCAGCTTCATTGATGATACCACCACGGGCGGTATTAATAATGATGGCTGACGGTTTCATCATTCTTAACTCTTCCGCGGCTATTTGGTTGCGAGTTTCATCAGTTAGCGGGCAGTGAACACTAATAATATCCGCTGTTTTTAGGGCGTCATTAAAACTGACGCGACCTTCACGAGGTGCTTGGCCTTTACGCTCACTGATGATGACTTTGGCACCAAAGGCTCGCGCTACGTCGGCAACGGCTTTACCCAGTGACCCATAACCAACAATTGCCAATGTTTTGCTGGCAATTTCATTAAAGCTGTAATCTAGGCGACAAAACATCGGGCTTTTTTGCCATAAGCCTTGCTGGCAATCATTAATGTATCTGTGAGTATTACCCAATAAATTAGTGATTAGAGTAAAGGTATGTTGCACCACACTTGGTGTTGAATAGCCCGCTACATTTGTCACTGCAATGTTATGCTTCTTAGCCGCCTCTAAGTCAATGTTGTTAGTACCTGTGGCTGCAACGCAAATGAGTTTTAAATTAGTCAGCTTAGCCATGGCGTGCTGATCAATCACCACTTTATTACTGATAACTACATCTGCATCTTGGCTGCGCTCAACAACTTGTTCTTGGTTGGTTAAGTCATAACAGGTTAATTTACCTAATTGCGCTAAGGCATCTAACGAAGTGTTGGCTAATGTCGCTGCATCAAGGACAGTAATATTCATGTGCTTTCCTTTTTTAATTTATTGCTTGACCTTGGGGTGTACTCCAAGGTTTATAGTGAGCATAATAAATAAACGCTTCACAATGGAGACGGTGATGAAAATAGGTGAGTTTGCCCGTCAGTTGGGTGTCTCAACAGATACGCTAAGGTACTACGAAAAGCATGGTTTGTTAACGCCAAGTTCGCGTTCAGACGTAGGATATCGTTTTTACTCTGAGGATGATTATAAGCAAATGGCTTTTATTCTCAGAGCAAAGAATGTTGGCTTTAGTTTGGCTGAGATTAAAGAGCTACTTCAGATTAAATTTCATAAAGATCAGCACTCTTGCCATGAAGTTAAAGAGATGACGTTACAAAAACGTGATCTCGTTGCACAAAGAATTGCAGAGCTTACTCGCTTTTATGACTCACTTTCATTATTGGCAGATAAATGTTGTGGCGGTGAAGAACCTGCTGAAAACTGTTCGATACTAACGACGCTGGAGGATATCGATGGACTTACTCATTAATTTTTGGCACCTGTTTTTACTCTCAGCACCTTGGTTAATGCTAGGCTTATTCATCGCAGGTCTTTTAAATGTGTATTTGCCTGCCAACTTTCTTAATCGCCATTTAGGCAAAGAAGGCCTATGGACCACAGTGAAAGCGGCCTTTATTGGTGCCCCAATGCCACTGTGTTCATGTGGCGTAATCCCTGCGGCAATTGGTTTAAGAAGAGCGGGGGCGTCAAAAAGTGCCACCACAGCATTTTTGGTATCAACTCCTGAAACTGGGGTCGATTCGGTCTCCGTATCTTATGTGTTATTAGGTCCATTTATGGCGGTGATTCGCCCTATTGCAGCCGTGTGCAGTGCGATTGTGGCAGGTGTTTTAGTAGGTAAAGACAGTGAACTTCATCAACCGCAAAGTACACAATCTGATAAAGAAAGCACTAAAACAGACTCTTGTTGTAACAGTAAACAACCAGAGCCTATGACCGCATCAAGCTGTTGCAGCAAAGAGGCACCTGTTAAGCCCGCGCAAAGTTGTTGTAATAAGCAAACGCTTAAAGAACCTGAGCCTGTTAAAAAAACAAGTTGTTGTAGTAGCAAGGAACTGCAACCAACACAGGGTCAGCAACACAGTTGCTCAACAGAAAAAGAAGCACCTTCGCAGAAAAGCTGTTGTAGCAGTGAGCACTCAACTAAAACCGTTGAAAGTCGTTTTAGCAAACTGAAACGCGCGGTGAGTTTTAGTTGTAACAAGCTGCTTGAAGACACCATGATCTGGTTAATGATCGGTTTATTCTTTGCTGCTCTAGTACAAACTTATGTACCAGAATCTTATTTAAGCCAGTGGGGTAATGGCATCCTTGCGATGCTGGTGGTTATTTTAATCAGTATTCCTATGTACATCTGTGCGACTGCATCGACACCTATTGCGGCAGGCTTATTACTCAGTGGTGTGTCCCCCGGTGCGGTGCTCGTGTTTATGTTAGCTGGGCCAGCAACTAATATTGCAACGCTTGGTGTGGTTGGAAAAGAGCTTGGCAAGCGAGCAGTATTTGCCTACCTATTAGGGGTAATTGGAACGGCGCTAGCATTTGGCTTTTTAACCGATTATTTAGTGGCGCAGTATGGTTTTGTGGTTGCGCCTATGATGGGCGAAGAGCATGAAGTTTTACCTCATTGGTTAAGTCTTGCAGCGGGTATTGTATTGGCGATTTTAATCCTTAGATTGGTCCTCAAAATGGTATTAAAAAAGTCGTCTCAAACTGGTAAGAGCATTACTTAATTATTTGTTATAAAAATATTTTTTTACATTGATTGGGATTTAAGTTGGTTAACTATCGCGTCTCGGTTCGCATTTAAAATTGTCTGAGTTATAATCCGCCAATTATTTTTAACGGCACGCATCGCGTGCCGTTTTTTAACTTAAGTAGTTTTTAATGAGTGAAAGTGTGGATAAATACGCCGACATAAGACCTTACAATGATGATGAAGTAGCTGATTCAGTAGCGCGTTTGATTGCTGATAATGCCTTTGTAGATGTAATCGCTAAGTATAACCTACCGCGCTTTTTATCGAACTTCCCATTTCTTACTCGTCCATTGGTACGCAGCCAACTGCGTAAAAAATGGGGTAACACCTCATCGGTTGAGCAAGTTCAGCATGAAGTGGCTGATTATTTAAATAAATTAATTACCCGTACGACTTCAGAAGTGACGTTTTCTGGCATAGATAAACTAGATCCAAAACAAGCCTACTTATTTATCTCTAATCACCGCGATATCGTGCTTGATCCTGCGCTGGTGAATTGGGGCTTGTTTAAGCACAATATGCCGACAGTGCGCATCGCAATTGGTGATAATTTACTGCAAATCCCTTATATCACTGAGTTAATGCGTTTAAATAAGAGCTTTATTGTGAAGCGTTCAGCGAAAGCACCCAAAGAGATGCTAAAAGCGCTGTCGCAGCTGTCTGCTTATATCTATGACTCACTCGCTGAAGGCCACTCAATTTGGATAGCGCAAAAAGAAGGCCGAGCAAAAGACGGTTTTGATCAAACAGATCCAGCCTTACTTAAAATGTTGCAGTTACAAGGTCGTAAGCAGAAGAAAGAATTTGCTGAGTACGTACGCGAACTAAAAATTGTACCTGTGTCTATCTCTTATCAATACGAGCCATGTGCGATTGCTAAAGCGAAAGAGCTTTATCATAAACAGCAACATGGTCAGTATGTTAAACAGCAGGGTGAAGACATTGCCAGTATTGTTGAAGGCTTTAGTACAGCCAAAGGACATGTACATTTAGCGTTTGGCGAGCCAATTGAGTCGGGCTGTGAATCGCCTGAGGAGCTTGCAAAAACGATTGATCAGCAAATAGTTGATTCGTTTTTCTTACACCCAGGTAACTATATAGCGGGTGGTTGCACGCAAGCTATAATTGATGAAGAAGATGCCGCTGCCTTTAATGAGCGCATGGCGAAAGTGCCAGAGGAGCTAAAACCTTTGGTATTAGCTATGTATGCTAAACCTTTTCATCGTAAAGCAGAACTTGCTACAAGCGAGTCTGAGTAAGCGATACAGTTAGTTTAAGAGGCCACTTTTTAAAGTGGCTTTTTTTATGGTTAATTTTCAGGCTATACTTTTAATATTCTTTATTAACCGGCATTTGTGATGCAACAAATTGAAATATTTGAAATTCCAAGCCCTTGCAAAGGGATATGCCAAGTTAATAACCGAGGCTATTGTAAAGGTTGCTACCGCAGTCGGGATGAGCGTTTTTATTGGAATCAGTTTACTAACGCGGAAAAGCGTAAAGTGATTAGCTTATGCCAACAGCGTTACAAACGTTACCTTCAGAAAAAACAGCAAGCACAACAGCAGCAAACAAACCCTGAGCAAGGTGGTTTTGATTTTTAAAATTCAGTGAGGTGGTATTTTGATTTTAGAAAGTGCACCGTACCGTTTTCATCAAGCTTTTTGAGTACCATGGTCAGTTGTGGAATTATTGCTTTATGGCGTTTGTGAACAAAGTGATAGCTCTGCATTGGCATTAACACTTGTTTATGAAAGGCTGTTTGATTAAAGTTTGGGTGCTTAGTTGACAGTAAAAAGTCTAGCAATATTGTCCCTTCAACACGTTTTTGTGTTAGTAAATTAAGCTGCGCAGTGACATTTCTGACTTTGATAACATCACCATTAAATGGGTGACGTTCGATATAACTCTGTGCAGCTGGGTAGCTTGATTGAATTGCTAAAGACTTGAGCTCTTCGTATTGACATTGCTGGCAATTTTTTAGCAGCACTAAATTAAAATCAAAAAGCGGATAATCGACTTTCAATAAATTAGGATAATTATCCTTAACATCAGCAATGCGACCTAACTGTCCATCGAGCACACCTTGGTTAGCGGCCACTAAAGCATTTTGATGATTGAAATCGATAATATGGACCTCATAACCTATTTCCTTATAAGCCATTTTCATTAAATCAATAACATAGCGAGCTTGTGGTGTATCGGCAGGACGATTAAAAATCAGTAAGTTTGTGCTGGCGTTACTTAAGAAGCAAAAAAGCAGCAAAAATAAGGCAAATCCGTAATTAAGATACTTCGACAACGTGCATTCCTTGCGTACATAAATTGCTCGTTAATCTACTTATATGTGCCTCCAAAATCAAGTTTGTCGTGGTCTTTTTAGCCTAATAAAAGCGATTAAAGCGGTCTAATTTTGTTATACTTGTTAAATCAAAAAAATTTATTGCTGAGAAAGTATGAGTTTCAATTTATGTAAATTGCCGCGAGAGCAAAAATATCAAATTCAATTGGATTACGAAGCGTCTTTTTGGGCCTATCAAATAAAGCGCGGAAAAAACACGCGTGAGGGCGTCTATACTGCAATAAATAATCGCCCTATCTCTGAGCAAGCTTTTCTTAAGCAGCAATTTGAGCATTACCTTTCGCTAATGAGCTAACATGGCAGACTTCAGATTTTGTTTACTTGAGCCGATTAAAACGCCCTTAGTAAATAAATTTTATGACAAAAACAATGCCCGTGGTCGAGCGACCAAAGCTGACCAGGTGTGGGTTGTTTACAAAGAGTTAGAAATAATTGCTGCCTGCCGGGTTCAAGACCAATCAGGACAATTGTTTTTATCTACTCTTTATGTTGATGAAATGTGGCGGGGTCAAAAGGTAGCCTCACAATTGCTTACTACTGTAACTGATGCACAAAAAGGAACCGTTTTTACCTTCGTGTACCAAAATCTGATTGATCTTTATCTACAAAATGGGTTTAACTATGCATTAACATTACCCAATTCTTTGCAATCGTTGTTTGAGGTATATGCGCATCGAAAAGTAGTTGCGATGCACTTTACGCGTGACACAGTGCCAAGTTAGCAATTTGGAACGTCAATGACTAAGTTCTTCTCCAGTATAGCGTTATTTTTTATTTTGACTTGTGGCTTGTTTAGCCATTCTGCCTTTTCCCAGGTAAAACGTTTATCAACAAGTGAAGGCTTATCACAAAGTTATGTTAACACCATGCTCATCGATAATAGTGGATACTTATGGTTATCGACTGAAGGGGGCCTCAATCGTTACGATGGTTATCAGGTTGTGCATATCAAAGGCCCTAATGGTGAACTTGAAGACTCAATCATTGACCGTATTTACCAAGACCCGCAAGGTTATATCTGGATAGCTTCCCTACAAGCGGGTTTATTCCGTTATGATCCCACCACCGACACTTATCAGCAGTTTATTGCTAAACCGACCACTGAAGAGCAAATTTTTATTGAGTCAGTGTTTAGTATGGTGGCTGTTGATGACAAAACACTATGGCTAGGGCGTGGTTGGGATTTTGCCAAGCTAGACTTAGAAACGAAAAAAATCACCTCTATTTTTGAAATTCCTGAGCGGGTAAAAAGCAGTGTTATACGTGAACTTTACGCGTATCAAGGTTTTATCTTTATGGGCACTAGCAATGGCGCCTATGTTTATGAACTTGCATCTGGCAAGGTCCGTAAGTTAGAACATTTGCAAAATGAGCCAAGCCACATCTACCAAAACTATGTGAAGTCATTCTCGGTGATAAACAACAATACTTTGTTAGTTGGGGCTGTGAGAGGACTATATCAGGTAGATATTAGTAATTTGCAAGCCATGTTTGATACTCCTGACATCGCCTTTAAAAATAAATCACTGATCAGTGATTTGAATATTTGGAAGATTATTCCAGAGGCTAACTCAGTTACCTTAGGCACTGATAAGGGCTTATTTGAATATAACCTAGAAACTGGCGAGTTAGTTAAGAATATGCGCTTAAAAGAAAGTGGCTATACTCTAGCTGATACCAGCATTATTGATATAGTGAAAGACCGTTCTGGTGGGATGTGGCTAGCAACCAAAAATGACGGTGCCTTTTACCAATCTTATGATAACTACAACTTTATCAATGTTACAGCCAATACATTAAAGGGTGATGGATTATCTCATCATTCAATTTGGAGTATTACAGAGTTTCAAAATCGCCTCTGGCTTGCTACGCATAATGGTTTAACAGCGGTTGATTTAGAAACTTACGAAAGCGAGGTTTTCTTAAAGGATTATCAAGTCGATCTTATTACAACTGAGTTTAGTATCTACCAAGTAATGCCCTATAAAGATAAGCTATGGTTACATACCAATCGAGGCGTTTTAAGTTTTGATCCGAAAACAGGGCAGGCAACACCAGTAAAAGCGGCAGATCCAGAGAAACAGGTTTTAATTAATGATTGGGTTCATGGCATATTGTTGATGCCATCGGGTGACCTTTACTATGTTCATCCTGATTACGGCATGTTTGTTTATAATATTGATAGCCAAAAAGTCACCCGGTTAGGCGGTAAATTTGATGAGTTTGAGCCGTTCTTAGCTTACGGTTTTTTGCCTGCATTATCATCTAACCCAGAGGCACCTCTATTTTATAATGCAGGTATTCTCTATCAAGTAGATCCTAACACATACGAACTAACCACGATTTATACAGTCCCAGAGCAACACGAAAATGTGGCTGTGAATGTGATGTCATACATCATAGATAACAACAATGTACTGTGGTTATCATTATCGAATTTTGGTTTGATTGGTTTAGATGCCGATACTTATGAACATATTTACACAATTGATTTAGAAAAGAATAAGTTAGGTACATTGCTTTACGATATGGTACTTGATGAAGCGGGCATGATATGGATGAGTAGCCACAAAGGATTATGGCGACTAAATCCAAATAATCTGCACTTTCAACAGTTTACTGGCTCAGAGGGGTTATTCTCAACCGAGTTTAATAGTGGTGCATTTACTAAGCTTGAATCAGGGCAAATTGTCTATGGTACGTTAAAAGGATTTACTTACTTTTATCCAATGGATAACCACTATCAGCAAGCTTTAATTGATCACGTTAATATCACTAATCTTGATTTGATGTCTCGTGATTTACCCGCTGAGTTAAAACAGCCAATCGACAGTGTTGTCCTTGAGCATGATGATATAGGATTAGAAGTTGCGTTTTCGGCAATGGCATTCAATTATCAAGAGCGTATTATTTATGAATATCAGCTTGGGGATGGCCAAAAAACGTACACACGAAATAACAACCGTGTGTTATTCCCTAAACTCAGCGCAGGAAAATACCATCTTAAAGTTTGGGCTAAAGATCCATTAACGGGAGATTTAACGCCGCCCGCTATTTTGAATATCGAAGTAAAATACCCACTTTGGCGCGCACCACACTTCATTATTTTATATGTGATTCTGGTTGCACTATTTGTAGCTGCTTGGATATTTAGACGTAATCGAATGCAACAAATATTGCTAGCAGCTCATAAAGAAAGTAAAGAGAGTGAAGCGCGATTAAAGCTCGCTCTTGAAGGTAGTCATTCAGGTGTATGGGATTGGTCATCGCAAAGCCCAATTATTTATCAACCACGTCTTAAAAATGAGCTCGGCTATGAGACCGATAGCGTAAACTTAGATGATTATTTAGCAAAGATTCACCCACATGATAAACAAACCTTCCGTTTAGAGTGGTTAGAGTTTTTATCGACTCAAAAAGGTTATTTCAATTGTACTTACAGGCTGCGTCATGCCGATGGTAATTGGCGTTGGTATAAAGACTTTGGCAAAGTGGTTGAATGGCAAGGCAATGCTCCTGAAAAAGTAGCTGGCACTTATACGAATATGACTCGTGAGTTAGTATTTGAAGAAAATGCTCGCTTGTTTGGTGCGGCATTCGAACAAACACGAGACTGGGTATTTATCTTAGATAAAAACTTACGTATTCGAGCTACCAATAAATCCTTTCAAGATGCATTTGGTTTTCCGGCTGAGCCGCGTTCTAGTCGCTCGTTAACCTTAGGGATGCCAATTCCTACACGAATTCATTACTTGCGCATTATGCAAAAGCTTAAATCTGGTGAGCACTTCTCTGCAGAAGATGTAGTTTCAGTTGCGAGCGGTGAAAAGCGCCAAGTATTGATAAAAATAAGTGCAGTAGCAGGTAATAACCGCCAACTTGATAGCTATGTGATTATTGTTACTGATATTAGCGCGCAAAAGCTGGCTGAAAGTGAGCTACATTTACTCGCTAATTATGATGCTTTAACCGGCCTACCTAATAAAACCTTGTTTAATGATCGGGTGGTCCACGCTATTGAGCAGGCTGATTATCATCAAACAAAAGTGGCGTTATTAAACGTTAATATTAAGCGCTTTAAGCATTTTAATGATTCACTTGGGCGCGAAGAATCAGATGAACTAATCAAGCGAGTTGCTAAGCGCTTAAAGCATGTACTTCGTCCGCAAGATAGTGTGGCACGTTTCGATGGTGATGAGTTTGTGATCCTTGCTGAAGATTTTAAACAGCTGGATGAATTACTATTACTATGCGCTAAAGTAATGGATTGTGTTGATACACATATTGAACTGAGCCAACAAGCGGTAAAAGTAAACCTTAGCGTCGGTGTTGCTGTTTACCCAGATGATGCAAAAGACACAAAAGCGTTACTAAAAGCAGCTAATGTGGCACTTTATCACGCGAAAAGTCATGTTGAAGGGTGTTATCAGTTCTATAAGCAAGAAATGAATTTACAAGTGCAGCGCACTTTGCATTTAGAATCTCAGTTAAGTAAAGCTTACCAAGAGCACGAGTTTTGTAATTTTTATCAGCCAATAGTAAGCGCAGAAACTTGCCAAGTTGCAGGGCTTGAAGTGCTTCTACGTTGGCCGAGTAATGATGAATATAAACCTGAAGACTTCGCTAATGCCGCAGAAAGTTCAGGGCTTATTACCAAAATTATGTTGCAAACTCTATCGAGAGCATTGATTGAATTGCGCCAGTGGCGTACTACGCATCCTGATTTATATATTTCAATTAATCTCTCCGCCCTTGATTTTGAAAGCGAAAATCTGGTTGAAAAAATACATCAATCAATAAGCGCAATTAATGTACCTGCGAGTGCATTAGTTTTTGAAATCACCGAATCAGTTATGATGCATGATTCGGATAAAGCGCAGCAAAGTATGGAAAAGCTCAAAGCGCTAGGTTGTCGTATTTATATGGATGACTTTGGTACGGGCTATGCCTCACTGACCTATTTAAAACGTTTCCCGGTCGATGTACTGAAAATAGACAAGAGCTTTGTTAATGACATCGGAGTAGATAAAGGCGATGAGGCTATCATTAACTCAACACTTACCCTTGCAAAAAGTTTAGGTAAAGAGTGTGTAGCTGAAGGAGTTGAAAATCGCACCCAGTTACAATTCTTACGTTCTTTAGGGTGTGAGTATTTCCAAGGTTATTTGTTCAGCAAACCTGTGGCGGGAGACGAAGTGAAAGCGCTTTTAGATACACAGTGGAGCGATGAGTTTTTAGGGTAAAGCTAAACGCTTTACCCTTTTAGTTAATCTTGGCGCTTTCCGCAATGGCGGCAATAAAGGCTACGATTACGGTTTTTCAGTTCGTTATGAATCGCTTTGTTCGCCTCTTGCTGACTTAACCCTAGTTTATAACGCAAGTTTTCTAAGTGTTCCTCTTCAACGGGTGAAAGATGGCCATCTTCAATAGCTTCGTGTACCGCATCGGTAAAAACTTGTCTACGTTTTCGTAGCTGCTCAGAAAAACTCGAAGCTAACAAACCAGTTGGAATTGCCACCATGCCCATACTAACGAGTGTAATAGCGCCACCAAATAAGCGACCAAGGGGGGTCACAGGCACGACATCGCCATAACCAACGGTTGTTAGTGTGACCATTGCCCACCACATTGCTGCAGGGATAGAGCCAAATTTATCGGGCTGAACATCATGTTCAATTAAATAAATACCACATGAAGCGATGATCAGCACCACAGCCATTATAAAAAATGCCGCAAGCAAGGAACTGCTTTCTTCTTTAAATGAGTTTAAAAGTAGTTGCATGGCGCGTGAATAACGAGTGAGCTTAAAGATCCGCATCAACCTAAGTACTCGTAAGAAACGTAAATCAACACTCACAAACACCATTAAAATGGTGGGTAAAATGGCAATGAGATCAATCAGCGCCATAGGCGAAAAGAAATACTTAATACGAATTTTTGAGTTTGTTAACGGGCTTTCTTTATGTGCGCTTTTATCAACACAACACCAAAGTCTAAGTACATACTCTAAGGTGAAAATACCAACAGAAATCAGCTCAATCATTAAAAATTCGTGATGATATTGTTTTGCTAAAGGGCCGACCGACTCTAAAACAATCGCCACTACATTGATCATGATCAGTGACATTAAGAACACGTCAAGTGTACGACCTATACGCCGATACTTGCCGTTGCCTTCAAAAACGCGCGCTGTGTAATTTCTTAACCGCTGCAAAATAATGATCCATTTATCAGTTTAGTTTTAGCACCATATTAATGCTGCCTTCTTCAAAATCGCGGGTGATCTTAAACCCTAGTTTTCGTGCCAGCTCAATCATGCCAGTGTTTTCCGGCAGGGTGATCCCGGCAATTTGTTTAACGCCTTGGTTTTTACAATGCTCAATCGCGGCATTCATTAGTATTGTACCGAGCCCTAAACCTTGGCAGTCAGAGCGCACCACAATTGCAAACTCTGCATCTAGCTTGTCAGGATCCATCAACACCCGAGAAACCCCTAGTGTGCAGGCTGAGCCGTTTTGCTCTTGACTGACAATAAATGCCATTTCTCGGTCATAATCAATTTGCGTCATTTTTGCCAGCTGATCATGATTAAATTGCGGTAACTCACCAAAAAAGCGCTTATATCTGTCTTCTTTACTCAGTGACTGATCAAACTCTAAATGTGCTTGTTCATCTTCAGGTTTTATAGGTCTTAATTGTGCTTGAGTGTTATTTTTAAGAGTAACTTCTTTAACCAGTTCAATAGGGTAGGGGCGAATACACAAACGTTTACGATTTGCTTTTGCTTTATAACGGCTCAGGCCAATTGTCGCATCAAGTACTAAAAATTGTCCATTGCTGGCTAAAATAGGATTTAGTTCGACACTGATTATATCGGGTTGATCGATTACAAGCTGCGAGATACGAGTTAGCAAGGCGCATAAGCGATACTTATCGACTTTTTCTGGCAGAACACGGTCTTTAAGAACGCCCTTATCGTGCGCCGCAGCAATCAAGTATTTTGCCAAGTTCATATTAAGTGGTGGTAATGCCACTGCCGCTTGAGCGAATTCAAGTCCAGTTCCTGCTTCGCCCAGTAAAATTACTGGGCCAAAGTTCGGCTCTGTTTTAATAGCGATACGCAGCTCATTCGCACCTGCTCGCGGCGCCATTTTTTGCAGTGAAAAGCCTTCTATATGGGCATCAGGGTAGGTATTTTTGATACGAAGCAGCATCGCAAAGGCTGTTTGCTCAACTTCTTGTGCATCATTTAAATTAAGTACCACGCCACCGACTTCTGATTTTGAAGGAATGCTTGGGCTGATTAGTTTTAATGCTACAGGAAAACCCAGCTCTATGGCTTGTTCTTTGGCTTCGGTTGGTGTGTAAGCAACCTCAGTTTGAATACAATCAATACCATAATGAGTGAGTATTTGGCTTGCTTCATGGGTTGATAAATAGCTTTGCTCTTCGGCTAAAAATTCATTCACCACAGCGCGAGCTGCGTCTTTATTTATCTTCGCATCATCAGTATTCGATTCAGGGGTTTGCGTTAAGTGCTTTTGGTTACGACGATAGCTCACTAAGTGCATAAATGCACCAACCGCACCTTCAGGTGTACGGTAAGTTGGAATGGCATTATTAGCGCAGACTTTACGTGCGGCATACGCAGCATCTTCACCCATAAAGTTCGTCATAACATAAGGCCTAGCCATTTTAGGGATTTTTTCTAAGGTTTCGACAATAATCTCAGCATAGTCTTCACTCGGTGCAAGCGCAGAAGGAGTATGAATGATCAGCAGGTTTTTGACTTCTTTGGCTTGCAGCAAAATTTCTAAGGCTTGTTGATAGCGCCTTGGTGCTGAGTCACCAAAAATATCCACCGGATTCGAGGTCATCTCTGATTGCGGGATCACTTTATTAAGCGCCGCTCTGGTCTCGTCGCTAAGCTCAGCTAGTTTTCCTGAGCTCTGTAATAGCGTATCCACTGCCATGACACCTGGGCCGCCACCATTTGTTAAGATAGTCAGTTGTTCGACTTTTAGTAATTTTGGGTGCATTGCCAGTGTTTGTGTAGCAGCAAAAAGCTCACGTAAGTCGTTTACCCTTAGCATACCTGCTCGCTGGAATAGCGCATCATAGACTGCATCTGAGCTTTGCTTGCCACCAGTATGGATCTCTGCAGCAAGAGCGCCCGCACTGGTTTTACCGGTTTTAATGGCAATGACGGGTTTACTAAACGCAGCGGCTCTAGCTGCGGAAATAAAGCTACGAATATCTTCAATATTATCGATATACAACAAGATAGCTTTGGTTTTTGCATCTCGGCCTAAAAAGTCGAGTAACTCATCAAAGTCGATATCAAGGCAGTCACCGACAGATACAAAATATGAAAAGCCAATCTCTTTATTTTTAGCCCAATCAAGGATTGTTGAGCAAACGGCCGCTGATTGGGATACAAAGGCGAGTTTTCCTGGACTGGCAATCGTATGTGAAAAACTGGCATTTAAGCCGATATGAGGAATGAGTAAGCCTAAGCAGTTAGGTCCTAGTAAAGACACATTTGCTTGAGTTGCAGCCTCTTTTAATGCTTGTTTTTGTTCTACATTTAAACCCGCAGCAATCACCACCGCATGTTTACAGCCAAGCTCACCAAGTTCATTAATGATGTTGATTAAGGTATTTTTGTTAGTACAAATAACGGCAAGGTCGGGTACTTTTGGCAGTGCAGCAATGCTTGGATAGGCTAATACCCCGTGTACAGCGCTGTGATTTAAACTAACCGGCATGATCGGGCCTTTAAAGCCCCCTTGTAGCAAATTGCGCATCACCACAAAACCCGCTCGATTAGGGGAATTTGAGGCGCCAATGACCGCGACCGATTTAGGATTAAAAAAATGGCTAATACGTTTAACGCTCATGCTGTTTCCTTCGCTTGCGCTGTTTGTTAAAACTTCAGGGTCTGTTAAGTTTAATACACCCAAACTAGAACCGACACGCTTCTAAAGTATTAAAAGTGATACTCATAAGATAACCTGTTTATAACTACTTTTCGAGTCAAAAACAGTGACCTACATCAAGGAGAAAAGCATGAATAAGACGCAACCATTTAATATCGTTATTGCAGCGTGTGCATTAGCGGTTGGTTTACTTGGATTAGGTTTTATTTTGAAAAGTGCGGCCCTTGATGTAAAGGGTATGGAGCGCACTGTCCACGTTAAAGGTTTAGCTGAAATGGAAGTGCCAGCTGACACCGTTATTTGGCCATTACAGTTTTCAGATGCCGACAATAATCTTGAAAAATTAGTTGGTCGAGTTGAAGAGAAAAGCGATGCAGTCGTCGCCTTTTTAAAGTTACATGGTTTTAGTGATGAAGAAATCAGCCTTGGTAGTCAATCCATTATTGATAAGCAAGCCCGTGAATATGGCGGCGAGAATCAGCAGTTTCGTTATATTGCCCGTAATAATGTCATTGTTTATTCAAATGACATCGAAAAAGTGCAACATGCCTTAGGCGCAGTAAGCCAATTAGCGAAGCAAGGCATCGCGATAGTACAAGACAATTACGAAACGCGTATTCAATATTTATTTAATGGCTTAAATGAAATTAAGCCAAATATGATTCAAGAAGCAACCGAAAAAGCCCGCGAAGTAGCAATGAAATTTGCCAAAGATTCACAGTCTAAATTAGGTAAAATTAAAACAGCGCGTCAGGGGCAGTTTTCAATAACAGATAGAGATTCAAACACACCTCAGCTGAAAAAAGTGCGTGTTGTTACCAGTGTTGAATATTATCTATCTGACTAAACCCAATACCACAGATAAAGGCAGCCGCATGCGTGTGCATACAATAACCATGCGGCAAAGCGCACCTAGCATAAAGCCACCACTAAATGCCACAGCCACCCCCAATAAGCCAAACTGATCTTTTAACAGTACTGCCATTAAAACCGTGACACTGGTTGCGCCAAGCAATACGTACAAGTTGATAAGCGGGTTCCCTTTTAACTTGATCATGCTACTGGCTAAAATTCTTGCTGGTAATAACAGCTGCCCGAGTAACAGCAGCATTAAAATCGAAAACCCTTCTTGCAATTGGCTTTCGCCATAGAGAGTGAGTAGTGGCTTTGCGAGCAGGGCGAGTAGAAAAATAGCGGCAAAGTTAAAACGCCATACCACTTTCATTAACTCGCTAAGTTGCTGCTCGGTCGTCTCATCAGCCATTAAAATGGGTTTTAAATATTGGTTGGCAGCATTGCCTAAAATAGTCAGTAAGCCAGCAATCACTACCGCAGGAAAGAAGGTACTCACGCCTTGTGCACCAAACCAGTGATGCACCAGTAAGACATCGAGTTTTGCTACCAACACGGTTCCTGCGCCACTGGCGAGCATGATCAATGAGTCTTTACACCATTGCTTGGTTTGGTAGCGGGCAGTGCTTGCGACGATCATTTTTTTGATTAACCAATATTGATAAATGACCACACATAAGATGCTACAAAACAACAGGATACAAATCTCGACTAAAGATAAGTCACCACGTATTAGATAGACTAAAAAGCAAAACCCAGCCGTTAGCAATTCAAAGATACACTGCTGCGTTATCAGGCCAATTTTGGGTTTGTTTAAAGCCACTAAAAAAGCAGATTGGCTTTGCATAATGGCGCCAATTGGCACCAGTAATAGTAAATAAACCACATGCTCTTGGGCGCTTTGGTGCGGTGAAATAGCCTGAAAGCTAATCACCACAGCAGCGACAAAAATCACCCCGAATAAACAAGATGCAGCTAAATAAACATGTTTTAAGCCGCGTAATAACTCATGTTGCTGAGCCTTGAAGAGCGGATAGCTAATACGCATTAAAGACGATGCAAAACCCATGCTCGCCGGTAATAAAAGAATTTCACAAAGTGCGAGTAATGCCGCGAACGTGCCAAACTCATCAGTACTTAATAACCTTGCAAGGCACAAGGTAAGTACAATACGGCTACCGTGGTTAAGGGCTGTAAAGCTGCTGAGCGATAAAAACGCTTTAACAACATCCTTATTCATGGAGTTATTGATTGAGCGCGTTTAATAACTGCGCCGTTGGTACCTGCAAATAGGCCGCACACAGTAGAACTTTGCTATCACTACTCGTTGGTTTATTGGCACTGTAAAAATGCTTGAGAGTATTTATCAAGGCACTGACAGCAGTTGGGCTATGGCTTTGGTCTACTTCCATCATGGCTAATAATGCTGAAAACTCATGTTTTGCTAGCATTTGGGTTGTCGTGTTTTGCGCTATAAAGCAACCAATAGGGGTGAGCTGCTGCTTATTTAATGTTTTTAACGCACTTCCTAGGCTCTCGTTGCTTTCAAATAACATTAACGAGCGCAAATAATTAAAGGGCAGTTTATCGGGCTGACACTGAGTAAATAAATGATGTAGTAGGGTATTCCCTTGGTTGTCTGTTACGCAAAAGGCATTTTGAAACTTAAGGCCTGGAGTGAAAAAACTCAATTTATCGATATCATCAATCAAGCCCACAGCTTCACTTGGTAGCGGGCTTGCTTCGAGTAAATGCGCTGCCACATTTTGTAAAAACAAATATTTAACTTCACTACTGCAAGCTAATTGATAGATATGTTGTAATTGTGCCGCTTGCAAAACCCCCGATAAACTTTGGTAATCGGCAATGAGTTCTTTTAACTGATGATGTTGTAGTCGGCTGTTCAATTGCTCAATCGCGCTTTGCATGGAAATACTCGCTTTTTATTATTTATACATTTATAGCTCAACTACTTGTTTAAATAAATAAAAAAGGCCGCTGAGCGGCCTTTTTCAAGTCTTTATTGTTTAAGCTGCCTGTTTCTTAGCAACCCATTGGTCAACAAACTTCTCAAGTACGTTTAATGGTACTGCACCATTTTTAAGTACTACGTCGTGGAATTCACGAATATCGAATTTATCGCCTAGTTTTTCTTTAGCCGCTTCACGAAGCTCTAAAATTTTCAGCATGCCCACTTTGTATGCCGTTGCTTGTGAAGGCATTACAATGTGACGCTCAACCATTTTAACGCCATCAGACGTCGCATTTGGTGTGTTATTTACGTAGTAGTCGATACCTTCTTGACGAGTCCACTTCATAGCATGGATACCTGTATCTACTACTAGGCGACATGCACGCCATAATTCCATCGCAAGACGACCAAAATCTGAATATGGGTCTTCGTATAAGCCCATTTCTTTTGGTACTAGCTCAGAGTATAAACCCCAACCTTCAACATAGGCTGTGTAGCCGCCAAACTTACGGAACTTAGGCACACCTTCAAGCTCTTGCGCGATAGCAATTTGCATGTGGTGACCTGGAATACCTTCGTGGTATGCAAGTGCTTCCATTTGGTATGTTGGCATTGCTTCCATATCGTAAAGGTTTGCGTAATAAATACCTGGGCGTGAACCATCTGGTGCAGGTTGTTGGTAGAACGCTTTACCTGCTGCTTTTTCGCGGAATGCTTCAACAGCTTTAACCTTAAGGTCTGCTTTTGGCTTAACTATGAATAGCTCGTCTAGACGAGACTTCATGTTATCGATAAGCGCTGTTGCCTCATCAAGGTAACGTTGTTTACCTTCAGCGGTATTCGGGTAGTAGAACTGCTTATCAGTTTTCATGAATTGCATGAATGCTTTAAGGTCACCTTTAAAGCCTACTTTGTCCTTAATCTCACGCATTTCGTCGTGAATACGCGCGACTTCAGCTAAACCGATTGTGTGAATTTCTTTCGCTGTTAAATCTGTTGTTGTGGTACGTGCTAGCGCATTGTTGTAGAACGCTTCGCCGTCAGGGAATTTCCAAGCACCATCACGGTCATCAGCGCGCTTTTCTAACTGAGCTAAGAAGTTAATTAGTTTAGTGTAAGAAGGTTTTACTGCTGCTTTTAAGGCTTTTTCTGCATCGCTGATAAGTGCTGATTTTTCGCTGTCGGCAATCTCTAATGCGTTTACTTTACGTTTAAAGTCAGCAAGTAACGTTGAGTCTTCACCATCATGGAATGGTGCGCCGCGTAAGATATTATTGCTTGAATCAATTACGTGTGGGAAAACAAACTTAGGGGCGATAATGCCTTTATCTGCACGTACTTCAAGGTCTTTGATTAGTTGATCAATAACCGTTGTAACACCATTTAAACGTGAGATATACGCTTTAGCATCTGACACATCAGCAATTTGATGTTGGTTGATTAAAAACGCTGGGATCATCGAGTGAACACCAAACATTTGGTTCACTGGGTAGTTGTAATGACGCCATTTGAAATCAGCAATTTCGTTTTCTAAATCTTGCTTTTTAAGGTCGTAGCTTACTTTCGTCGCGTCATCTAATAGGTCACGGTTAATTGCCTTAAGCGCAACTAGATCAGCTTTAGTTTGTTCAAAGTCTTCTAAAACGCGCTCTTCACTGCCATCGTCCCATTTGTCGTAATCTTTTTTGATGCCCATGTATGTTTGATAGATAGGGCTTTTCATTACATCACGGTTAAAAGTATCTTCGAAGAAGGCATTTGCTTTATCGATTTCACTTTGTACAGGTTGGCTTTGTACACTTGGTGCAGGCTTCGGTTGCTCTTGCATTTGTTGGCAGCCGCCAAGTAATGCAACACTTACCGCCGCAGCGATGAAGGTCAGTTTACGCATTATCGTTCCTTTGTAGTTGTTAGAAATTTAATTATAATTCTTAAACGAATAATTCTAGCAGGTCATTTAAAAAGCGGTGGCCTTTTTGGCTTACCTGCCAGTTATCTTTATCATCAATTAGTAAGCCTTTTGCAATTGCATCAGTCAAGGCTTGTTCCTGACTTGGCAGTGACAAACTTGTAAGCAAAGGTAAATCAGCTTTGGGGCAGGGTTCGACTAAACGAAAACGATTCATAAAGAATTCAAAAGCTAAGTCGTCTTCTGCTACTTGCCATTGTTCGTATAAATACGGTTTGGCAAGATCCATATAACCTCGTGGGTGTTTTACTTTCACCGTACGGGTGATGACTTTATTTTCATCGGTAATTTTACCATGTGCACCGCAGCCGATACCGAGATAATCGCCAAATCGCCAATAATTCAAGTTATGACGGCATTGGTAGCCGGGCTTCGCGTAGCCTGAGATCTCGTATTGCTCATAACCTGCAGCTGCCAGCAATGCTTGACCTTGTTCTTGAATATCCCACAGAGTGTCGTCATGCGGTAAGGACGGTGGCTTAGAAGCAAATTGAGTATTCGGCTCAATCGTTAGTTGATACCAAGATATGTGTGGAGGATTAAGCGCGATGATTTTTTCAAGGTCGCTTAAGGCATCTTCAAGAGATTGTCCGGGTAAGCCATGCATTAAATCAAGGTTAAAGCTATTTAACCCCGCTTGGTGTGCCTGTTTAGCTGCATAGCTTGCTTCGTCAGCACCATGAATACGGCCAAGGGCTTTTAGCTTGTCATTTTGCATGCTTTGTACGCCAATCGAAATACGATTGATGCCAGCGGCAACATACTCTTTAAAGCGACCTGTTTCGACGGTACCGGGATTAGCCTCTAGGGTAACTTCACAGTCATCACTTAGGCCAATTAATCTGTCGACTTCACCTAGTAAGCGGGTATAAGCGTCACCCGTTAATAAGCTTGGGGTACCGCCACCAATAAATATGCTGTGGATTTTACGCCCTTGCACCAAGTGCAAGTCGGCCTTGAGATCATCAATTAGATGCTGAACATATTCTTTTTCGGGGATTGTGCCTTTTTGGCCATGGCTATTAAAGTCACAGTATGGGCACTTTTGCACGCACCAAGGCACGTGCACATATAAACTTAAAGGCGGTAAACTCACAGGCCGCCTTTTTGCTGCAATTGCGCAAGTAGTTGTTTTAAAGCTTTGCCGCGATGGCTAAGGGCATTTTTTTGCTCCTTAGTTAACTGAGCGCTAGTGCATTGCTCAGACGGTACGTAAAAAACAGGATCATAACCAAAACCACCCTGACCATCTTGGCTATGGGTGATTTCGCCTTCCCAACTGGCACTACAAATAAGTGGTGTAGGGTCGTCGGCGTGGCGCATTAATACCAAAACACACCAAAAACGCGCACTGCGAATTGGGTTATCAGCAAGCTCTTTTAATAGCTTGTCGATATTATCTTGATCGCTTGCACCCGCTCCGGCAAAGCGTGCAGAGTATACACCCGGTGCACCATTTAGGCCGTCAACTTCAAGACCTGAGTCATCAGCAATAGCGGGCATGCCAGTGATCTTTGCAGCATGGCGCGCTTTAATAATGGCGTTTTCAACAAATGTGGTGCCTGTTTCAGGCACGTCTGGTACTTGAAAATCGCTTTGTGGAACCACGTTAATATTAAGAGGGCTGAGCATACTTGCCAACTCTTTTACTTTGCCAGGGTTACCCGTGGCTAAAACCAAGGTGTTATTCATAGGTCTATTAATCTACGTAAAATTTTTGCTGAAACTTCAGCGTTTGTACTTTGCCATTTTGATTTATTTCGATATCAAAACGGTAGATTTCTTCGTTGCTATAATCGATTTGAGCTAGGTAATAAATTGCATCGCCTTCAACAACTTCTTTAAATTTAAGCTGCTTTTTATTGCCAAGCAAATTACGTGCTGTGCCTGTTAAAGTTGCAGTCTGTGCTGTTTTATCGCTGTTTTTTAATACCGAAATATTAATAATCCCTTTGCTAGGGCTACGCTCTAAATCGTAGTTTTTGGCGATATTAGGCTGGATAAAGGTCGATGGAAATGCAATGTAGTGAACTTCCCAAGGGCCAAGTACCTTGTACTGAGCGCCTGCCTGTTCATCCGCTTTGGCATAGCTTGTAAATAAACTTAATACAATTAAAGAAAAATAAATAAATTGCTTCATGGTATATCTCACTTAACAAAAGAGGCCTTTCGGCCCCTTACTGCGTCACGCTAAACGTTTAGCCAATTAAATCCAACAATAGAAACTGTAAAAACTGTAGACCAATAATCAACACTAAGATTGATAAGTCTAAACCACCTAGTGGTGGAATAACCTTACGAATAGGGCGTAACATAGGTTCAGTTAGCTGATGGAATACAGCTTCAATTGGGTTGTAACCCTGGCTTACCCAGCTTAGTAAAGCACGAATAATTAAAACCCAAAATAGTAAGTTTAAACCTTCTTTAACGACAGTTATTAAAGCCTGAATAAATACCGGACCTGGAGCCCAAGCATTATAAAACATCAGAAAAATAACACTGAGTTTCGCTACTGCAACTAAATAAGCAAGCACTAACGAAGCAATATCAAAGCCACCCACTCCTGGAATAATTTTACGAAGCGGGTTTACTGCGAACGAAGTGGCTTTCACCACAAACTGGCTCATAGGATTGTAAAAGTCAGCTTTTGCCGCTTGTAACCAAAAGCGTAAAAGGACCACCATTAAAAAGAGATCAAAAATAATCCCAACTAAAAAGTGCATGGCTTGCATAATTTTACCTTAAAAGTAAGCTTAAAGTTCTTTTTCCATCGCTTCAGCGCGGGCTATACAGGCATCCATTGCATCTGCAACAGTATCTACTAAACCTTGTGATTTTAGATGCTCAACCGCTTCGTGAGTGGTACCCCCTTTAGAGGTTACATTTGCACGTAGCTGAGCAATACTGATGTCTGGTTGCGAAAGTGCCATTTCGGCTGCGCCTAGTGCGGTTTGTTGTACTAAACGGCGCGCATCTTCATCACTAAAACCAAGTGCTTTAGCTTTTTCTTCGATAGCTTCCATAAATAAGAAGAAGTAAGCAGGTGATGAACCTGTAACAGCGATGATGTCGTTGATTTGTGACTCTTGCTCAACCCAAACAACAATGCCTGTACACTCAAAAACTTGTTGTACAAACTTGTGCTCTTCAGCGGTTTCGCCTGCGCCATATAGACCTGAAACACCACGACCGAGTAATGATGGTGTATTAGGCATACAACGCACCATTTTCACGTCTTGACCTAGCATTTCACGTAAACGGTTTACGCTAAGGCCCGCTGCCACTGAAATAAATAGCTTGTCGCTAAAATCAACGCCAGAGTCTTGGAATGATTGGCAAAGATCGCCCATCATTTGTGGTTTAACAGATAAGACAATTACATCAGCATCGCGAAGTGCCGCGTTGTTATCCGCGGTAGTTTGCACCCCGAAATCAGCAGCAACCTTAGCTAATTTTTCTTGGTTGCGATTGGTTGCAATGATGTTTTTAGCTGCAAAACCGTTCTTTACCATGCCGCCAATGATGGCGTAGCTCATGTTACCCGTGCCTATAAATGCGATTTTTTTGTCTGACATATGTCTGTTATCACCTTTTAATTTCGTTGGCCAAATATATCCGTGCCAATGCGTACCATGGTTGAACCCGCAGCAATCGCTGCTTCAACATCGTTACTCATACCCATCGACAAGGTGTCTACTTGGGGATATTGGGCCTTTAGTTTATCAAAGCAAG
>MDTG01217052.1_pt1 | contig 27857 bp, 27 predicted proteins | sample 811421 | NCBI WGS metagenome assembly MDTG01 (sample SAMN05326645, study PRJNA326480) | marine metagenome | isolation source: seawater | place: Pacific Ocean: South East | collected 2011
GGTGGTGGAATTGGTAGACACAAGGGACTTAAAATCCCTCGAAGGAAACTTCGTGCCGGTTCGAGTCCGGCCCCGGGCACCAATATATATGTTAAATTCTTAGTAGCATGAAACCAGATAAAGAAAGAAAAAAAGAAATTATCTGGGTGCTCATTTATACAAAAGCAAAAGAGGAAACAAAAGCTAACGAAAATCTTCAAAGACAAGGCTTTAAAACCTTTTTACCTCTGATATCTCCTGTTAATAAAAATAGCAAACATGAATCTCTTGTACCGGTTTTCCCAAGATATTTATTTGCTCAAATAAATTTGGAGACAGATAATTGGTCTTCAATTAAGTCTAGTTTTGGGGTTAGTCGCATTGTTATGTTCTCAGAAAAATTTACATCCATCCCCAATAATATTATTAAATTAATTCAAGCTAAGCTCAATGAACAGGGAGTTTACAACGAAGATATTTCGATAGTTGATTATCAAAAGGGCGATCCAGTTTTCATAAAAGAGGGACGTTTTGCAGGAATAGATGCAATATTCTTATCTAAGAAATCGAACGATAGAGTAAGATTATTATTAAAATTATTAAACACAAGTATTGTCACAGAAATAACTTCGTCTAATATAGAAGACAAAGAGGTTATTAAGAGTTTTAAACTTTAAATATGCTACAGAAGGTTTTGATGAAATTATCTAGAATAAAGGAAATGAAACGTGGAAAATAAAGCTCAGAATGATACTCAATATGATGATGAAATAGATCTTCGAGAACTGTTTGGTTTTCTCTGGGCAGACAAGATTAAGATTATTGTAATTACAGCTTTTTTTGCTGTTGGATCTGTAATTTATTCTCTTTCAATACCCAATCAGTACATGGCCACAGCTCTATTGGCGCCTGCTCAGTCAGATGATGGAGGGCTCTCGGGCACTCTCGGGCAGCTAGGTGGGCTTGCGTCTTTAGCTGGAGTGAGCATTGGCGGTGTGGAGAGTAGTGAGTCACAGATCGCTCAAGAGATTATGAAGTCATGGAGCTTTCTTGAGGGTTTCATTGTTGACAATGATCTTGCTGTTTCGGTGTACGCGGTTGAAGGGTGGAGCAGGGAGTATAATCAATTAAAGATCGATAGCGATGTTTATGAAGTAGATACAAAAAGCTGGCTGGTTGAAGATGACTATACAGGCAAGGAAGGACCACCTTCGAGCTGGCAGTTATTTGAGGCATTTACAGATAAACTTTCCGTTTCCGAAGACAAGAACTCTGGTCTTGTCTCCGTTTCTATAGAGTACTACTCTCCGCAGATTGCCAAGCAGTGGCTGGATTTATATATTGCAGCAATTAATAAGCATATGCAGATGCGTCAGGTGGAAAAGGTATCAAATAATATAATCTACCTTGAGAACCAGATTAAGAAAACGGCTATCGCTGAGATGCAAGAGGTTTTTTATAATCTTATCGCAGAGCAGACCAAGAACAAGATGGTGGCGGAAGCAAGCCCTGACTATGCCTTTGTTGCGGTCAGCCCAAGCATGGTTCCGGAGGAAAGGTCTCAGCCTAAACGTTTGTTGATCTTTATTTTAGGAACTCTAATCGGCGGCATATTGTCGGTACTGTTAGTATTGGTAACCCACTACACAAGAAAATCTGACTAGTTCCTAAGGATCGTATTAAGCTTCTAGCGGCAATGAGTTTGGTTATCCGTCAGGTTTGATCTCTTTAACCGCAGGCAAGATTGAAAATAAACCTCAGTAAAAGCAGCACTGATTATCGATTTTATATCAAAATCTTGTTTTTTTTATCCACTACTGTTAACGTGTTCATATTGTGAACATGAGATTTATGGCGTGTTCAGAGGAAATTTTAATTTTTTTGGTTTCTAAATTGTAGAGACCTGCGGTAGCGTGGCTAGCTGACAAGCCGATACATACTCCTTATCATGACAAACCAAGAGCTTAAATATCGCGCACTCAAAATTCTTGAGCAGCAACCCGATCTTACTCAGCGGCAGTTGGCCAAAGAGCTGGGTATTAGCTTGGGCAAAGCTCATTACCTGGTAAAGTCATTAATTGATGTTGGCTGGGTCAAGCTGGATAACTTTCAAAAGTCCGATAACAAGTGGGGTTATGCCTACCTGCTAACGCCCATAGGTATCTCAGAGAAGGCCGCTATTACTGTACAGTTTTTAGTCAGAAAGAGGCATGAATACAGTGCCTTACATGACGAAATAGAGCAGTTGCAAGAAGAAGTTAGACAGCAAAAAGGTAATGACAATCAATGAGAATATACGATTTTTAGGAATCGGCGCGGCTCTGGTAGCTATTGATGTTGCGATGAGCGGTTTGTCTGGTCTGAGAAAAAGGCTATTATCGTGAGCGAGAGAGGTGATATTTCGGAGTTTCTGGAGGCTACAAAAGAATAATTAAACGGTAAGCAATTACTGTTTTGTTAAGATAATTTAGAAAGGGGAATTAATGTGAGTATTTGTCCGGTAATCATGGCAGGAGGATCTGGTACGCGACTGTGGCCACTCTCTCGGGCGGCGCACCCTAAGCAGTTTCTAAGGTTGCATGGTGAAGATACTATGCTTCAGGCAACAGTTAAGAGACTCTCGGGGCTAGATATTCAAGCGTCAATAACTATTTGTAATGAGGAACACAGATTCTTTGTTGCAGAGCAACTTCGTGAGATTGATAAGCTAGGGTCTGTTATTCTTGAACCGGTTGGTCGTAATACTGCGCCGGCTATTGCATTAGCTGCACTAACTGCAAAAGATGATCCCTTGCTACTAGTCCTTGCCGCTGACCATGTTATACAAGATGAAGCCGCTTTCAGGGAGGCTGTTATACGAGCAACTCCTCTTGCAGAAGCAGGAAAGCTTGTCACTTTTGGAATTGTGCCTAGCGCTCCCTATACAGGCTATGGATATATTAAGCAGGGCAAAAATTTAGATGAAGGTTTTGAGGTGGATGCGTTTGTGGAGAAGCCAAGTTCAGATGTCGCCCAGGATTACCTTTCATCAGGCGGCTACTATTGGAATAGTGGTATGTTCTTATTCAGGGCAAGCAACTACCTTGAAGAGCTAAAAAAGTTCCGGCCCGATATTCTGGAGCAATGTCAGGAGTCAGTGATGGACGTTAAGACTGATCTTGATTTTTTGCGAATTGACAAAGATATGTTTGAGTCATGCCCCGCTGAATCTGTCGATTATGCTGTGATGGAGAAAACCTCACACGCAGTTGTTGTTCCCATGGATGCTGGTTGGAGTGATATAGGCTCTTGGTCATCACTTTGGGATATTAGTGAAAAGGATGGTGAAGGGAATTCCAGTCATGGCGATGTGATCCTTCAAAACACTCGCAACTCCTTTGTAAGATCGGATAATAAGTTAGTGGCAGTTATTGGGGTTGATGATTTGGTTGTCGTTTCCACTAAAGATGCTCTGATGGTAGCTCATAAAGATAGTGTTCAGGATGTGAAAATGATAACTGAATTGTTGAAGATCCAAGCGCGGAGTGAGTGGCAGTTAAGTCGTGAAGTTTATCGTCCCTGGGGAAAATATGATTCTATTGATAGCGGTGAGCGTTATCAAGCTAAACGAATTACGGTTAAGCCAGGCGCTAAATTAAGTGTGCAAATGCACCACCATAGAGCGGAGCATTGGGTTGTGGTTTCAGGAACCGCCCGTGTAAAAAATGGTGATAAGACATTTTTACTTTCAGAGAATGAGTCCACCTATATTCCCGTTGGAGTTGTCCATGCCCTTGAAAACCCTGGCAAGGTCGAGCTTGAGTTAATTGAAGTGCAGTCGGGGCCGTATTTGGGCGAAGATGACATCGTAAGATTTGAAGACCGCTATGGGCGCGATGTGTAATAGATTCTAGGCTGGAAATTAATTGCTAAATTTATAGGTTTATATGAGTAAAAAACCGAAAGTATATGTTGCAGGTCACCGAGGAATGGTTGGCTCAGCAATAGTGCGTGAGCTTAATAAGGCTGATCAAACTGACATTATCGTTAAAACCCGTTCCGAATTGGACTTAACAGACCAGAGTCGGGTTGCAAAATTTTTCCAAAAAGAAATGCCTGATCAGGTGTATTTAGCTGCTGCTAAGGTGGGTGGCATTTATGCGAACAATACCTATCCGGCTGAGTTTATATATGAAAATCTAATGGTTGAGGCGAATGTAATTCACGAAGCGTGGCGTGCGGGAGCTAAGAAGCTTCTTTTTCTTGGATCTAGCTGTATTTATCCAAAATTAGCGGCTCAGCCAATGCCTGAGGATGCGCTCCTTTCAGGACCTTTGGAACCAACAAATGAGCCTTATGCAATTGCAAAGATTGCGGGAATCAAGCTCTGTGAAAGTTATAATCGGCAATATGATGCAGATTTTAGGAGTGTAATGCCAACCAATCTTTATGGTCCAGGTGATAACTATCATCCGACAAATAGCCACGTGATTCCTGCGCTAATAAGGCGTTTTCATGAAGCCAAAATGCAAAATTTGCCGGTAGTTACTATTTGGGGGACCGGCACACCCCGGAGAGAGTTTTTATATGTTGATGATATGGCGAGAGCCTGCGTTCGTGTTATGAATGAAAGCGTTGAAGGATATCAGCAATGCACCGAATCGATGTTAAGTCACATAAATGTGGGAAGTGGCGAAGATATTACGATCAAAGAGCTGTCGTCGGCAGTGGCCTATTGCGTCGGCTACAAGGGTGAAATTGATTTTGACGACTCTAAACCTGATGGTGCTCCAAGAAAGTTCATGAATAGTAATAAATTATTATCAATGGACTGGCGACCGATGTTTAATTTAACTGAAGGGCTAAAGTTAACCTATCAAGATTTTTGTGACAATAACAAACATATAAGTTGCTGAGAAGGTTATTTTTGGAGTGAGACATGAAGGTTATGACTTTTAAAAATTAGGTCTCTGCGAGAGGTAAATAAGTAAGCGGTGCTCGAGAAGAATTCAACTGACGAAGCTATATCCTTGTTTTGTGAATTACTGTAGCCATTCACAAGTGAAATGGAGGAGGTATTAGAGGTGGGTGTGCTAGTTTATATCGATTGAATTAAAAAAATAAAATATATATAGATATTATGTTTTGCAATCATAAAAGGATTCTTTCAAAAAATGTTGTTATGTCGTCAGTAAAGGTTTCAAAAACTGAAATAAAGGTAACCTGATTATGCTTAACAGAGCGCTCTCCCGGATTCTCATAAAGGTAAACAAATGAATAAAAAAGAAACGCAAAAAGTAGCACTTATCACTGGAATTTCTGGACAGGATGGCTCATATCTAGCTGAGTTATTACTTGAGAAGGGGTATCTAGTTCACGGCATTAAGAGAAGGGCGAGTTCTTTTAATACTCAACGAATAGATCACTTGTATCAAGATGTGCACTCTGAGGATGTTCGTTTCCAATTACACTACGGTGACTTAAGTGACACGAGTAATTTGGTGCGCATTATTCAGGAAACACAGCCAGATGAAATTTATAATTTGGGGGCACAAAGTCATGTGGCAGTAAGTTTTGAGAGTCCAGAGTATACGGCTGATGTTGATGCAATGGGAACTTTGCGAATTCTTGAAGCTATTCGTATTTTAGGCATGGAAAAAAAGGTTCGATTTTATCAGGCTAGCACATCTGAACTTTACGGTCTGGTGCAAGAAACTCCGCAGAGAGAGATAACTCCATTTTACCCTCGCAGTCCATATGCTGTCGCAAAGTTGTATTCATACTGGATCACTGTAAATTATAGAGAGGCTTATAATATGTATGCCTGTAATGGCATCCTATTCAACCATGAAAGCCCGCGTCGAGGTGAAACTTTCGTAACTAGAAAGATCACTCGAGGTATGGCCAATATCAGTCAGGGGCTTGATAAATGCTTGTATATGGGAAATCTTAATTCCCTTCGTGATTGGGGGCACGCTAAAGACTACGTTAAAATGCAATGGCTCATGCTTCAGCAAGAAGAGCCTCAAGATTTTGTAATCGCAACAGGTGTGCAGCACAGCGTTCGAGATTTTATCTCTTGGTCTGCGTCCGAGTTAGGTATTATGCTGCGATTTGAGGGTAGCGGAATAGATGAAGTTGCGATTGTAGAGAAGATTACAGGTGCCGATAATCCTGGCATTAAAGTTGGCGATGTTGTGGTAAAAATTGATCCTCGCTATTTTAGGCCGACTGAAGTCGAATCTTTGCTAGGTGACCCCTCAAAGGCAAAAGAATTACTTGGTTGGACTCCCGAGATAACAGCGCAAGAAATGTGCTCTGAGATGGTAAGGGCTGATTTGTTAGAAGCCAAGAAGGATCTTCTTTTAGAGGCTAATGGATTCAAATCAACATTAGTTTCGGAATGAACCATAAAAGAGGCATTAAGCCGCGTGCACTTATCGTAGGCATTTCTGGGCAGGATGGAGCATACCTCTCAAAATTTTTGATAGAAAAAGGCTATCATGTCTTCGGGACGTCTCGCGATATAGATGCTGCCTCTTTCGATGGGCTTAAGTATTTAGGGGTCGACTCGCAGATCACTAAAATGAAGATGGTCCCTTCCAATTTTGAAGCCGTCTGTGAGACTATAAAGTCTGTTCAGCCTAACGAGATTTATAATCTATCTGGTCAATCATCTGTTAGCTTGTCTTTTAAGCAGCCTATTGAAGCTCTACAAAGCATTGTTCTGGTAACTATAAATATTCTTGAGTCGATACGATTAATCGGAGGAGATATACGATTCTATAATGCTGGATCAGGAGAGGTATTTGGTGAAACTTTAGGATGCCCCGCTAATGAGGAGACACCATTTCATCCAGTCAGTCCATACGGTCTAGCCAAGGCTAATGCATCTGCGCAAGTGTCACTATATAGGGATGTTTATGGTTTGTATTCCTGTACGGGGTATCTGTTCAACCATGAGTCACCTTTAAGGTCTGAGAGCTATGTGACGCAGAAAATAATTAAAGCGGCTTATCGGATAGCTCAGGGCAATTGCGAAAGGTTGTCTATGGGAAATATTAAGATATCGCGCGATTGGGGTTATGCGCCCGATTATGTTGAGGCCATGTGGTTAATGTTACAGCTAAAATCCCCTGAAGACTTTGTTATCGCCACAGGTCGCACTGTTAGCCTTGAATATTTTATAAGTCAGGCGTTTTTATATTTTGATTTGGATTGGACTGATCATGTTTCAATCGATGAGAGGTTTTTTAGAGTGTCCGAAATAATGGTTGGCGCAGCCGATCCAGGGAAGGCAAGTAGATTGCTATGCTGGAAAGCAAGTTGTCAAGTTGAGGGTTTAATAAAACACATGATTGATAATTGTAATGATGGATGAATTGCAAGAAGTTAAAGCTGTGGTCTATATGAGAGATTTTTTAATTCAGACTAATTAAAAAAACAAAAAACAAATAAATATTATATGAAAATATTGGTAACAGGATCAGCAGGTTTTATTGGTTCAGCACTCTCAATCAGGCTTTTAGAGAGAGGTGATGAAGTAGTTGGTATTGACAATCATAATGATTATTATGATCCAACTTTAAAAGAAGCACGTCTAGCAAGGCATGTTGATCATCCAAACTACATACATATTAGAATGAACCTTGAAGATCGCGATGAGATGGCCAAGCTATTTGAAGATCATCAATTTGAATGCGTGGTTAATCTAGCTGCGCAAGCAGGTGTCAGATATTCTATTGAGAATCCTTTAGCTTATATTGATACCAACCTAGTAGGCTTTGCCCATGTCTTAGAAGGCTGTAGGCATAACCAGGTAAGACACCTTGTGTATGCTTCATCAAGCTCTGTTTACGGACTAAATACCCAGCAGCCATTCTCAACTCATCACGCGGTTAATCACCCAGTCAGCCTTTATGCTGCTACCAAGAAAGCTAATGAACTGCTGGCGCATACCTATTCCCATTTATATGATTTACCGACAACAGGCCTTAGATTTTTTACCGTTTATGGCCCCTATGATAGACCTGATATGGCATTGCAAAAATTTGCCAGAGCTATTATGGATGATGAGCCAGTCACCGTGTATAACTACGGCAAGCATCGTAGAGACTTTACTTACATTGATGACATTGTCGAGGGCACCATCAGAGTGCTAGATAGGCCAGCACCTATAAATCCTAGCTGGAATAGTAATAATCCAGATCCTGCCACTTCCACCGCTCCATACAGAGTTTATAATATTGGCAATAACAATCCAGTAGAGTTGATGGATTTCATCGAAGCATTAGAAGCCTCACTTGGTAAAACTGCAATAAAAGAATTACTACCACTTCAACCTGGAGATATGCCTGATACTTATGCTGATGTTGATGACTTAATAGAAGAGTTTGGCTACAAACCAAGCATGAGCGTTAAACAAGGTGTTGAGAACTTTGCAGTTTGGTATAAGGAATATAATGAGCAATAAAAAAACCACTCATCATAGGCGGTAGGCTTCATACACGAAGATATTTATAATTGGAGGTATTCTGTACGTTTTTGTTTTCATAGCTTAATGCATTAATTGCAAGCAATGCCCTGGTCTACTTTTCTAGATTGCTATATTTAAATTTTATGGGCAAGAAATAATGGCGTATTCTTTTAAAGGAGCAGATGTTTGATAAAAATAATAAAACTATGAAAGATCTGTCTTGGACAATTTTTGGGCTAATTGGGCTAATGATGCTAATAGGCGGTAGTAATTTCTACATGTCCTATAGATTGGATTTATTGCAGTATTCTGGATTTTCATTTCTTCATATGATGGCAGTTTATACAAGTGCTGCAATACAGCTATCTATATCGAGTAGTGCCCCAAGACTAATAGCAAAGTCAAAAAGAGATGGTCTGGCAATAGTAGATAAATTGGTCGGCGCTAGTTTCTATGCAATGTGCGCATTTTTGCTAATCGGAATGTTGACACAGGAAATATTGATTAATTACTATGGAGTGACATATTGGGAATATGTTTTCTATATGTCTTTGACGGTGCTTTCTGCAGTGATCTTGAATCTTAATGGAATACTATACGGGATAAGCCAAATAAAGAACGGATCAATACAGTTGATAATAGTGTCTGCGACATATCTAACAATATTGAGTCAAGGAATAGTAAATGGCAGGCTAGATTATGAGTTTATAAGCAAAGGAGTAATAGCTCTACTAATTGTTGTGGTCATATTCAATACAGTTAAATATAAATTTAAATACTGCGGTCTTTCTGAGATATATGGATTTATAAAATCTAAGGATAGTGTCGCTTATTTATTACCAAGCTTAATAACAGGTATAACAAATGGAATGGCTTTAGTTTTAATCTATTCAGCCTTCGGAAGGTCAGCAAGTGATAGTTTGTTGTTGGGCTATGCGGGATATATCTTGCTTTTAAGATCTGCAATTTTATTTTTAAATACAGCTTTAAATAAACTATACTTTTTAAAATTTTCCAATGAATACTTTCAAAAAGACGGTGGCTCTATAGGAGATGGAGTTATAGTGCTATTAGTCAAAAATATTTTATCAATAGTATTATCAGGATGCATGATGTTTGCAGCGTACCATTTTTTCTATGAACAGTATTTTTCAAAATACAGCGGCGTACACAATACAATATACGCATTGTTTGGATTGTGGCTGGTGTTTGAGGTTGTATATTTGACGTTATATCAAAAAATACAAGTGTACGGACTAATGTGGGAATCTTTAATAGTTATTGGCCTACCTACTTTTTTATATGCGTTTATAGTAAATAGATTGGGAATAGTTGATAGTCTTGAAAGTTTGTTGTTGGTATATATATCTATAATGGCTTTCTCGATATTGAGCGCAATGTATATTGCAAATAAAAAAGAGAAGGCGCTAGTCCCATAATATGGGAAAAAGTTTAAGCGAAATTAAATACTGCATTTGTGTGTTAACCAGAGGTTATAAACACAAGATTCAGTACTCTGATTTAATTCGAAGAAATAAAGCAATAAGTCATGTATTGCGAGAAGAGCCAATAAATTATGAAATAGTAATTTTTCACGAGGGCAATATTGATAAAGAGCAACAAGAGTATATCAAAGTCAAATCTAAAAATAATGAAATAGTCTTTAAGAGCATAGAGAGCTATTTTAAGCGGGTAAAGCAGGATAGTCATACTTTACACTCCGAGTGTTGTCATCAAACAGCCCTTTCTGATAGTTTTTCTGATGGGTACAAAACAATGTGCAGGTTTTGGATAGAGGGTCTATTTGAACAGGTTCAAAATTACGATTATATTATTAGAATAGATGAGGATTGTTTTATGAAACAGCTGCCGCTCCATCAAATTACACAACGTATGGCCAAGCACGGAAGTTATTTTGGCACAGCAATAAGTTTAAAAGAGGATCATCCAGATGTAAAAGTGGGATTTGATAGCTTTGTAAGTAATATTTATAGGAAGAGTGGTAGAACGGCACCTAAAATGCAAGAGCCGATCCCTAATACAAATTTTTTAGTTATTAATACCTTGATATCCAAAAACCCACTATTCAAAGAATTTGTGTCAAAAGTAATAGAGACAAATTGCATTCAAATCAACAGGTGGGGTGATCATATTATATGGGGTGCAGCTATCTCTTATATATATGGATCAAATAAAATTGAACATATGGACGAGGTCAAGTACATACATGGATCATTCGGACATGGCGTAAATCACAAGGTTAGTGTTTTAGATAAGAGTAGATTATTCTTAAATAAGGCGTTGAGATATTTGCTTCAAAAATTAAACTAAGAGGGATTAAATGAATATATTTACAAGTGCTATATATAATTTAGTAACAAGAAAATATTACATAAATAAGGTGCCAAGTAAGCATAAAATATGCGAAGTTGTTTCTTTGTTAGCTCCAGTGAAAAGTCCTTACAGGATGATTAGGATTGGCGGTTCTGATGATGGCGCATATTTAATACCGGATGACCTTAATGGCATAGAAATGTGTTTTTCTCCTGGTGTAGGGCACACAAACAGATTTGAATTGGAATTGTATTCTGATTACGATATTAAATGTGCTGCAGCAGATGCGTCTGTTGATGGATTGCCGGAGGAGTCGGATGGAATTAATTTTATCAAGAAATATATCGGGAATAAAGATTGCGATCCTAGCTATATTACCTTATCAAAATGGATGTCTAGTTTTGTAGATTTTGATGATGGATCTGATTTCCTATTGCAAATGGATATTGAAGGTGGGGAGTATGACGTACTGATAAGCGAGGATATCGAAACTTTGTCAAAGTTTAGGATAATTGCAATCGAGTTCCATAATCTTGAGCTGATGCTGGACAGGTACGGAATAGAATTGTTAGATTCTATCTTGCGTAAGATTACAAGTAATTTCCACCCCGTTTACATACATCCGAATAATGTACCGGGCTTTTTTGAAAGGGAAGGGGTGGTGATACCAAGGGTTCTTGAAGTGGTATTTTTGAGGAAGGACCGGTTTGATGAATGTATTTATTTGGAGAACTTAGATTCATTCTCACACCTCTCTGTGACTAATGACCAAAATAAGCCAGAAATTAAGTTGTCACGGCACTGGTTTAAAACATAGAAAGTGGCGCTAGTTAATCCTCGTCTGGTGCAATCTTAAATGTATGGACCCATTTAGATGAAATTTGTCATTGTGTGTGATGGAGGCCTAGGAAATCGTTTAAATTCACTATACTCAGGTTTGGTTTTATGTGGTTCTAAAAAAATTGAGCCAACGGTATATTGGCCGATAAATGAATATTGTGGTTTGTCAGTTGAAGAATGCGTTGATAACTTTAATTTACCCCAGTTTTTTACTCTGGAGGGGCTGGAGAAAAGTGAAGGTGTGATAAATCTGTCCCATGATGCAAGGAAGTTTATTACTAGTAGTTTTATAGATATTAATTGCATATTTAGTGCGAATAGTATTCATGTTTGTGCAGATTCAATTTATTTATATTCTTCACCTCTAATTCCGTTCTTTGTAAAAAAAACATCACTAATCAAAGTGAGAAGTGAATATCCATTAACAAAAAGGCACGAGTATAATGATTTTTTAAAGAAAGAGGCTGTTGGTTTACACTTAAGAGGGACAGATTATGGCTTTCATCAGGCCTATTTTTTCTTTTTCGTGTTTATCGTTAAGCTTTCTCCATTTGTTAAATATAGGTTATTTACTGATGACGGCTGGGTTATTAAGTTATTTAGTAATATAAACAATGTATCTATAGAGGAGCAAATGTATCTACCTAAAAAGAAATTTTTAGATAGAGATTGGCATGATACTACTGGAACCTTTGACTATAATATTGTCAGAAAAGAGGACAGCGTTAAAGAGGCAGTAAATGAAATGCATGCCTTGAGCGGAACCTTTAAGTTATTTACTTCAAGAAGCACATTTCTGTTTCATTCGTACTTAATTGACAATGAATCCTTCGGCTTTCATATCTATTTTTATTTTAATAGATTTGTCAGCCTTCTCCGCCTAGTAAAGAAAAGAGCGTTAAGCTAATGTGCGCTATTTTTGGCTCAATATCTTTAAGTGAACTAGACCAACCTGATTTACTTGTTAGACTTAAAACATTAGAGCACAGAGGTCCAGATGGAACAGGGTCACTGTCTTATATCGAGGATGGAAAATATTTCTTTTTTGGTCATCAGCGACTAGCGCTTGTTGATTTAAGTGACAGGTCATCACAGCCAATGTCATTTAGAGGCTTCACACTCGTATTTAACGGTGAGATTTATAACTATAAAGAACTGAGAGAAGAGCTTTTAGATGAAGGTTACACCTTCTCATCTCAAGGCGATACTGAGGTCTTGATTAAGGCCTGGGATTTCTGGGGTGAAGCATGTTTGCAAAAGCTAAATGGTATGTTCGCCTTTGGAATACATGATAAGGTGCAGAAGAAGATGTTTTTTGCCAGAGATCGTGCTGGGACTAAACCTTTATATTACTCAGCGGATAGTAATGGGTTTTCTTTTGCTAGTGAGATTAGAGCATTGAAGAACAGTAAGGCGTCGGTCGACGATTTGAATATGAATGCTGTAAAGGAGTATTTATCGCAAGGGTACTGTTTTGGTGACGAAACAATACTCAAAGGCGTTTTCCGACTCCCGAGATCTTCATTACTAACCATTAATCTTGATTGCCTTTCTCATAATATAATTGAGTATTGGAGACCTTCCTCTGACGAAAATAATGACTTTTGTGATTTTAACTCGTTATTAGACCAATTTTTAGCGACTTATCATGATTCGGTGTCACTTAGGTTATCAGCCGACCGTCCAGTTGGGGTGTTTCTTAGCGGCGGTTATGACTCGGCTCTCACTGCTGCAGTGGCCTCTGAAATACAACCCAATTTAGACACATTTACCATTGGATTTAAAGATAGAAGTCTTGACGAGTCTGGCTACGCTTATAATGTTTCTAAATATCTTGGGGTTAATAACCATGTGCACACAGTTGATGATGAGGAAGTTCGTGAGTGTGTTCGGCTAATGCCTTATATTTGGGACGAACCGATAGCTGATACATCGTGTATACCCATGCTTTCGCTATCGAGGCTTGCAAGGAGGAAAGTGATTGGTGTGTTAAGTGCTGATGGTGCTGATGAGCTCTTTCTAGGGTACAACAAGTACTTTAGGTTAAAGACACTCTTGGGTATTGCAAAGAAGCTTCCGTTCACTGGCCAGATGGCCAATGTTTTAGCGCAAGCTCTACGACTCGAAAATTCAGTTGCTTACCCTTATAAATCTCTACTCAATAGAAATTATTTTCGTAAAGCCAGCACCGTGACAAGTGCTCTATCAGCCCCTGATATTCGATCGTCATTGTTGGGTTATCAGAATATATTTCACGATTGGGAAATGGATAATCTGTTCGTAGGCGACGGTGGAACATCGATTATCATGGCATCAAACGATCAGGCAATGAATTCGCAGGAAAGTGCTATGCGTTCTACTGATTTTGATACCTATCTGCCGGAGAATGTTTTAAAGAAAGTTGATCAAGCAACCATGGCGTTTGGATTAGAAGGAAGGGATCCTTTTTTAGATTACAGAATTATGAATCTAGCATTTAGTTCTCAATGTTTAAAGACATTTAGGCACGGTCCAAAGGTCCTAGTGAAAGCTGCTGCGCATAAATTGGTACCCCAGTCTCTTCTTGATCGTCCGAAGCAAGGCTTTAGTAGCCCTATTGATTCTTGGATGAGCAATTTGTTTCTAAGTGATTTGGAACACTATTTTAGTATCAAAAATATAAGCAAATATGAATTTTTGGACTCTACTACTGTTATAGATTATTACGCTCGTTATCGCAATGGAGACAAATCTTTAGATAGGAAGGTTTGGTCACTTTTTGTACTATTACTATGGATGGAACAATGGGTGAGCTAAGTCTGCCAAAGTATGAGGGCACCGGAGCAGTTTTGTATTCAGCTGTTTTTGGTGGCTATGATAGCGTTTTAAAAGCTTCATCTAGCGACTCAATTGATTCTTTTATACTGTTTACAGATGATGAAGACCTTGTGGTTGAGGGTTGGAAAGTTATCTATGTTCGAGGGACGAATTTGTCTTCTAAAACTTTAAATAGAATGTATAAGATGCAGCCACATATTTATATCCCTAATGCTAGCTCGACAATATATATTGATGGTAATGTTGGCTTCGAGAATAACGCTTTTGAGCCTTTGATATCGTATTTCGAAAAAAACCATTTTGATGTGATGACAATGGCCCATTTTTCAAGACATTGTATTTATGACGAGACTGAAGTTCTTTTGAGATCTCCTCGAGTAAAGCCATTTATATTATTGAAGGAAATTATAAGTTACTACCGCGCTGGTTTTCGCAAGCAGTGTGCCATGGGCGAAAATAATTTGATTATACGAACGAACTATGGAGCGCAAAAAACTGGTGATATATGGTGGGAGAAATATGCTAGTGGTAGTGGCAGAGATCAGTTAAGTTTGCCGGTTGTGATATGGGAAACTAATGTGGAGCATACTGCTTACCCATTCAATATTAGGAACCTAAATTATTTTAAATATAAATTACACAATGTTATTTCAGATAGAAACATTGTTAAGTCAGTTATACGGTATTTGTTTTTAGTAGTTCCATTCAAGATGGTGCGTAAGCTGTTATCATTTTGAGTATAGGGACTGTTTGTTGTGTCTGTGTTACCTATAATGCAAGGGCAGAGGATGTATTCGCGATCTATAATAGCCTTAGCGGTCAGGTAGCAGACTTTATTGTAGTTAACAATAGTCTCGAAACTGATAGTTCCTCTGATCAAACATTTCCCGGTAAAGTAATTCACTTAGGACGAAATCTTGGCATCGCGGCTGCGCAGAACATTGGAATTGCGGAGGCATTGTCACAAGGTCATGAATTTATATTGATTACTGATCAAGATACGCTGTATCCACCAGAATTTGTTAATGAAATGCTTGATGGCTTTAAATTTGATTCTTCAGTTGGAGTTGTTGTCCCAGACGTTTTCGATGAAATCAAGGGGAATTTGCAGGGGTTTACAAAGCGAAATTCGAAAACTTTTAGTCGTAGGCGATTAGATAAGATAGAAACTGTGCTTCATGCTAATGCTTCTGGTATGTTAATTAAAAGAGATTGTTTTACTAAAATAGGCCTCATGAAGGAGGACCTTTTTATAGATTGGGTTGATTTTGAGTGGTGCTGGCGTTGCCTTCGTGAAAACGTCCTGATTGTTGCCCTGCCTCATGTTATCATCAATCATAAGCTTGGTGATGAGAGAAGAAAGTTATTTTTTTATGCTGTTAGTGCAAGGAATGACCAAAGGTATTTCTATATTATTAGAAATGCTGTGGATATTTTTATTAGAAATAAATCCCTAAATAGCGGCCTTAAAATTTCCCTTTTTTTTAAGATAATAGCTTATTTTTTTGGATATTTAGTTTTGTCTAAACATAGATTGTCAACCCTATGTGTCCTACTGAAGGCGATAGGTTTTGGGCTTATTGGGAAACTTGGTCGATATGACATTTAGTAGAATCCATTTACGAAACTTGACTAGAGTTGTTCCTCTATTTTTGTTTTCTATGTTAATGGTTCTCTTCAATCTTCCCTTGGGTGATGAGCCAGACTATGGTTATCGAGTCGCTCAGCTTGCCGATATTTTGGGGTCTTCTTATTACAGGCTCGATGTGGCAGGTGATGTTTGTTCTTATAGTATTGGGGTGTTTGATTTTGGCTTTTCAGGTGTTCCAGCTCATTGCGTTCCTAACTTTGATTATATTGCCTTAAAGATTTTGACTGGTTTTGCATTATTTTTTACTACTTATGCCTTCATTTCTATTTTAGGTTTTCGGGTTGACCATAGGGTAATGTATCTGACTTTTTGTTTGCCCGGTGTATGGTCTGCTATTCTTGGGGCCGGCCTCGAATCAGTTGCGATAGCTATATCTTCATTCCTAATACTGCAACGAGTTTCTTATAAATTTTTTATTCCATTAATTTTAATTTTCTTGTGCGATTTTGGAACGGGGTTCATCTTTTCTTCATTTTTGCTGTTTCGTTTTATCGTTTTCAGGTTTTTTAGAACGGTGTCGCTTGGGTTTTTGATCCTAATTGGTATGACATTAATTTTGACCTCTGGTTTGAGCGACCTTGCTTTCTTGTCATTTTTAAAGGTTCTCCCAGGTAATGCTTATGAAGTCTATCTCTATATTAAAGAGCTAGATTCTTACGAAAAATATGACACGTACGAAAGAGCGTTTTCCGTTCTATTAATGGCCGGTGGTTGGTTCCCTTCTCATTTAAAGTTGGTAATACCGGTTTTGCTTTCATTTGTCTTGTTTACATTTGTTAGTTCTGTTGCTGTATGGAGATCTCTCAGAGGATGGTCTAGTTGCTCAAGCGGCACGGTTCAGATTGTTTGTTCTCTTATATTTATTGTTTTAATTGTTAACTTTTTTCCAAATTATTCTAATTTCAAATACTATGTATTTTTAGTGCCTTTATTCATGACTTACTCGTTAAGTCTTTTTGGAAGTAATTTCTTTTTGATATTTATTGCTGTCATTACATTAGGGGCTGGACTTTCAGTTTTCTAGTATTGGTTTCTGTTTTGTTACCAGCAATTTATTTAGTTTTATAGAAACTTCATGGTTTTGGGTATGATCGGCCGGTTTAAAGCTCTAACCGGAGTAGAGCTGAGCCTCGCTAATTCAAATAGTTTTTTGTTGGTCTATTGTCCTATCAAAAAAAACTATGGATTAACCATTTTAAATGTATATAGGCCTTGAAAAAGAATCTAATGTGCTGAGATAATAATTTTTAGTTTTTAACAATAGGATAAAATTCAATGAAAGTAACTATTTTTGGTACCGGTTATGTAGGGTTAGTCACCGCTGGTTGTTTAGTTCAAAAAAAACATGATGTCATATGCTTTGACATTGACGTAGGTAGAGTAGAAACATTGAATGATGGCAATGTTCCAATCTTTGAACCTGGCCTGAATGAGCTTATTAAGAAGGGTATTGATTCTGGAAAACTACTATTTACTTCTTCCTCGAAAGTCTCCCTAGAAAATCCGGACGTTATAATCTTGTGTGTAGGGACCCCTGACGATGGAACTGGGGCGACAAATTTAAATGCCATTGAAAGTTGTGCAAAAACAATTTCTGCTACCTTGGACCATAGCGTACCTGTTCTGATAAAATCAACAGTTCCTGTTGGCACTTCTGTAAAAATTCAAAATCTTATTCAAAGAGGTCTAGAGGAAAGAGAAAAAGACATATTAATATCTGTAGCTTCTAATCCAGAATTTTTACATGAGGGAGTGGCTATATCCGAATTTTATGATCCTAATAGGATTGTACTTGGAACACATGATGAGAAAGTAATTGAAGTTGTACATAAGCTTTATAAAGATGTAATGCCTGAGAGTAAAGAGATTCTAGTGATGTCTCCAGAGTCATCTGAATTAACTAAATATGCTTCAAATGCTTTCCTAGGTACTAAAATTAGTTACATGAACCAACTGTCGCAATTTTGTTCATTGGCGGGAGCTAACATAGATGACGTTAGAAAAGGCATGGGGCCTGACCCTGATATCGCTCCAGGTTACCTTTTTGCAGGTTGTGGATTTGGAGGGTCATGCCTACCAAAGGATATAAATTCATTAATTCATCAGGCAGGTGAGAAAGGCAAGGACTTTTCTATATTAAAAGCTGTTCGTGAAGTTAATGAAAATCAAAAGAATTATCTCTTTTCAATAGCTTCAGATTTATTTAATGATAATTTTGAGAGTACCCAATTTGCTATATGGGGATTGTCATTCAAACCTAAAACAGACGATATGAGAGGAGCGCCCTCATTGACTATTATAAAAAATCTCTTAGATTCAGGTGCAAAAGTAGAATGCTATGATCCAGTAGTATCCAAAAACAGTGAAAATTTCGAAATACAGGATGAGTTGTTAGATATCAGGCTTGATCCTTATGAAGTCGTAAAAGATGCTGATTGCCTTATTATTTGTACAGATTGGGCTGAATTTAAAAATATAGACTATGAAAAGTTAGGAAGGCTTATGAATAGAAAAATTATTCTAGATGGAAGAAATATCTTGGATCCGGAGGAAGCAGCTTTAAATAATTTTGAATATTATGACATTGGTAGAACTAAAATTGACCGAACATAAGTAAAAGTAATAAATTCGAATAGAAGGAAAGTATGAGTAATTCAAATAAAAAAATCTTAGTGACGGGTGGTGCCGGTTTTGTCGGTGGACACTTTTGCGAAGCTGCTTTAGAGAAAGGATATGATATTGTAATAATTGATATCTTTAATAACGAAACATCTGATGAACAGCAAAAAATAACAAATATAAACCACATCAAAGAAACCGCTAATAAAACTAAATCTAAGCTTAAGGTTTACCAATGCAGTATTAATGATGAGGTTGCATTAAATAACATTTTTAGTGACGAAGAGCCTGATATACTTCTTCATTCAGCTTCACTAGTTATGGACAGAATGAGTATGGATATCCCTTTAGACTTTATAGATACAAATGTTCGAGGGAGTCAAATTTTGATAAACGCCTCCTCTAATGCCAAATCGCTTGAGCAAATCATTTTTATTTCAAGTAGAAGTGCAGTAGGTGAGGTTCCTGATGCCACTTCTATAATGGTTGAAGATAGTTCCTTGAGGCCAATAAACCCATATGGTGCTACAAAGGCTGCTGCTGAAGGTTTGTTTTATTCCAATCACCATAACACCAAAATACCTCTTAAAATTTGCAGAATGCAGCCAATGTATGGTCCAAGAGGTAGGGATGATATGTTTGTTAAAAGGATTTTGAATTCTATAATTACTGGTGATGAAATACAAAAATATGGTACTGGTGAAGCTGTAAGAGATTGGCTATATATTAGTGATGCAATTGATGGGTTATTTGCAATTCTAGAATTTGATGTAGCTTTTGAAATATTTAATATTGGGGTTGGTAAGGCGACATCAACAAATAAGTTAATAGAATTATGCGAATCAATCACAGGCTTAAAGGCAAATATTAAAAATGTAGACCTTCCCCCTGGCGATGCGCACTTTGCTGGCATTGCAGATTGTTCAAAAATGAAGAAAATGCTAGCTTGGGAGGCTAAGACAGAAATTTCAGAAGGTATCAAAAAAACTTACAGTTATATGGTTGAGCAACATAAAGTAACTCTAGAGTAATTTTATTTAAACTTTAGATATAAGCTAAGAAAAAATTGAAAATCGCTATATTAGGGGCTAGTGGCATTGGGAAGTTTCATGCAAGAACCTTTGATAAACTAAATGTAGAGGTTAGTTCAATACTTTGTTCTTCAAAAAGTACAGGTAAATCTACTGCTCAGGATCTAAAAGATTCTCTTGGATTAAAAGTCAATTATTATGATGATCTGGATGCGCTTCTTAATATGTCTTCGCCCGATGCTGTAACTATATGTACTCCTAACGAATTGCACTATGAACAAATACTGAAAGTATTAGATAAAAATATTCCTATTTTTTGTGAAAAACCATTATTTTGGAATAAACAAGATAGCCATAAAGCTTTCTTAAATAAACTCAAAAGCATATCAGACCATCCAAATAGAGCTATTTTTGTTAACACTAGTGGTGCTGGTTATGTTAAATCTATTAAAAATTTATTACCTTTTTCAAAAGACGTTAAGTCATTCAATTTTAATTTCACAACACAAGGAAATAATAAATATCTAGAGATAGCCGAAGATCTCTTGCCTCATGGACTGGCTATGCTGATAGAATTACTTGGATTCCATGATATAACTTCATTTAAACAAGAATATTCTGAAAGTTTTTATAAATGTAATTTCCATTACTCTGGTTGTAAGGTAAGTTTCAATTTTAAAGAAGGAAAACTTTTAAAAAAAGAATTTATATTTTATGTAAATGATGGCAAGTATGTAAGAATTCAAAATAGGAGCTTAAAAAATTATGAAGTATTTCTTGATTGCATTAGTCAGAATAGAAAAATCAAAATAGACGATCCCTTTGAAGTTTATGCTGCAAGATTTATTAAATTTTGTTCAAATAGGTCAAATCTTCAAAAGGACGAATTTCGTGAATCAAGTCATATTTTAAATTTAATGGCAAAAATACTTCTTGTAAACTGAAGCAAAAGTAAGCATATAAAAAGCTGTTTTTATATCCTAATAGATATCAAATTGATTTTACGAGTCTCCAAAATCACTCGATGGTGGCGTTACAATATGGATGGGTGTTGTTTCTTCCGATAGCTGAATCGGAGAGCTTTAAAAGTTACTTCTGCTTGTTCGCTAGGGTAATAGGGGTTTGCAGTCGAAATTTTGGTAATAATTAGGTAGATTGGCGATAGTAATAATCGTTAAAATGTTTAAATGGAGGAAGCTCTACTGTGAAAAAAAGGAAAACTATCATTGTAACTGGCGGTGCTGGTTTTATTGGGAGTGCGGTTATTCGTGCCATCATCAATCAAACCAATTGGGATGTTGTTAATTTAGATATATTAACTTATGCAGGTAATCTTGATTCATTGGTTGATTGCTCTAGCTCACAAAGATACAGTCATGAAAAAGTGGATATATGTGATGATCAGTCCTTAGCTGGAGTCCTTAAGAAGCACCAGCCTACTTTCATAATGCATTTAGCAGCCGAAAGCCATGTCGATCGTTCAATCGATGGACCAGGTGATTTTATTCGTACCAATATAACAGGTTCCTTTAGGCTTCTTGAGGCAGCGAGACAATATCTTGAATGTATTAGTGGGGATAAGAAAAACCAGTTTCGTTTTCTTCACGTCTCAACTGATGAGGTTTACGGTGATTTGGCTGGCACCGAGCGCTTATTCACTGAGACAACGCCTTACTCTCCTTCATCACCCTATTCTGCGAGTAAAGCTGCGTCAGATCATTTAGTTCGTGCCTGGGGACGTACCTATGGTTTGCCAGTTTTGATCACAAATTGTTCGAATAACTATGGTCCTTATCATTTTCCTGAAAAGCTTATACCTCATGTTATTTTGAATGCTCTTCACGGTAAGGCACTACCTATTTATGGTGATGGCTTACAGATACGCGATTGGCTATATGTCGAAGACCATGCTAAAGCACTTATAGAGGTTATCACTAAAGGTAAAATTGGTGAAACGTATAATATAGGCGGCCATAATGAAAAAACAAATCTAAAGGTAGTTGAAACTATTTGTGATCTGCTCGAAGATCTTGCGCCTGAAAAACCTGCTGGAGTGGATACTTATCGAGCTCTTATAACCTTTGTAAAAGACAGGCCAGGCCATGATGCACGTTATGCCATTGACGCTTCAAAAATTGAAAGGGAATTGGGGTGGGTGCCTGGGGAAACATTTGAGACTGGGTTGCGCAAAACTGTTCAGTGGTATTTAGATAATAGTGATTGGTGGGGAAGGGTTCTTTCTGGTGCCTACCGTCTTGAACGTTTAGGAGAATAGTGTGGATAGATGTTACAAAGGAATCGTATTGGCCGGTGGCTCTGGCACCCGCCTTCACCCGATAACTAAGGGAGTCTCTAAGCAGTTATTACCTATTTATGATAAACCAATGATTTATTATCCACTCTCTGTATTAATGCTGGCAGGCATTAAGGAAATTTTACTTATTTCCACTCCTGATGATATTGCGGGTTATCAGCGTTTATTAGGGGATGGCTCTGATTTCGGCATTGAACTTGAATACGCTGTTCAACCAAGTCCTGATGGTCTTGCTCAGGCCTTTATAATTGGCGAAGACTTTATTGGCGATAGCAATGTTGCATTGATACTTGGTGATAATATTTTTTACGGTGAGAATTTGATTGGAAACCTTAAAACTGCTGTTACAAAAATGACAGGTTCAACCATTTTTGGTTATCATGTAAAAGACCCTGAGCGATTTGGCGTAGTCGAATTTGATACTATTGGTAATGTTATTAGTATTGAAGAAAAGCCTCAAAACCCCAGATCAAACTATGCTGTCACTGGTCTTTATTTTTATGATAATGATGTAATTAAAATCGCGAAGTCAATAAGCCCTTCTGGGCGTGGAGAGCTTGAAATTACTGATGTTAACGTTGTTTATCAAAAAAGGGGTGACTTAACAGTTGAACTGTTAGGTCGTGGGTTTGCTTGGTTGGATACTGGCACTCATGATTCTTTAGTTGAAGCAGGTCACTTTGTGCAAACAATAGAAAAACGACAGGGTTTAAAGTTAGCTTGCTTGGAAGAAATTGCTTTCCATAAAAACTGGATTTCAAAAGACACATTGTTGAAGCGTGCTGAAGCACTTAAAATGACTAAATATGGGGAATATTTATTTAGGGTTTCCGGTGGTTATAAATGAATGTGACTAAAACGAAACTCGAAGGGTGCGTTATTATTGAACCTAAAGTGTTTGGTGATGAGCGTGGTTTTTTTCTTGAAGTCTTTCAAGCTGAGAGATACGCTGATATTGCGGGAATAAGTTTGCCTTTTGTGCAAGATAACCATTCCCGTTCATCGAAAGACGTATTGCGTGGGCTACATTTTCAGAAAACAAAACCGCAAGGTAAGTTAGTTAGGGTAGTTAAAGGGGAGGTTTATGATGTTGCAGTAGATATACGTCAGGGCTCACCTACCTTTGGTGAATGGGAAGCCGTTATACTCTCAGATGAAAATAAGCTGCAATTTTGGGTGCCGCCAGGATTTGCTCATGGGTTCGTTGTGCTATCTGACATTGCTGATTTTGAGTATAAATGTACAGATTATTACGATCCATCCGATGCAGGTAATATTTTGTGGAATGATCCTGATTTAAAGATTCAGTGGCCGGTAGATGTGCCTATATTGTCCGATGAAGATGCTAATGCACTTAAATTAGCTGATATAAGTTTGTGAAAATTCTTCTTTTGGGTTGCAAAGGCCAGCTTGGTCGATGTTTAAATGATGAGTTATTGAAAACAGGTCATGATGTTTTTTATACCTCCCGTGACCATATAGATGTTGCTAATATTGAAGTCAGCAAAAGAAAAATTTATGAATTTGCACCAAATGTAGTTATTAATGCGACGGCTTATACTGCTGTTGACAAGGCTGAGGAAGATCATGAGCAAGCTGACCTGATAAATCATCTTGCAGTTGCTAGCATTGCTGATATTTGTCGTGAACTTGATTGCTGGTTAATGCATGTATCTACAGACTACGTCTTTGATGGTACTTCATCTGTTCCTTATAAGGAGAGCGATCCCACAAACCCTCAAGGAGTTTATGGTCAATCAAAGTTGATGGGTGAAAAGTCTATACAATCTTCTGGTTGTGAATACTTGATTTTCCGAACCGCTTGGGTATTTAGTGAATATGGGGATAATTTTTTAAAGACTATGCTTCGGTTAGGTCAAACTCATGATGTGTTGAGAGTTGTTGACGACCAAATTGGCTGTCCTACAGATGCCCACGAAATAGCTCATGCAATGGTTGGCACGCTGGCATATATAGAGTCTGGAGGTTGTAATTCTGGTATATATAATATTTGTAGCGATAGTCCTTACAGCTGGCATGATTTTGCCAAGAAAATTTTTGAGGTTGCTGAGGTATTAGGGATGCCAGCTCCGAGCAAAATTCATGCAGTAAGCAGTTTAGAATATCCTACTAAAGCTAGCCGCCCAGCATATTCAGTGTTGGACTGCTCCAAGATATACAGGAATTTCAATGTTGAGCCCTTTTCTTTAGATAGGGGTATTTTTTCAGTTATGAGTAAACTATGACCATTAACTGCAATCCAAAAAATCAAGTCACGGTATCTATCGTAAGCCATGGCCACTGCAAAATGCTCAGTAATCTATTAAAAGAGATGAGTGATCTCGAGAGTTCAATCTCCGAAGTGATTATTACCCATAATATACCGTCTGATTTTATTATAGATGCAAATTCATATTCGTTTCATACTAGAGTTATACATAATGAATTTCCGTTAGGATTTGGCGCAAATCATAATCAGGCTTTTAAATGCTGTGCTACGGAATACTTTTGTGTTCTTAATCCTGATGTCCAATTTATAGAAGATCCATTCGCTGAGTTGATTAGTTGTTTGAAGGATAACAAAGCTGGCATTGCGGCCCCTATGGTATTGAGTACTGATGGTATAATTGAAGACAGTTTTAGGAAGTTTCCCTCTCCTTTATTGATTTTAAAGAAAGCTTTAACTGGCGAAAAAGGAGTTTATAAAACCTCTACTGATTCACCTTTTTTTTATCCGGATTGGGTGGCTGGCATGTTTATGCTGCTTAACTCGTCGACCTACAAGAGTTTGGGTGGATTTGATGAAGGGTACTTCTTGTATTATGAAGATATAGACTTCTGTCTGAGAAGTTGGAGAGCGAAAATGTCGATAGTTGTGTCCAAAAATGTGAGTATTATTCACAATGCTCAGAGAGACAGCCATTCTAACTCGAGGTTTTTCTTCTTACATCTAAAGAGCATGTTCCGTTTTTTCTTAATGAATTGGCTAAGATTCCCACGTTAAAAACATGAAATCTACAAACCTTTTTTAAGTACTATGTTTGCATTGAAAGAAGAAAACTTTTATGAGGGAATTTTTTGAAATTTTGTATTTAATTTTCTCAATGACAGGTCAATGAAAGTATTAGTAACTGGAGCTACTGGGTTTATAGGGGAAAAGTTGATAGATTCGCTGGCTTCAAGCGGAAATTATGAGATCGTAGCTTTAGTGAGATCAGATAATTATCAGCGGGTCCGAGAAAATATAGATTACCTAGTGGGGGATTTGATGCGAATTTCAGATTGGCAGGATGCACTTAATGATATCGACATTGTAGTGCATGCTGCAGGAAGAGCTCATGTCTTGAATGATCAATCTGATGACCCTCTAGCCGAATTCCGAGCGCTAAATACAGATGCTACTCTTAAGCTTGCCCATTTATCTTTGTCTTATGGCGTAAAAAGATTTATTTATCTAAGCACCTTAAAAGTTTTGGGTGAATTCACGGAGAGTGAAAGTGCGTTTTCGTTTGATTCGAAATTTAATCCCATGGATCCTTACGCAGTTTCCAAGTTCGAAGCAGAAGTTGGCTTAAAAGAATTGACTAAAAATCAAAACTTAGAAACTGTTATAATTAGACCTCCATTGGTTTACGGAGCGGGCGTTAAGGGAAACTTTAAGCGGTTATTAGGTATAGTAAAGTGGGCTATCCCTCTGCCTTTCGGCGCTATCTATAACTCGAGGAGTATGGTTTCCATTGAAAACCTAGTCGACTTTATTGACACATGCCTATGGCATCCTAACGCTGCGAACAACACTTTTCTTGTTTGTGATGAACACAATTTAAGTACTCCTGATTTGATTGCTCTTATAGCTAAAACAGGAGGATATGATATTAAAATTATTAAAGTCCCTCTGCTATTATTGAAGTTTGTGTTTTTGTGTATAGGAAAAATGGGTTTATATGATCGATTATGTAGATCAATGGTTGTTGATTGTGAGCATACAAGAAAGCAATTAGATTGGAGGCCGACTCATCATATTGAGGATTCGATCACGAGCTGTTGGGTTGATTTTAAATAAATTAATCCCAAATTTTTATAGGAAATTTCGTGTGTATTTTAAAACTTATAGGTAGAGAGTAAGTCTTGTTTTCTGTTGACCTGGCATCTTTTACTGATCATCTTAAGGGAGTAGTTTCTATATCAAGGTTTTAGTAATATGCGGTCCTGGATCAGTTGAACAGGTTGTAACTCGAAAAACTTTAAACTTGAGCCAAAGTACTTGAAGTTATAAATATCTTGAACAGAGGATGTGATTATGAATAGTTTTTTTAACCATTTATTGAAATGAATAGATTCATAAGCTTGGTAGCTAGTTTATTTATTGCCTTTATTCTTGTTCTGCCAATTCTATTGATATCAGTTGTAATATTTTTGAAAGATAAAGAATACCCTCTGTATTTTTCCTCCAGAGTAGGAAAGAATAATAGAATCTTTCTGATGCCTAAGTTTAGAACTATGAGTTCAAATGCTCCTCAAATAGCTACACATTTATTGTCTAGTCCAGACGATTATTTGCTGTCTACAGGACCTTTTTTAAGAAAATATAGTTTGGACGAGCTTCCACAAATAGTTTCTATAATTAAAGGCGACATGGCATTTGTAGGCCCCAGACCAGCACTATTTAATCAAGATGACCTAATTAGCTTAAGAAATAGGAAAGGTATAAGCCAATTAAAACCTGGCTTAACCGGCTGGGCGCAAGTCAACGGAAGAGATGAGCTTTCTATTTTAGAAAAGGTTGAATATGAGGAAGAGTATTTCAGGAGAGCTTCATTAGGGTTTGATATCTACATCATTTGGCTTACCATTATTAAAGTTATAAAGAGAGACGGGATTTCCCATTGATACTAATTCAATTTTGGGCAAATAAATTAATCACAACTTTATAAGTGTTTTAAAAAAATATATTTATTAGTTTGAAAAGATTATTATTAGCTTCTAGCAGAAGAACAAAGCAATTAATTGTAGCTTCGACAGATTTTATTTCATTAATTGTTGCCGTCCTGTTGGCCCTTTTAGTAAGCAATCCATCAATATTAGAATTAAATTTTGATGAGATCCTTAGATTGATTTGGATTCCTATCTTCTCAATCTTTATATTTTACTTATCGGGAGTTTATAGCTCAGTTTTAAGGTACATAAATTTTTCTGTTATCTACCTATTATCAAGGTCAATAGCCTTAACTTTAGCTCTAAGTACCTCTTTGAAATATTTATTTAGCGTTATGCAAGGCTATTTTCCTTTCTTATCTGGCCACCTCGGTTCAAGTATTACATTTACTGGATGGGCCGTAGGAGTTCTTATGACTTTCTTTCTTGTCATAGGCTCTCGTCTATGGGCCTATTATCTATTTTCTGATAATCATTCTGAAAAGAGAGTCGTTATTTATGGTGCCGGCTCAGCTGGAATTCAATTGGCTGGAGCTTTGAGAGTGAGTTCTGAGATGCAACCTGTAGCTTTCATTGACAGAGATTCTTCGTTACAGGACACTTTCTTGGGAGGAATAAAAGTCCTTCATCCTAAGAAATTAGAGAAACTTGTAAAGAGAAATAAGGTAGACGAAGTACTTATAGCCATACCTTCTGCATCGAGGTCTATCTTGAGATAACTGCTTAAAGAAATAGAAGAATACTCTATTAAAGTAAGAATATTGCCTGGTTTGGCAGAATTAGCTCAAGGTAAAGTGCTGGTTTCTGAGTTAAAAGAGGTAGATATAACCGATTTACTTGGAAGATATGAAGTTGAAGCCAATCAAGAACTGCTAGATAAAA
>MDTG01234526.1_pt1 | contig 27856 bp, 24 predicted proteins | sample 811421 | NCBI WGS metagenome assembly MDTG01 (sample SAMN05326645, study PRJNA326480) | marine metagenome | isolation source: seawater | place: Pacific Ocean: South East | collected 2011
AAGTCAATAAATGCATCATATGAATCGTAAAAATACCTAACAGTGGTTTGATTATTTTCATCAATTTTATTTATTATCGGTATTTCATTAATCTCAATACCTTCTTTGATTGCTCTATAAATAAATTCGGTCGTTATAAAAAATTGTTCTGAAAATGATTTTGAAGATAATTTTTTTGCCAATTTAGATTCAATAATGAATGTACCCATAGTGTCTTTAATATTAAGATTTAAAATAATTTTTTTTAAAAAGTTAAATCCAAATGTGATAATTTTTCTGTCAAAGCTAGATTCCGAAAAAGAATCCTTATGAGCCCTTGAGCCTATAGTGTAATCACTAAAGGTAGAATTTTTACTACTAAAATATTCCAGCTCAGATTCTCCAAATGTAAAATCTGCAGGGATAAAGGCAATAAAGTCATAATTTGCGATAGAAATACCTTTTTTTAGAGCATTTCCCAATCCTTTTTTTGATTTGTGTAGAGAAATATTTTTTGTATTTTTAATATAATTTTGAGTTACAGAATATGAATTGTCTGTGCTTTCGTTTTCAATTATGATAATTTCATAAGTAATGTTTTTATTTCTACATTTTTCTACTATTAAATCCAGAGTTTTAGAGATACCCTTTTCTTTATTGTATAGAGGAACAATTATTGAAAGAGTTGTCATCTTGTATCCTTTTTGAATAATTTATAATCTTCACTACTAAAAAATAAAGTATAGTATTTTTCATAATAATCTATTGGTATGTGACTATAACAATAGTCTTCACAAAAAATATATTCAGGTTGATTTTCGACAAATAATTTAAATTCATCCTTAAAAGTTAAATCTAATTTAGTGAGCGAATTCAAAATATCATTAAATCTATCTGTATTTGGTAAATTACTTGGGTGGACAACTTTAAAAGGAACAATTGAATCATTGTATAGATAAATTATATGATTTTCTAATACTAAAATATCTCTACCTTTAATTTCTTGACTTGTTAAAAAATTAGAAATATTTTTTAATTCATAATTTGATTCAATTTTTTCATAATTTAAAATATTATTAAAACCAATAACTAATAGATTTAAATTAATCAAAAAAGTTAAAGATAAAATAATGATTCCTGCATATTTTATATCCTTAAGAATGTTTACACCACTTGCAAATAGTATGGCAAGAAATGGAAATAGTTGAATTAAATAATGATTAAACAATCTTCCTCCAAAAATTATAGAAATTGTTAGAAATAATAAAATTAATATACTCAAAATATTTAAATCTGATTTTCTTAGCTGGGACATATTTTTTAAAAAGTACATTAAAACTACTAACAAAACAACAAATATAATTAATTCAAGAGAAAAAGTCTGATCTAAATTTAATTTATTTAAAAATGCTGTTCTGAACTCATTGAAACTCATTCTGTAAGAATCAGTTGATTGTAACGGAAACTCCCACAGCATATAAATATAATTCCTCAGGCTTCCGTGAAATATGAAATATATTGAAATAATAAATATTGGAGTAAAGAACCCCAAGGCTAGTTTATATATTTTTTTTAAATCTAAATATTTTTCAATAGCTAAGAAAATAAATATTCCTAAACACGCAAATGCTAAATTATTTCTTGTATTGAAAGCTAAAGAAAAAAGAATTCCTAATTGGAAAAAATTTAATTCTTTTTTGTCTCTAAGGACTATGTACGCAGAAAGTACAATAAAAAAAATTCCCAGATGTTCCGTCATTGTTGGCTGGGAAGCTTCATAGCTAAATAAATAAATTAAAAACAAAGCACCACTCAAACTAATTATTTTTGAATAACTTTTTTCAAGAATTTTGTAAATAAAAATTGTACTTAAAAGTATTAATAACTCCCCCGCTATTCTTCCAACTAATAGTGTTGAACCAAAAATTTTGAATATAATACTTAAATAAATAAAAAATACAGGTGGTTTAGCTTCCCAATAGTCTACATAAAGGACAGATCCTTCTGATACATATTTTGAAATCAAGAAATATGTACTTTCATCCCAATCAATAACTTCAAATTGAATATATGAAAATTGTGTCAAGAAAACGATTGTAAAAATTGCAGTATATACTATTGAATTCTCAGATATTTTTAATTTTCTAATCACTATTGGTATTTTAAAGGATTAAATTAAAATTCTATGCGTGGTCTAAAAAAATATACTAGCAGTAAGAAATTTCTAGACTTGTATAATAATTATTGTAATTTATTAAGGTAAGTAATTATTTTCATATGAATATAAGTATTAATAAACTTTCAAAATATTTTTTCTTTTTTTTTGGATTAACATCGTCAGCAATTTTTATATATAATATTTTTTCATATTATAGTTTCCAGGCTCCAGATGGAGATGCACACAATGAGTATGTTTATTACTTATCCATTTATTTACCTGATAATTTAAAGCTACCCTCAATGTCAGATACTTATGAGTACTTTTCTCCACCAGTTGCATATTTTTTTCCTGCTTTAGGCATTGTCTTATGTAGAAATCTTTTTACATCTGAGGACTATAAAACAGATTGTCTTGATTTTTATGATAATTTGGGCCAAGCTTTTTTATTTTTCTTATTTATTATTTATATAATTACTTTGTTTTACATATCAAAAAGACTATTTAAGGACTATTTAAAGTTTTTTATTCCTCTTCTTATATTGACTTTATCACTGAGTGTTAATTATCAGATGTTTTCATCTTTCCGAGGTGAAACTTACATTTTACTTTTTTCTTCCTTTGTGTTTTTATTACTATTAAAGATTTCTCAAGACTCTAAAATAAATAATTTTGATTATTTATATCTTGGAATATTGATAGGATTAATGCTTTTGAGCCGACAATGGTCAGTTTTTTTTCTACCAACTATTTTTACTTTTTGGGTTATGAATAAAACCTCAACTTTAAAGAAAAGAAAAATGTTTTATATGTTATTTATTTCTGGATTAATAGGATTCCTGATTGCCTCACCCTTTTATATTAGCCTTCAAGAAAAAGAGGATTCAATTGTTGCTTGGAATGGTGATTCTTATGAAATTGATATCAAGAAGTATCCTTTAAGCTTTTATACAAATCTTGGGTTTTCGGAAGGATATTTTACAAATCCTACAATATCAAATCCTGAATATGATAAATATATTCATGGACGAAGCATCATCCCAACATTTTTGTCAACAATTTGGGGAGATCCGAACGGTTATTTTTCTTATACACATTTAAGATATCTTGAACGAAATCAAACTTTTGAAAAATATTTAGGATTTGTAAATCTTCTTGGCTTATCATTTATAATTTTATTTACTTCAGGATTAATTAAATTTCTTAAATCAGATAAAAAAAATGATAAAGACAAATCGGAGACACTCTTCTTTAGACTGATTATATTTAATTTTATTAGTACATTTATATTTTATATAGTTTGGATGTATCTATATTTACCCTCAATTAATGCAAACTACATGCTTCAAATTACAAATCTACTTCCATTTTTTGGAGCATATTTTATTTACAAGATAAAAGATACTAAAAATTACAATTATGTCTTATTTATCTTACTTATAATGTATTTTTCTCTACTTCCAACTTTTATTTATGGTTCAAGTTATTTAATTAGTTAAATTTTTTTGGGAATAAATAAGCAATTAAATATGGTAAAAAAAGTGCAGGATAATCGAGTAGAGGGCGAATTTTTGTATATCTTTTCTCCCCCTTGGTATATCGCATCTTTACAGAAACTTCTGTCTTTTTAATTTTTTTATCTAACATAACATTTGAAAAAAAATATGGTTCAAAAGCATATGTATAAAGTAATTTTGAATTTAAATTAAAAGTTGCTCTTTTAATAAGTTCACTTTTAAAAGCTCTAAAGCCACATGTGGCATCAGTAAATTTAACTTTAAATATTTTACTGTATAAATTAGTTACAAAGGGAATCATTATTCTTCTAAAAGTAGGTAGGTAGTTTATTTCATTATCTAAATACCTACTACCCTGAACGAAGTCGTAATTTTCAATTTCAATTTTTTCTATAAACTTGCTTATTTCTTGAGGGTCCATCTTCCCATTTCCGGCAATAATACAACAAATTTCAAAACCATTATTAAGAGCATGTTCAATACCTTTAATAATTGCATAACCACCACCTTTGTTTACAGGTAGTGAAATATGTTCAATATTATTTTTTATTAATATATTCTCAGAGTTATCAATTGATCCTGAGTTAACTACAAAAAGATTGTTTAGGTAATTACTGTTTTTAAACTCATCTATTAACTTTGGAAGTTTGTCAGCTTCATTATAAGCAGGGCAGATGATTATTAACTTTTTCATAACTTAGATATTTCAGAGACTATTTTTTTATTAAATTTAAAATACATTCTTCACATTCTACCTGTCTTTGTTACTTTTTAAGCCTTCTTTATTTCATCATATATGATAAATATTTAGTTCTAGGGAAATAGAAAATGAAGTAATATATAAATTGTGAACAAAAATAAATCTTGGGGAAATTATCCAAAAGTAAAAAATCAAAAAACTATTTCTTATAGTGAAGGTTTTTCATTTACTGAGTCTAATTATCTTTCAATTGGACTTGGAAGGAGCTATGGTGATGTAGGGCTTAATGAAGAAGGTACTTTAATTTCAACACATAATTTAAATAAAATAATATCTTTTAATGAAATAAACGGAATTATAAATTGTGAATCTGGATTAAGCATTAAGGAAATATTAAATTTTATAATCCCTAAAGGATGGTTTCTCCCAGTAGTACCTGGAACACGAAATGTAACAATTGGAGGTGCTATTGCAAATGATATTCATGGGAAAAATCATCATGTAGATGGTACATTTGGAAATTACATAAAAAGCATGAGACTTTTAAGATCTGACGGCGTTATTTTAAATTGTAGTAATGAAGAAAATACAAAATATTTTGATGCAAGCATTGCTGGACTAGGTTTAACTGGAATAATTTTAAGTGCTGAACTTCAATTAAAAAAAATAACAAGTGAGTATATCGATGTAGAAACATTTAAATATAAATCATTAGATGAGTATTGGAAAATTAATAGTTATTGTGAGGAAAAATATGACTACACAGTTAGTTGGGTTGACTGTCTTTACAATAAAAAAAACGATTTAAGAGGTGTCTATTTAGCAGGAAATCATTCTAAAAAATTGATAAAAAGAAAATCAAAAAGAGAAATAAATATAACATTTCCACTCACACCTCCCTTTTCATTTGTTAATAATTTTTCTATGAGGATAATAAATCAATTTTATTACACGCTAAACAAAACAACCAAAGAGTCGGTGCAACATTATAAAAAATTCTTTTTCCCCTTAGATGTAATTAATAATTGGAATAAGGCTTATGGAAGAAATGGTTTTTTTCAATATCAATTTGTAGTCCCAAAAGAAAATGGGCCGGAAACTTTAGATAAAGTTTTGGAAATTATAAAAAGAAAAAATCAGGTACCTGCATTAGGTGTTTTAAAAAATTTTGGAAGTATAAAATCTCCGGGGTTAATGTCTTTTCCTTTCGAAGGAGTAACACTTGCCTTAGATTTTCCCAATAAAGGTGAAAAAACTAAATCCTTATTTAAAGAGCTAAATAAAATTATATTTGATAACAATGGTCGAATTTATCCGGCAAAAGATGCTCTTATGCAAGCAAAAGAATTTCAAAATAGTTATCCAGAACTCGATAATTTTACCAAGTATATTGATCCAAAATTTTCATCAAGCTTTTGGAGAAGAGTAAATTAGTGTAGATTTCTTAAATTATGTCTTAAAATATTAAATATGCTTTTAAATAAAAATATTTATCTAGACAGAAAGACAAGCTTTTTTATAAAAAAATTACAGGGTGAAGTCAACATAGAGGAAGAAAGCACACAACTGCCCTGCTTCTTGTGTCAAACAGAGGAGTTTAAAGTAATTTCAGAAAAAGATAGATATGGTTTATTTTATCCAACTGGAATTTGTTTAAATTGTGGACACTTACAACAAACAAGTTATCTTAATTCAAAAAGTCTGAATAAATTTTATGAAAAGCATTATAGAGATATTTATAAAACAGGAAATCCTGAAGAGTTATTTTTAAGTCAGTATTTTGAAGCAGCTAAAAAGATTCATAGTTTTATTGGGGATATTAATATAAAAAATATTTTAGAAGTGGGATCTGGACCTGGAGGAATCTTAAAATATTTTGAAGATAAAATAAACTCTAACGTTTTGGGAATTGATTTAGATCAAAGATATCTTGATTACGGAATTAAAAATAATCTTAATTTGATTAATTCGACAGTGGAAAGTTTTAGTAGTAATAATAAATATGATTTAATTATTGTTTGCCATGTTTTAGAACATTTGAAAAATCCGATTAGCCTTCTTGAAGAGCTTAAGTCGCTTCTTAATAAGGATGGCACAATTTATATTGAAGTTCCATCGTTAGAATCTGTTAAAGATGGGGCATATGGAAAAAATTTACAAAATTATTTACATCTTGCACACGTTTCACATTTCACAGAAAAAAGTATTAAAGATTTAATTAATATTTCTGGATATAAGATACTAAATTTTAATGACTCAATTCAAGTTTTGATTCAAAAGACTTCTCAAACTACAAAAAACTTAAACAATATTCAATCTAATTCCTATAAATACACTGAGGGTCTTCTTGAAGAAATTAATAATGACAAACAAAAAAAAGTTGGTTTTAAAAATCTATATTTATTAACACTTTTCTTATATAGAAGGTTGAAATTTAAAGATTTTTTAAATTTTATTAAAACAAAAAAATATAAGTTTTCATATTATTTAAGTAGATAATATTTAAAAATAGAAAATTATATAAAGAAATCTTTAGAAAGTATAAATTAGTTTTTAGGAAACCAACCGTAAGGATCCTTACCTTTGTCATCTATGTAAATATCTGCATTTGGTTTTCCAAAGACTAATCTGTGATACCTAACACCCCAATCTTTTAGCTGATTTGAAGTTACTTCTTCCCAATCAATACCAGTTAGATATCCTCTTGCAGTAAAAAATACAATTTCATTACCTTCATCATACAATGTATTTATTTTCTCTATTCTATCTGTGTAAGGCTTTGCATCAGAATACTCAGTTTCTTGAGTGCATATAGTTCCATCGATATCAAAACAGTAAATCATAAATTTTTATTATTATATATTTTCATATTTTAACAAGTTAAAAATACTTAAGTTAGAGTATAAAATTTGTTTATTTGGTTCAGATATCTTTTGTTGTTTTCAAGTATGAACTTCACTTTCTTAAATTCTTTCATGGTATCAACACCAATCAATTCATTTTTAACATCATAACTAAAAACATTAATGTCATTTTCAAGGCATCTTATTAATTCAATATTTTCATTTTGTTCTAAAAAAGATTTCTTAAAACCTGCAATCCTCAGCAAAGTTTTAAACTCAAAACAAAATATTCCTATATGAATAGATCTATTCAAATTTTTATTTGAAAAAGGAATGTCAGCTCTACTTATGTAGAGAACTTTGTTTTTATTGTTCATTACCAATTTTGTTGTGTCCAAATCGTTTCTTGATTGTGTATTTCTGTGAAGTGTTATCACATCTGCATTTTTATTTTTTTGAAAATTATTTAATAATAAATTTAAGTTGCTTTTCTCTATTAAGGGTTCATCTCCCTGGATGTTAACTATTCTGTCTTTTAATCTAAGTTTTAATCTTTCTCCTGCTTCAGCGCATCTTTCAGTACCATTGGAGTGTTCATTCATTGTTTTAACATATTTTATATTTAATTTTTTACACCACTCAATAATTTCATCATCTCCTGTGCATATATATACTTCATCTAGATTTGAATCAACAGATTTGAAATAAGTGTGAGCAAACAGAGGATATTTATAAATTTTTTTAAGCAATTTATTTTTTAATCTTGTACTTTTTAGTCTGCAAGGAATTAATCCTACTGATCTAATTGTCATTTTTATTTATATTAAAGTTAAATTCTATAATTTGCTCAACAAGATCTTTGAAGCTATTAAGATATATCGAATTAGGCCCATCGCTAGGAGCTTTATCTGGGTTAGGGTGAACCTCAAAGAAAAAGTTGTCAACACCCATTGCACTAGCAGCTCTAGCTAATCCTGGTACTAGAGATCTATCACCACCACTTGAATCCTTATCAATGCTTGGTTTTTGAACTGAATGAGTAACATCAAAGAATATAGGAACATTAAAGTTTTTTATCATATAATCCAGTCCTGCAAAATCGACAACTAAATTGTTATAACCATAAAGAACTCCTCTTTCAGTTATCCATACGTCGTTAGCGTCAGAACATTTACTGAGAATTCCACTAACATCCCAAGGAGCCATAAACTGACCTTTTTTAATGTTGATAATTTTTCCAGTATTTATTGCTGAAAGAATTAAGTCAGTTTGCCTACTAAGAAAAGCTGGAATTTGAATTATATCTACATGGTCTTTTACCAAATTTGCTTGGTAAGACTCATGGATATCAGTTGTGGTTCTAACGTTTAGTTGATTTTTGATTTTTTCAAACCCTTTAAGACATTCTTCAAGGCCTGCTCCTCTTTGCCCAGAAATAGAAGTACGGTTAGCTTTATCAAAGCTTGCTTTAAAAACATAATCAATAGAATTGTCTTTACAGATATCTCTACATGTTTCAGCAATTTCCAAAGACATATCTAAACTTTCGTATTGACATGGACCTGCAATAATAATCATTATTAGGTAGATTTTCCGCCAGTTGATCTTCTGTCTATATCATCAGACTCAAACTCTGACCAATAAAATTCATAAGCAACACCATCTTGCAGTCCTTGAAACTGATGATAAAATCCAGGTTCAACTTTATAAAACTCACCTACATCGAGTGTTATTTCTGACAATGATTCTTCATCTTCTTGATCCCACACTTTTACTAAAAGCTTGCCAGACTCAACATAAAATGCATTAAATTTATTTTTATGAACATGCTCAGAACAATGGTATCCTGCTTTGTATTCCAATCGATGCACTTCAAATAGTGAATTTTTAAATACTTCTTTAGTGAAGCCCCATATTTTTTCTTCCATCAAATTAAGTATAGAAAAATAATTATCTAATTTTATATATATTATTTTTAAATATTTTTTTCTATAAAATCTAACAATTTAGATGGTAAAAATTTTATAAGAATAGCCATCATTTTTAGACCTATAGTGGGATATAAAATTCCTTCTTTTTCTAAAAATTTTATAATAAGTGAAGCAGCTTCAGGTTTATTTAATGTAAAAGGTGGGTCACTATGATTTTCAGACATTTTTGTTCTAATCTTTCCAAATCTTAAAATCAAATAACTTAAAGTATCTTCTTTAATGTTTTTTTCTAATAATGCTTTAGAGATTCCATATATAAAATTTTTTTCACGAGATTTTATTGCTGCAATTGTTGAAATATAAATGAATTTTGCATTTTTGTTATTTTTTGCAATTTCTTTTGTAAGAAATAATGGGGTTCGAAAGTTAATTTTAAAAGTTGCCAATGTTTCTCTAATACTTGGATAGTACTTTGGTCTATTTTCTCTCAAATAGCCATTAAAAAAAATTACATATGGATTATTTAAATTAGATATATAATCAGAAATTTTTTCAGAATCTTCTAGATATTCATTAACTAATAAACTTGCGAAAGAATCTATTTTTGATGAAACAGTGTGGGCTTTATAGCTGCTTTGAGTCTCAATTTTTTTTAGGAATTCAACTGCTAACTCTGAAGAAGACCCTATTAAAACAATTTCTTTTATCAATATTTTACTCCAATCTATTCATAAAAATTATATTAGTTAAAAATAGAAGTATACAAATAGAGATAATATTATCACCAGTAGTTTTAATAACACCTTATCTCTGACGAGGCCAAAAACAAAATCTTCAAGTTGAGCGTCTGTCGAGTTTTTTATTAATCTATATGTTATGTAAACAAAAATTATGTTGTAAGTAACTAAAGAAATTAATTTATTGTTTGAAAAAACTTTTGTTAAGTTAATCCCCCATAGTATTAAAGATAGGTTAGTTGCTAATCCTAAAAAAATTAAAATATAGATAAATGAAAATTTATCATTTTGCTTTTTTAAAATTTTATGAAATGAATTATTTTCTAGGAACTGCTTATTTAGAATAGAATTTTTCTTTAAATATACAATAAACATAGATATAAAAAATATAAAAATATATAAATATATTGTTATATTTACATTGACAGCAATTCCACCAATTGTAAGCCTAATTAAAAACAGAAAAGAAATAATAATTGAATCAATAACATTGATAAATTTGAAAAACTTTGTATAAAAAATAGCAAGTACTAAATATATGCAAAACAAATACACTATTTGAATTTCATAAAATATACTTGTTATGAATAATGAGCCTATAAAAAGAAAGCCTGAAATTTGTCTTCCTACACGTTGGCTTATTTTTCCAGAAGCTATTGGTCTATATTTTTTTTCAGGATGATTTTTATCTAAATTTATATCACTTAAATCGTTTAGAATATAATTACCCGAAACAAATAAAGAAAATAAAAAAAATAGAGCAGTTGAATAAAGTAGTTTTTCTAAGCTAAACGAATCAGACAAAACTATCGGAATTATAATTAAAAAGTTTTTTACCCATTGCCAGGGCCTCAACAATTTAATATAAACTAAATAATCAGAACTTAATGAGCTCATTAATTTTATTAATACTTTCTTTTTTCCTTGATACAAAAGTATAAATTAAAAATATATAAATTAAATAATTAAATTTATTGAATCTAAATAAATATACTAAATTAATTTCTTCAACACAGCACTGAGGCACCCTCCAAAGGGTTGAGTACAAAATTAACAATATTGAATTGGATATGTTTAAATCTTTTTTCAGTTGTTCAGAATTACTTATGAAATAAATTGCAGAAAGTGAAAATATTAATATATGAAGCCATCTACCCCAGTCTATTGCTATAAAAAACAAGGGAAGAATAGCAAATAAAATTAAAATAAATAGTTTATTATTTTTAGTAATCCACCCACTAAAAGAAAAAGGTAGTAAGCCAAGAATAAAGTAGATCCCATAAACAAGAAGATAATTGCTATCCTCAAAAACTCTATTTATTGAAGAATTAATTGAATCGGAACTGTTTTGTTCTAGATAGTATGCTTTTGTACAGTCTAAATTTTCTATATTTAAGTAAGTTTCATTACATAGAGAATTAATTAATTCCGGACTTGCTGGAACAAGAAAGTATGTACCTATAAAAATAATTGAAATAATCAAAAGCGTTAATATTATTTTTATTTCAAAATTAATTTTTTTAACTAAATAAGCCACTATCAGAAAAGCAATTACAAATAAATTTACCTCATGAGATAAAATACTAATTGTGAACAGAGATATTATTAAAAAATAATCTCTCTGTTTTAATTCTTTATAGCTTGAACGTAAAACCAGAAGAAAACAAAGAATACCTAGGAGCTCTTTGTTTCCAACCCCTTTAGATACATTAAATATTGGAAAAAGAATGTACAAAGGAGAAAATAAAAGAAATAGTGAGTATATGTTTTTATTATTTTCTTGGAAAATTTTAAGCGATATATAAACAACTGAAAAGTGTAGGAAAAATAGAATTATTGGAATTAAAGTATAAGCAATAAAATTTAAATTATCTGTTATAGCCAATAAAAAAGATCCTATTAAGCCCCTTCTAATAAAACCAAAGTTGTAATGAATAAGCCATTCTGAAATATTGTTAGCATATGAATAATTAAAGAAAATATAAACTGCTCTTATACCTACGAGGGTTGAAAGAATAAATATATTTTTGTTAGTAATGTTTAGTATAAAATTTTGTATCGAATTAATAGTTTTTTGTAGAAATTCATTATTTGTGTGTCTTAAAAATATAAGATATGTGATTAATATTTCTACAATAATTATTTCATAACTATAAAGAAATTTAAATTCTTGTGAAATAAAATCAACACTAAACAATGTATAAGTAAGAAGATTAAAAGCAGTAAGAGAAAATAAAAATAGCTTTTTTCTATTTGCATAAAAATTCAAATAGAAAATAAATAAAATAATTAAACCACTATTTTTAATAACCTGAAAAAATAAGCTATCGCCCGATATCTCAACTCTAATTACTGGCCAACCGTCCTGAATTAGTTCAATTTTATTTATGCACTTTAAGCTTTCTGGATTCCTAATAAAATTTACATGATGTTTATAGATTTGATAAGACTTATCAGCTTCTTCAAAATCATAAAAATTAATTTGATTTATAGTATATTTGCAAGAATCTGAAGATGTAAAATTTTTATAGTCTATGTCAGTAGAATTAGAGTTCACAATAAAATTTGCGAATAATATATAAGTAATAAAATAAAAAATTCCGATAAAAGAAAATAAATTTTTTTTGCTTACATTTAACATTTAAATTAGTTTATTTGATTTTAAATATACATGTGATTATAAATAATTTAAGTCTGACTTTATTGATTTTTATCAATAAAATGTAAAAATATGTCTAAATTAAACAAATCAAAAATACTAGGTTTTACCTTATTTATCAGTTGTTTTTTTTCTTACACATGGATTAATTCATTTTATATATCAAGTAGAAATGTAGATTATTCAAAGTACTACGGTTATATCAACTACTTTACAGGAATAGATGTAGAGATTGATTATGGACAAGGTGTAATTTACTATTTTTTAATTGCTAAAAGAGTGTTGTCAAAAGTTGAGTTGGTAAATCTTTCGAATATAGAATTCATACTCAATTCGGCAGTACATGAAGTCAACTTTATATTGTTTTTGATAGGATTACTTGGATTTTTTTTCTTTTTAAATTTTAAAAATTATAAAACAGAAACAATTCTTGCAAGTTTAATATTTCTCGTATTCTTTCCTCAAACAATATATTTAAGAGCTGTAATGAAACCAGAAATACTAGCTTTTGCATTTACCCCCTGGGTTTTATTAAATTTAGAGAGATATCTTTTAGATAGAAGAATAAAAAATTTATTGTGTGCAATACCTTTTTTATCATTGATAATCAACTCCAAAGGATCTATAGCCGGAATGATATTGATTTATTTAATTATTTCTTATTTTGAAATACTGAAAAAAATCAATCTTAAAAATTTCATAATAATATTAATTTCAATGCTTTCTGTTTTGTCTTTAGTTCAGATTGAAAACTATTCAATTACTGGGAATACTTTATTTGATAGAACATATGATCCAGAATATGACTATAAAGCTGAGCCTAAAATATTATTAAATGCAGATATATATGAAGCCTTTAAATTTCCTTTTTTTAAGTTAAATGATTATGGCGAAACTTATCACGGCAAGTCTGTAATTAATCCAATATTGTTAGATACTTTTGGGGATTACTTTAATCAACTTTTTGATTCTGATTCTCAATATTTTTTAAAATCAAGAAAAGAAGTGTTTGTTAATAATTCTGAATATTCATTTTCTGAAACACGGCAGATTAACTACCAAGGAGTATTTAGTGAAATCCTAATACACCATATGCCCCATATCAGAAAAATAGTTTCACTTTTGCTTTCAATAATCTTTTACATCTCAATAATTGTTCTTGCATTTAAAGATAAGAAAAATAGAAAATATTATATAGCTCCATTAATAGGTATTCTTGTTTTATATATTAATTCGTTAGGTCTTCCGTCCAATAACTATAACCCAATTAAAGGAGACACATTTAAGGCCTTTTATTTTTCGTTTTTATTGTCTATTCCAATATTATTTATAGGACTAAAAATCTTTAAAAAAATAAATTCAAGGACTATATTGATTTTAATTTTATATATATTTAGTATCTTATTTATTACAGGACATCCAAAAGAGAATAATCAGCTTCTTTCTGAACATTTAGTTATTGCAAACCAATATTCACCATTTTGTTCAATCAATAATTTTTTAATTTATGAAAATGTTTTAATTAAGTTGGTATTTAAATCAGGCAACATAAATAATTTAAAGGCCGATTGTTCTGACAAAAAATTAGGTAACAGTGAAAACAGGAATGTTTATGATGAAATCTATGCAGTAGATTGCATTGGAAGCAAAAGAGAAATATTAAATAATCATGGAGCTGATAAATCTTTAATTCCAAACAGTAGTGAATGTCGAATATATGCACTAGAACAAGTAAAGTCTCAAAATAGTTTAATTGTTCCGAAAGTTCCTTTTGTTTCTATAACCTTGTTTGTAATTTGTTTTTTGTTTATTTTGCTTGAATCTAAATCTTTTTTTCGAAATAAATAATAAATTAATTAAATATATTTAATTTGCTATATTTCAATATTTTAAAAAATATTTTAACGCCGTCACTTAATTTGATTTTCTTCCCATCCTCATAGCTTCTACCTTCATACCTTATAGGGACTTCAATTATGTCAATTTTATTTTTTATAAATTTTGATAAAACCTCAACTTCAATTGCAAAGCCTTTTTCGCCAATATTAATTTTTTTTAAACTATCTACTTTGACTAACCAATAACAACTTGCAATATCTGAAATTTTATATTTATTCAATATTGAAAAAAGTATTGTTAAAATTTTATTTCCAAAATAAGTATAAAAATAAAGGCTTTTCCTTTTTTTTGAACCAATTGTTCTTGAACCTAATATAAGACTATCTTTGTCAGAAGATACTTTTTCAAACATCTCAGGTATATCATCAGGGAAATATTCTAGATCTGCATCATGTATAATTACGTGACTAGTTGTTATTAAATTTAAGCCTGTTTTGACAGCTGCCCCTTTTCCTTTATTCGAGTCGGTTTTAGTTAGTAGAATTTTATTGTTATTATTTGAAAGTTTTTCTGCTTTTAAATAACTTTTATCAGTGGAGCAATCATCAACCATAACAATTTGCTCAGCAATCTCTAATTCTAGAAGTCTATATACAGATTCTTCCAGGAACTTTTCTTCGTTAAAAAAAGGAACAATAACTCCTAATGAATTACTTTTATTCATGTACTAAGTATATTTGTTTTCTTTTAAACAATATATGAATTTTTAATCAATATCTAGAAACCTTATTTTGTTATAATTTTCAAGTGATACAAAAAAAAATAAATAAAATTATAAACTCTTTTTCCAAGGAGGATATATTATATTTTTTTTATAGTGTTCTTTTTTATGAGGTATTTTTTAAACTAACTAGAAGATATTACTTTGTATTCGAAAACACTCTAAATTATTATTTTTCATTTTTTGGTAAAAACTTTTTTTACACTTCTTATAGTTTGTTGGCACTAGCTGTAGCAATCACTTTTTTTTCAATATTGTTTAATAAGCTATTATCAGTCAATTATTTTTCTTCAAATATTTTTGCATTTCTTATTGTATTTTATTTATTTAAAATAACTGATTTTCCGAGAAGTAATTTTTTATATTTGTTAATTCTTTTTCCGCTTCTTTTTATAGCTATATCAAAACTGAAGATTAATTATTTAATAAAATTTGTAATTTTAATAGCGCCGTTAATAGTTTCAGTAAGTTTCCAAAGTTATTATTTTCAAGCACGGCAAGCATCTTTTTTATCAAACATAACCGCACAAGATTTTTCATATACAGAAATTGATGTTTATCAAGATAAAGATGAAATTTATAATAATTCAAACTCAATTGTTGAATTTAGGAATATTTCATTTAACGAAGAAATATTTATAAAAGAATTTATATTATGTTGTGAAAATATCAAATTTGGTAAAACTGGTGGAAAACCTATTGGATACTTAGAAAAATATGAAAATAATATTTTATATATTTCAGCCACTGGAGACCTCTTTTATATGAATCTAAAAAACTTAATGAATGAATCTAAATCTAATTTTGAAATAATTCCTACTAACTTTAGAGATCTTGTAAAGAATAAATATCTTTATGGTTTTGATGAAAGATTTAGTTGGGGAGGTTGGGAAAGTGTTAGAAATATTTTTTATGAGGATGGTTATATATATGTTTCCTATATAGACCAAGTTGACAATGATTGCGGAACTTTAAGCATCTTAAAAGGAGAGGCTGATGTAAATGAAGTTAAATTTAATAAATTTTTTACATTAAACGATTGTATACCAAGAACAAGTGAAGGATATACGGCTGCACAATCAGGAGGCGCTATAGCAAATTATGATGAAGAAAATTTAATATTAACAGTTGGAGACTTTAGGCAAAAGAACTTACCTCAAGATGTTAAAAGTCAGTATGGTAAAACTTTAAAAATTAATAAAAATGATGCTTCTTATGAAATACTTACAATTGGCCATAGGAACCCTCAAGGAATTAAAAAAGTAGCTGAAGATTTATTTATTTCTACTGAACATGGACCGAGGATGGGTGATGAAATAAACTTAATTGATACTACTAGCCAAAAGAACTATGGTTGGCCCGTAGCTTCTTACGGAGTACATTACAGATCTAAGTGGGGTATAAATTTTGTTTTTGAGGAGTCAGAAGATGTGCTTCGATATAAAAAATCTCACAAAGATTTTGGATTTGTAGAGCCAATCTATTATTTTGGCGTTGATAAAATTGTTGAACACGGAATATCAGATATTGCAATAATAGAAAATGATGAAAAAAATATTAAATTTATGTTTGGCTCTCTTCACCATAATAGACTCTATATAGCTTCTTATGATTTAATAAACTCAACCTTTAATTCACTAAATTCATATAACTTAAAAAATCGAATTAGGGATATTTTAAAAATTGATAATAATAATTATTTAGGCTTACTTGAAGATCCGCCCAGGATTGTTAGAATTTCATTTAATAATAGTTAAATTTAGATTGATTTAACTAGATAAAAATATCTTATTAATTCTATCTATAGTCTTTAAATGATCTTGGTTTTCATAAATAACATTTTTTAAATTCTGAATATTATCAGATTTGAGTTCATCAAGTTTTAGTTTCTCAATCATATCTTGCAGGCTTTTTTTGTTATCTATATTTGGTAAGTTAATATTTTTTAGGACACTTGATAGTTCTCTTTGTGGGTCGGGGTCTGGGTTATTAATTAGATAAATAGGTTTACCTAATAATAAATAATCAACGTAAATTGTTGATAAGTCGGTTATTAAAACATCGCTCATTATTAATTGGTCATAATCATAATCAACATCCAAATCATCTTGAAATAACAGATTACTATTATTTTTTACTAGTTTTTTGATTTCTTTAGATATAGAGTCGTTTAGGTGTGTTTTGATTATTAAGATAACATTTGTATTTGAGAGTTCTTTTATGATGAATTTATAAAAATCAACATTGTATAAAGAAAATTCTGAATCCATATATTTTTTGCTTCCTCTATTTGATGTTGGTGCATAAAGAATAACCTTTTTTCCATTTAAAAAATTTCTTTCTTTTAACTCATCTTTTTTTTCATTGTTTTCAATTAAAACTTGGTTTCTAGCAAACCCAAATATGTTTAGGTTAAAAGTTTTACATAAAAGTTCATTCTTTACTATCTTTTTGTCATAAGGTGAATGAAGCCAAACTTGATCAAAAATCTCGAAATTTTTTATAGTTTTATTCTTATTTTTAGGTACAGAGCCATTTATTGCATGACCACATAAAATAGTTTTAATTCCTAATTTTTTAATTATCTTGTGCAGAAAAATGCCGTGAGAGGCAACTATTATTTTACATCCTAAAGCTTTAAATATATGAAAAATATTTAATGGAGTCAGAATTCTTTTACCGTATATTTTTTTTAAATTTAAATAATCTTTGTAGTTCAATGTTATAAAAAAGATCTCATTCTGATTGAATCTTTTGTCTTTGAATATAACTTCTAGATTCCCAACAAGCTTGTGACCAAATAATAATATATTGTTATTTTTTCTTTTTATAAAACTTTTTAAAATTATTGCGATAAAATAATTTAATCCTGAAAGAATGAAAGTGAAATAGTGAGAAATTTTATACTTATTAAACTTCATAAACCATTATCTTTCTTAATGTATGAAAATAATTACAATTATCAAACTAATCCTTAATATACTATAGTTATGCTTTTAAAAAGTATTCGAAATAGCTTTGATAATATTTTGTATGTATCAAGGATAAGCACTATAAAAAATAAAAAGATAAAGATATTCTTTTCTCTTGTTTTATCAAACCTGAGTGTTTTATTTGATATTTTTATAATTCTATATTTTTCTTATTTACTTTCTTCAAAAAGCACAAATGAATTAAATATAATTTATAGATCAGTCTTAGATTTTTTGTTCGAAAATAATTACTTAATGATTCTGATTGTAATTTTAAGATTTCTCTTTTTTTATTTAGAAAAAGTCATACTCCAAAAATTAACATTGGAAATTAGAGAAAGTCTACGAAGCTACCTATTGAAAGAAATTTACAAAAGAGGTAATTACTCGCTTGCAGATTCAACATTTTATGTCAATGAATTAACAATTCACATTTCTTACTTTTATAACGCATTTACAAAAATATTAAACTATACAATTCAACTTTTTGTTTATGGTTTCTTTTTGATTTATTCAAATTTTGAATTTTCAACTTATTTATTAGCGATGGGAATAATAATATATTTTCCGACAAGGTTACTTCTTAAGCAATCAAGAAAATATATTCATATATCTTATGAAAAGTCAAAAAAAATTAGTCAAGATATTCAAAAAATCATTGATAATATGTTTTTGATAAAAATATTAAAAACTAGCGATTTAGAACTATCTAGATTTAAAAATGTCTCAAACTCTTATGAGTCTGCTCAGTTTAAAAATTTTAATTTTTCAACAATAAATTCTTTATTCCCTACATTTTTTGCAACGTTAGTTTTCGTTATTGCATTGTTAAATAATTCTATAATTAAATTAATTACGCTAGAGTTTATTGGTGTAACTTTGCGGCTTGTCCAAACATTAGGCAATTTAAATAATTCATTAAATGCACTTATTAACTCTCAGGTTCATATTGAGAAACTAATAGAATTCGAGACTGATAAAGAAATAAAACTTAGTCCTTTAGATTTAGATAAAAACATGAAAGGGAGCTTTGCAATCAAATTTGAAAATGTAAATTTCAAATACTTTGGATCTAAAGAGTATATGTTTGAAAACTTAAATTTAAGTATTGAAAAAAATAAACATACAGTAATAACTGGATTAAACGGAACAGGTAAGAGCACTCTAATTGGTCTTATGTCTGGGATTTATTTTCCTATGGAGGGTTCTGTTAAAGCTTTTTCTGATAATTTTGGCTATGTTGGACCACTTCCTCTAATTATTGATTCAACAATTAAAGAGAACTTAAGATACGGAAACACTAAAGATATTTCTGATGATAAACTATATGAGCTCATTAAACTTTTTGATTTATTCAATGGAGAAGTTCCAGATCTTGACTTGGAGATAAACAATAAGAGCCTATCATCTGGACAAATGCAAAAAATTTCTTTCATCAGAGTTATGTTGGCTGATGTTGACATACTTTTTTTAGATGAATCCACCTCCAACCTAGATACCGATACAAAGAATAAAATCTATTCTGTTTTAAACAAACTAGAAATAACTATTGTCAATTCTACACATAGCAAGGAAGACTTCGAGTATGATTTTCACCTTAACATAAAAAACATTGAAGGAAAGCGCTCAATTACTTTTGTATAATTTTCTCAAAATCAGAAAAATAATTTGAAAAAATAACTTCTTTACTATAATTTTTTTCAATTGTATTTTTAGCATTTTTAATTAAGTCAACATCCTTAAAACTATCATCCTTACATTTAACTAAAATTTCATTTAAGTTGTTTGTATAAAGCAATCCAGAAAATTTGTGCTTAATTATCTCTCGATTATTTTCAATATCTTTAGCTATTACAATACAACCATTCGCCATAGCTTCCAGGATTACTTTTGAGTTACCTTCAAAATTGGATGTAGATACAAAATATTTATATTTTTTATAAATATTTAAAAGATTATCGTTCTCTATGTTGTCATAAATTGTAAGTGCTATATTCAAACTTTTTGCAAGGTTTATAAGTTCTTGTTTAAGGCTTCCTTCACCGTAAATATCTATTTCGAATCCTGTTTCTTTTGCAGAATATAAAAGATTATGAAAGTTTTTCTGCTTTTCCAGTCTTCCAACTGCTAACAATCTACGATTATATTTTTTTCCATGAGTATCTGAATCTACATCGACCCAGTTTGGTCTAACTACAATTTTTTTAGTACCAATGCATCTTTTCTTTAAAAAGTTTGAATCTGAGGAACTAGTAACTGAGTAATAATCTGAGAACAAGATAGTAACTTGAGTTAGTAGAAAGTACAGAAATCGCTTATAAGAACTTTTCTTTTCTTTAACACTAAATAAATACATGTCATAGCCAGTTCTTGTATAAAGTTTTGATTTTGTTATTATTTTAAAAATTATTGAAACCCATGAGCCTAGTAGCTGGTTTTGCTTTATTATTACTTTTTTGGTTTGTGTATCTATTTTTTTCATTAAATTGAAGGGAACAAAAATAGATTTGAAAATATTAATAATTTTATACTTACTTTTTTTAATTAAACTGTAAATTGGGATTATGTTAATTTTTGAACTATCTAAAATTTTTAAATCTTGACTATCGCCATAAGTAACAAATGAAACCTTCACCCCTTTTTTTGTTAAATAATCATAAAATTTTAATTCTCTTGTGAGGTGCCCACTTTTCAACCAAGTAGATAGTGAATAATCAAAAGTAAAGAATAAAACTATATGCATTATGATTAATGATAGTTACTTAAAATAACTTATTTGATATGAAAAAAGTACTATTAATACATAATTTATACAGAAATTTTGGAGGTGAAGACGCTGCTATTAATGGCGAAGAAGCTCTCTTAAGTCAAAAGTATGAAGTTGAAAAACTTTTATTTGATAATAAGCAAAAATTAAATATTTACGATTTAATTAATTTCATTTTCCTAACAAATTTTGAATCTAACAGGAAAATGAAAAAAAGAATAGATGAGTTTAATCCTGATATAATTTATATTCATAACTTATGGTTTAAAGGTTCTTTAGGCTTATTAAATGTAGCAAAAAAATATGATATTCCTGTTGTTATCAAAATTCATAACTTTAGATATCTTTGTTCGAATACTTTTTTTTCAAATAAACATATAGGCAATAATGAATTTTGTCATGCATGCGGTATGAAGAAATCTTTATTATTTAATAAATATTTTACCGAGTCTTACTTAAAATCTTTTTTTGTTATAAGATTTTCAAAAAAATTGTATAATTCTTTAAAAAAAATTAACTTAAACTTATTTCTATTGACCAACCATCATAAAAAAATTCTAACTAAAGAAAATTTTTCTGAAAGCAAACTTTATGTTTTACCTAATTATATTTCTGATATAAGCAATTTAGAAATTAATAGAAAAAAACAATTTTTATACGCAGGTAGAGTTTCCAAAGAAAAAGGGGTAGAAGAGTTAATTAAATCTTTTTTATCATTAGATTTAGATGATTACTGTTTAAAAATCATAGGGACTGGACCAGACTTAATAAGGTTAAAAACAAAATATCTCAACAAAAATGTAAATTTTACTGGATTTGTTCAAAACAAAGATGTTTTAATTGAAATACAAAGTTCCATAGCAATTGTCTCAGCTACCAAGCTTTACGAAGGTCAGCCAACTCTTTTATGTGAAGCTTCATTAAATTCTATTCCAGTTATATTTCCAAAAAGTGGAGGGATTAAAGAATTTTTACCAATAAATTACGAATTTTTATTTGAACAACATAACTACAATGATCTTCAAAAAGTAATGTTAAACATTATTAATTCTGATTTAAAAAAAATTGGAAAAGAGAATAAAGAATTTATAAACAATCTATTGAACAAAGAGAATTTACTAAAAATATTCTCCCTAGCAGCAGAAGACAAATGAAGCCTTTAATTTCTGTAATTATGTCTGTTTACAATGATTCTGACAATCTTGAGTCTTCTATTAATAGTGTATTGAATCAAGATTTTCAAAACTTTGAATTTCTTATAATGGATGATGGATCTACAGATGAAAGTTGTAATATTTTAAATTCTTATTCTCAAGATAGTAGAATTAAAATATTTCAAAATAAGAGAAATGTGGGGCTTACAAAGTCTTTAAACATATTATTAAATGAATCTAGAGGAACTTTCGTAGCAAGACAAGATTCTGATGATTTAAGCTTATCTTCAAGATTTTCAAAACAATTAGATTATATAGAAAATAAAAATCTGGATATTTGTGGAACTAGAGCAATTATTAAAGGTAGCACCAGAATTACTCCGAATAAATCTTATTACTTACCAGTAAAAACAACTCTTAAAATAAAAAATCCATTTATACATGGGAGTTTAATTATTAAAAAAACAACCATTGAAAAAGTAAATCATTACGATGAGAGATTTTTCTATTCTCAAGACTACAAGCTTGTAAAAGATATACTATATTCTGGTTCTTCAATGGGAATCTTGAGAGAACCTTTATATGTACTTAATTTAGAAAATAATATATCTACAAATTTTAAAGAAAAACAAAAATATTATGCGGACTGTGTTAAAAAAAACTTGGTACCTAATGAGTAATTTAAAAATAAGCATGAACGTTCAAAATAAAGCTGGACCTTGGGGCGGAGGTAATTTGTTTATTTCTAATTTAAAAAGATATCTTGAGGCGCAAGGCAATGATGTAATCTTTAATTTATTCGATCCTGATATTGATATAATTTTAATTTTAGATCCAAGGATGTTATCAGAGAGCGTGTTGTATTCAACTAAGGAAATTGAATTTTATAAAAGAAATATTAACAACAACTGTAAAGTTGTTCATAGAATTAATGAATGCGACGAAAGAAAAGGAACTTCAGTAATAAACGACTATTATATTCAAGCTAATAAAGTTGCAGATCATACAGTCTTTGTAAGCCAGTGGTTGAAAAACATTTTTATTAATTCAGGTTTTTCTTCAAAGAATTTTGATGTAATTATGTCTGGAGCAAATAGTGAAATATTTAATTATCATGAAAGAGCAGTATGGAAAAAAAATGAACCTCTAAGAATTGTTACTCATCATTGGGGGAATAATCTTAATAAAGGTTTTGATATTTACTCTTATTTAGATCGAAGTATTCAAGAGAAATATAAAAATGAAATTAAATTTACCTATATAGGTAATGTAAATAAAGATTTAGAATTTAACTCTACAGAAGTAATAAAACCAAAGGCAGGTAAAGAGCTTGCTAATTTAATTAAACAAAATCATATTTACTTAACAGCTTCAATTAACGAACCATCAGGAAATCATCACATCGAAGGGGCTCAATGTGGATTACCTATTCTTTATAGAAACAGTGGAGGAATGCCTGAGTTTACAGAAGGTTTTGGAGTTGAGTTTCAAGGTATAGAAGATTTTTTTCAAAGTTTAGATGAAATAAAAAACGTCTACCCATCACTCTTTGAGAAAATGAAAGACTACCCTTTTAATTCTGAAGCTATGTCTAAAGAATATTTAGATTTATTTAGCAAATTAGCATTATTATCTTGTGAGCCACAGTTAACAGATAAAAACACTATGTTTAAAAAGAGTTTCTTTGCCAACTTAATTTACTTTTTAAATAAATTTTTGAATATTATTAAATTATATAAGTTAAAGGTTAGAATTAAAAAATATTTGTTAATCAAAATTCCAGTTTTAAAAAATGAGAGAAATGTTGTCTGAGAATAAAGTAAGCAGAATTGTAGGTAATTTGTATTTTATCAACTTAGCTCTCTATTTACTTTTTGGAAGACCTTATAGTGGTTTATATTTTTCTAACTTTAGGTTAGGAGAATTGCTAATTGGATTTTTTTTGTTATTGAATCTCTTAATTCTTCTTTTACCAGCTAAATATTTAAAAACCAATATAAATTACAGTAATCAAATAATCTATATTTACAAATTAATAATTTTCTCTTTTTTTATTATTTTGATAATCAATGATGGAAATATAACAAACTTATATTCATACAAATCAAGTTCCTATATTTGGATGATAGGGGCTTTAATATTTTCAAGTTATATTGTTGAAAATATTTTCAACAAAAAAATGATTTTTATACTGTTAGTTTTTTATCTTGTTTACCAATTTAGCACTATTCACTACCCTGAAACACTCATAAGTTTTTTTCAAACAAATTCTGATAAATTTGATTTTCAAAAAGGATCTGATTTACTAATCATTTATGTAGTTTCAATTTTATTTATTCAAAGAAATATACAAAACAAATTTACTGCATTTTCAATTTTTCTAACATCAAGCTCAATACTTTTACCCCTGTTTCTTTTTAAAAGTAAAGGGGCATTTTTACCCGCAGTTATATTTATAATTTACTTTTTATTCCTGTATAGAAGATTAATCACAAATGAAGTAATGAAAACACTTGCAATTTCTTTTTTATCATTAATTTTATTTATTGTTTCTACTTTTGAAGTATATGGCAATTTAAATTTCAAGAAGATGGGCATGGATGGATATAATTCAGCAGAAGAGTTAACACAACTTTTTACTTTTCAAGAACTTGATAAAGGACTAACCGCAATAACCACTGAAAAGAATACAGATAAATTCTTCCTCTCATTTTTTATTATGGATGGAAGGCTTTATTCCAGAGAAATGATGGCTAATTGGAGACTAGAAATTTGGCAAGATATATTACGTGATCTTAATAATGAAAATAGATTCTTTAAAGGCTATGGCTACAATGAAATAATTCCAGCAATGGACTTAGTTCATCGGAGGGGCACAGATGGTACGAATGAAAACCCTCACAATTTTATATTTTATATTTTAGCTAGAGGTGGAGTGATACAGTTATTACTGTTTGCAGCTTTCTACATTCAATTAATAAACTTTTATTATAAAAAATTTAAAAATCTTAATATTTTAATTTATTTGATTCCAATTCTTACTACATCACTTTTTGATGCAAGTATGGAAAGTATAAGATTTCCCTTGATATTTTATTCTTTTTTAAGTTATTTTATGATGTATAGTGTTTTTGGGGACAATTTATCAACAATGGAAAATAATGAGTAATAAAGTAGCTCTACTTACAGGGATTACTGGTCAAGATGGTTATTATTTATCAAAGTTATTACTTGAAAAAAACTACACTGTCCATGGTACCGTTAGAAGGTCTTCAAATATCAATACTGATAGAATTGATCCATTAATTGCTGAATACTCTAATGATGGAAGGCTAAATTTACATTATTCAGATTTACTTGACTCTTCTTCTTTATCGTCACTTGTAAATTTAATTCAACCAGATGAGGTTTACAATCTAGCTGCACAATCGCATGTTAATGTGTCATTTAAAAATCCAATTTTCACTACTCAGGTAGGAACATTAGGAGCACTGTCTTTAATGGAAGCTATAAGGTATTCTGATAAAAAAATAAAATTTTATCAAGCCTCTTCTTCGGAAATGTTTGGGGGAGAGGAGAAATCTATGCTTAATGAAAAATCGCCGCTTATACCAAAAAGTCCTTATGCTTCATCAAAGATTTTTGCTCATCACATGGCTCAAATATATAGAGATTCTTACAATCTTTTTTTTACTAATGGAATACTTTTCAATCACGAATCTCCCTACAGAGGAGAAACATTTGTTACAAGAAAGATTACAAAAGCACTTGGTAGAATTTCTCATGGAATTCAATCTAAATTAACACTCGGAAATCTTGAAGCAAGTAGAGACTGGGGATTTGCAGGAGATTATGTAGAAGGAATGTATTTAATGATGCAACATGAAACACCAGATGATTGGGTTTTAGCTACAGGAGAAACCCATACAGTTAAAGAGTTTCTTGAAATAGCATTTAAGTCAGTTGATCTTAATTGGGAAGAATACGTGGAAACTTCAGAAAAATATTTTAGACCAAATGAGGTTGATTATTTATTAGGAGACTCAAAGAAAGCAAGAACTGAACTAAATTGGAACCCAAAAGTAAGTTTTCAAGAACTAGTAAAATTGATGGTTGATTTTGACATGAAAGAAGCTGAAAGAGAAAAAGTCTTAATAGAAAATAATTTATTAAAACCTACATGGGAAAATCCAGTTTAATTTAAATTTTTTAAAAACCAATCATAACTAGTCTTTAAACCCTCTCGTAAGTTTGTTTTAGCTTCCCATCCTAAAGAGTTTAAATAAGAACTGTCTAAGAGTTTTCTTGGGTTTCCATCAGGTTTAGAGTTATCAAAAACCAGTTCACCTTCAAAATTAATTAATTCCTTAATCAATAAGGCTAAATCCTTAATGCTTATTTCTTCGTTACTTCCAACATTGATAATTGTTTTTTCTACTTTTTTATTTATTAAAAATTCAATGGCTAAAGCTAGGTCGTCAACAAACAAAAATTCTCTGAGAGGTGTCCCTGTACCCCAAATTTCAAATTCTTTTTTCCCCAAAACTTTTGCATCATGCATTCTCTTGATTAAGCCAGGTATAACATGTGAATCAAGCTCTGAAAAATTATCATTTGGACCATACAGGTTTGTTGGCATAAGATTATAAATTACATGATTAAACTGTTTTGACATTGCATCTCCAAGCTCTATTGCACTAAGTTTTGCTACAGCATATGGAGAATTTGTAGGTTCAAGTTTTCCAGAAAATATAGAGTCTTCTTTGATTGGATTTTCTGCATTTAAGGGGTAAATACAGCTACTACCTAGATTAATAATTTGTACATCTGGAAAATCAATCAAAGCTTCAAGGATATTCATGTTTATTTTCAAGTTTTCAATAAGAAACTCAGTTCTATATGTGTTATTTGCAAGAATTCCACCAACCTTTGCAGCGGCTATTATTACTACATCAGGCTTTGACTCAACAATTTTTTCTTTAGTTTCTTGAAAACTAAATAGGTTTGTATCGTCTCTTGTAGAGGGTATGATGTTTGAAACTTTTGCAGATTTGGATAAAACTCTTACACAAGATGACCCTACTAGACCATTAGAACCAAAAACTAGAACATTATTTTTTTTCATTAATTGAAATAATAAGATATATTTGAAATTATTTCTTCTGTTATTTTTTTAATTACTATTATTAAATTAATGTGTGGATTTATTGGGTGTATATCAAAAGACCCTATTTTGTATTCTGATTTTAATAAAGTAAACGAATATATTATTTGTAGAGGGCCAGACAGAAATATTTTTTTTAATAATGATAATAAAAAATTTAAAAATAACTTAAATAAATATTTTCATTTTGAATTTAATAGGTTATCAATTCTTGATCTTTCAGAAGACGCAGACCAGCCAATGTATTCTGAATCCTTTGATAATATGCTGATGTTTAATGGTGAAATCTATAACCATCAAGAGTTAAGAAAAGATCTTGAGTCCTCTGGATGTATTTTTAAAACTAATCATTCCGACACAGAGGTTATACTGAACGGTATTTCTAGATATGGAATAAGTTTTATTGAAAAACTAAATGGTCAGTTCTCAATATTTTTTTTAGATAATAATTCAAAAAAAGCTTTTTTGATAAGAGACAGATTAGGACAAAAGCCACTTTATTACTCAATAAAAAGCGGCAAACTAATTTTTTCATCGAATTTTTTGTCTATTAGTAAAATCTTAAAAAATACAACTTTAAATCAACAAGCTATAAATAATTATTTAAATGTAGGCGTAATACCAGGAGAAGATACAATATTAAATCAAGTTTCTG
>MDTG01086796.1_pt1 | contig 27849 bp, 22 predicted proteins | sample 811421 | NCBI WGS metagenome assembly MDTG01 (sample SAMN05326645, study PRJNA326480) | marine metagenome | isolation source: seawater | place: Pacific Ocean: South East | collected 2011
CAGACTATCCGGCCCTCAAGGCGATCTGCGACCGCGAAGGCCTGAAGCTGATCTCCGACAATGCGCAGGGCTTCGGCTGCACGCTGAACGGCAAGGCGACGACCGACTGGGCCGACATCGCCACCACCAGCTTCTTCCCGGCGAAGCCCCTCGGCTGCTATGGCGACGGCGGCGCGGTGGTGACCAATGACGACCGGCTCGCCGAACTGGTCGAGGCGCTGCGCGTCTATGGCAAGGTGACGCCGACCGACGCAGCCGAACGCAACTTCCACCACGACCCGAAATACCTGTCGCTACGCGTCGGCATGAATTCCCGTCTCGACACGATCCAGGCGGCGGTCCTTCTGGAGAAGCTGAAAATCTTTGGCGACGAGATCGAGCAGCGGCAGAAAGTCGCCGCGCGGTATACGGAAGGATTGAAAGATCATGTCCGCCGCGTGCCGCATGTGATCGAGGGGGGCAAGAGCGTCTGGGCGCAATATGTGATCGAGCACGAGAACCGCGACGGCCTGCAGGCGCATCTTGGCACACAAGGGATTCCGACGGCGGTTTATTATCCTGTGCCAATCCACATGCAGGACTTCGCCGCGGAATGGGCCCCGCCTGCCGGCACCCTGCCTGTCACCGAAGACGCCAGCCGCTACGTCATCGCCCTGCCCATGCACCCCTATCTCGGCGAAGACGACCAGGACCGCATCATCGAAGCCATCCGCGCCTTCAACGGCTGACCTGCAGGGGCATTAGGTCGCCCCTGCCGGCATGCTGCCGAGATTCTCCGCGTCCCTCGGCCGGCTCGCCATGCGGAGCACCGCAAAGCCGAGCAGGCCGGAGGCGACAGATCCCATCAGGACGCCCAGCCGCACCTGGTCCAGTGCCTCAGGGGTGCTGAAGGCAAGGCTGCCGATGAACAGGCTCATCGTAAAGCCCACACCGGTGAGACAGGCCACGCCATAGACCTGCAGCCAGCTCACGCCGGAGGGCAGCCGCGCGAGACCCGACTTCACCGCAACATAGGTGAGGCCAAACACTCCAAGCTGCTTGCCGAGGAACAGGCCCAGCGCGATCCCGAGCGGCACGGCATCGGTCAGGGCATCAAGGTCCACGCCGCGCAGGTCCACACCCGCATTGGCGAAAGCGAAGACCGGCAGGATCATGTAGGCGACCCAGGGGTGAAGCCCGTGCTCCAGCTTGTGGAGCGGCGACTGTCCGGTTTCCTTGCGCGCCGCCAGCGGGATGGCGAGCGCCGTCAGCACGCCGGCCAGGGTGGCATGCACGCCCGACTTCAGAACGCAGACCCAGATAAACACGCCGACAAGGATGTACGGCATGATCCGCTTGACCCCCATCCGGTTCATCAGGACCAGGCCTGCGAAACCGATACCTGCCAGGCCGAGCGCCTGAAGGGACAGTTGCTCCGTATAGAACACGGCGATGATGAGGATCGCGCCGAGGTCGTCGATAATGGCGATGGCGAGCAACAGGATCTTGAGCGCGACAGGCGCCCGCGTGCCGAGCAGCGCCAGGATGCCGAGCGCGAACGCAATGTCGGTGGCCGCCGGAATGGCCCAGCCGCGCAGGGTTTCAGGGGACGACAGGTTCAGCGCCACATAGATCAGTGCAGGCCCTGCCATGCCGCCAATGGCGGCAAGCGCGGGCAGCACGGCCTTGTCGAAGGAGGACAATTCGCCCTCAAGGATCTCCCGTTTGATCTCCAGACCGACCAGCAGAAAGAACACGGCCATCAGGCCGTCATTGATCCAGAGCAGCAAAGGCTTGGCGATTTCAAGGGCCCCGAACTGCACGGCCACGGGCGTCGACAGGAAGGCCCCATACCAATGGCTGGCGATCGTGTTGTTCGCCACAATCGCCAGGGCTGCCGCCATCATCAGGATCAGGCCGGCAGCGCTTTCAAGTCTGAGGAAATCCTGGATACGGGCGACAACTTTGGCCATGAACAATCATCCTTTTGAGCGTTTTTTTATGCGTTGAATGGCTGAAAACCTGTCAGCCGGAAAAATTACGATCCCCGCCGACGGCCCGTCCTGCCTGGTGGCGGGGGTTCGGGGGTCGGAGAGCTGAGCCAGTCAGGTCGTGCCTGCCGGGGGGATCGTGTCGGCCGGGAGGGGCCTGTCAGGGGCAGGTCCCGGCCGGAGTCGTGTGAGGCGTGCTAGTCGCCGGGGAAGCTGAAGCCGCCCTTTCGGTGGGGCAGGCGTCCGCCTTCCCCTTCCCAGCGGCTAATCGCTTCGGCATCATTGCGGGAGCGATTGCGCACCGGAACCAACTCACCCTTTCGTGGCCGCTTCTTCCGCTCACGCGGCTCTGCAAAATCGGCCATTTCTTCGAGGAAACCTGTGATCAGGTCTTTGAGGACAGACATTGCCATTCCCTTTCTTTCTGCACCCGCCTGAAATCAGGCAGCCCGGCGCGTACGGCGCCTGCGGCGGCGGTACTGGGTTGGCGTCTCCACGGTGATCTTGCCGCTCTCATCCGCCGTCGGATAGTTTTCTGCGGCATCCATGAACCGGCCGCCACGGCCCGGACTTGCCGGGCCAATCTGGCGCCCTGTCCAGAGGTCGTCGGTCAGTCGATACATTTGATTGGTCTCCTTTTTCACTTGCGATGGTCACGATATGCCGCCATATGCACGATAGTTCAAATCGAATGTATCTTACTTTCCGATAGGTTTTTCCGAATCATGAGACCAACCCTTCGCCAACTCCAATATATCGTGGCCGTCGCAGACACGGGCCGCTTCCGCGACGCCGCGCTGCAGCTGGGCGTGAGCCAGCCAAGCCTCTCCGAACAGATCTCGGATGCAGAAGCCCAGCTCGGCGTGACGCTGATCGAGCGTGCCCGCACCGGGGCCGTCCTCACACCGGCGGGCGTGGAAGTCGTGCGCCGTGCCCGGATTGTTCTGACCCAGGCGGAAGACCTGAAAACAGTCGCCCGCCAGGTCGCCGGTGATCTCGCAGGCCGCTACCGGCTCGGGACATTGCCCACAATCGGGCCTTACCTCCTGCCCAGCGCCGTTCGGGAATTGCACCGGCTTTACCCGGACCTCCGCCTCGGCGTCCGGGAAGAGCGGACGATTGACCTCGACGAAAAACTCAATGACGGCCGCCTCGACATGATCATCTCCACGGCGGAAGACCACCTTCATGCCGAGTCCATGCAGCTGTTCGACGAGCAGCTTTATGCCTGCACCGCCGCCGACGATCCGATTGCGGATGGGACCGGCCCTTTAAAAATCTCCGCCCTCAAGGGACGGGAAATCCTCAGCCTGGGCTACGGGCACCGCCTCAGCACAGTGGTCCAGAAACTGGCGGAAGCCGCCGGTGCCCATGTGTCGACGGAATATGAAGGCACATCCCTGGATGCGATCCGTCAGATGGCCGGCATGGGCGCAGGCATAGCCATTGTGCCCAGCCTTTATGCCCTGATCGAGGCCAGCAAGGACCCGCATCAGATCGTCCGCCCGATCGACCACCCCCTTGCCCGGCGGCAGATCAGTCTGGTCTGGCGCGCGGGCTCTCCCCTGGAACAGAACATCCAGAAGCTGGGCCTGGTCTTCAGGGATGTGGCGGCGGACCTTCTGGATCAGAAGGCAAAACGCAAGAAAGGAAAAACCTAACGCTTATTCAGTTTCATTCGATTTTACTTATCATCTCTCTCGCCCCACCTTCCGTCTGTGAACAGACATGGAAGGAGCCCAGAGATTGGAATACGGCAATGTTCAGATCCTGCCGGTCCGGCCGGAATCCGCGCCGCAGCCCCCGGCAGCCACCGGTGACAACCTGAGATACGCGGAGTTCGAATGCCGCTGGGCCGGAGACCCCACCGTTCTCGAAGACGTTATCCTCGCCCGCGTCGACTGGGGGCCCTTTGAGGTCACCTGCCGCCCGCACCCCCGGACGGAAAACAAATGCCTGTGTACGGTATTTTATTTCGGTCCCTTGCGGGAGCGCCCTCACCTGATGGCGAGCTTCTGGCATGTGATGGAACGCTTCCCGTTCTATCTTGGCGACGCACGCAAAACCGAACACAGGATGCGGGCGCACCAACCCAGCAAAGAATCCGTATCCGCCTGACACCCCTCCTCCCCGCTTCTGGCAGCTGACCAGAAGGCGGGACAGGGCGGCCGGCCGCAGCCGGAAGGCTGCCGCGCGCGCCTCCCCGCGCGGCGGCCTTGCCCGGTATCAACACCTCCGAAAGCAAACCACCGGCCCGCTATAGATGGTCTATAGACGGTCTATAGACGGTGTTTGTGAGGGTCTTCCCGCAGCCAGGCGCTGCTCCGGCAGCGCCTGGCGCGTTGCCTTTTGCTACGGCGCATGTTACCGGCGCACAAACGCATAAAGGAATGTTGATATGGCCAAGTCCTACCATGTCGCGGACATCACGCTGGCAGATTTCGGACGCAAGGAAATCGCGATCGCCGAAACCGAAATGCCGGGCCTGATGGCAGCACGTGAAGAGTTCGGGAAAGAGCAGCCGCTGAAAGGCGCAAAGATCGCCGGCTCTCTGCACATGACCATCCAGACGGCTGTCCTGATCCAGACGCTGGAAGCCCTCGGCGCGGACGTTCAGTGGGTCTCCTGTAATATCTACTCCACACAGGATCACGCCGCCGCAGCCATCGCCGCCAATGGCACCCCGGTCTGGGCCTATAAGGGCGAAACGCTGGAAGAGTACTGGGACTATACCGACCGCCTGTTCCACTGGCATGACGGCACGGCCCCGAACCTGATCCTGGACGATGGCGGCGACGCAACGCTCTACCTCGTCCTCGGCGAGAAAGCCGAAGCCGACCCGTCTGTTCTGGCCAAGCCGTCTTCGGAAGAAGAGATCGCCCTGTTCGCTCAGATCAAGAAGCGGATGGAAGCCTCCCCGGGCTGGTTCGCCAAGACCAAGGCCGGCATCAAGGGCGTCTCCGAGGAGACGACGACAGGCGTTAACCGCCTGTATCAAATGGAAAAACGCGGCGAGCTGCCCTTCCCGGCAATCAACGTCAATGACAGCGTCACCAAGTCGAAATTCGACAACAAATATGGCTGTAAAGAGAGCCTGGTCGACGCGATCCGCCGCGGTACGGACGTGATGATGGCCGGCAAGAAAGCCTTCGTCGCCGGCTATGGCGATGTCGGCAAAGGCTCGGCAGCGTCCCTCTCCGGCTCCGGCGCCCGCGTCGCCGTGTCCGAAGTCGATCCGATCTGCGCGCTGCAGGCCGCGATGGACGGCTTCGAAGTGCTGACGATGGAAGAGGCTGCGCCGAAATTCGACATCTTCGTCACGTCCACCGGCAACCGCGACATCATCACGGTCGACCACATGCGCGCGATGAAAGACATGGCGATCGTCTGCAATATCGGCCACTTCGACAATGAGATTCAGGTCGAGGGTCTGCGGAATTTCGAGTGGACCAACATCAAGCCGCAGGTGGACATGATCACCTTCCCGGATGGGAAACGCATCATCCTCCTGTCAGAAGGCCGCCTCGTGAACCTCGGCAACGCAACGGGCCACCCATCCTTCGTGATGTCAGCCTCGTTCACCAACCAGACGCTGGCGCAGATCGAACTGTGGACGCGCGGGCACGAGTACGAGAACAAGGTCTACACCTTGCCCAAGCATCTGGATGAGAAGGTCGCCATGCTGCACCTTGAAAAGCTTGGGGTTCAGCTGACGGAACTCTCCCGTGAACAGGCCGACTATATCGGCGTGAACACGGCCGGACCGTTCAAGCCTGAGCATTACCGCTACTAGGGTCCGGCAGGGACGCAGCATGACGACCGGCGATCACATCCTGACATTGTCCTGCCCGGACCGGGTCGGGATCGTCGCGACGCTGGCACGCCTGATGGAGGCGCATGACTGTTTCATCGCCTCCTCCCGCACATTCGGCGATACCGGGTCCGGGCAATTCTTTGCCCGGCTCGTCTTCCGCGGGCCGGAGGGCGGTGAAGTGCCGCTCAGCCTGCTGGGCGACATTGAGGAAGCGGCAGAAGAGCTGGAAGCCGACTGGAGCGTTGCCCCGGTCGGCCAGCGGATGCGCACGCTCCTTCTGGTCTCCCAGTCAGACCATTGCGCCAACACGCTGCTCTACGCGTCACGGCGCAAGGAGCTGCCGATCGATGTCGTCGGGATCGTCTCGAACCATGACACGCTGAAAGACCAGTTTGCCCATTTCGGCCTGCCCTGGTTCCACATCCCTGTGACGGCCGCGACCAAGGCTGAAGCGGAAGCACGCCTGTTCAACGTCATTGAGGACACGGGCGCAGACCTCGTCGTCCTTGCCCGCTACATGCAGGTGTTGAGCGACGAAGCCTGCCGGGAGCTGGAAGGCCGGTGCATCAATATCCACCACTCCTTCCTGCCAAGCTTCAAGGGCGCCCGCCCCTATCACCAGGCCCACGCCCGCGGCGTGAAGGTCATCGGCGCCACCGCCCATTATGTCACCGCAGACCTGGATGAGGGCCCGATCATCACTCAGGTCACCGAAACCATCGACCACACCTATACCCCTGCCGACATGATCGAAACCGGCCGCCACCTGGAAGGCACCGCCCTTCTGCGCGCCGTCAAAGCGCATGCAGAGCACCGCGTTTTCAGCCATGCCGGCCGCACCATTGTCTTCGCCCGATAAGCCCCAGAGGAAATTGCCATGAAACTCTCCAGCCACGAATTTACTTCCGAAAGCGTTTCCGAGGGACATCCCGACAAGGTCGCAGATCAGGTCTCTGACGCCATTGTCGACCTGTTCCTGGCCAAGGATCCGACGGCGAAGGTCGCCGTGGAAACCCTGACCACGACCAACAAGATCGTGCTGGCTGGCGAAGTGCGCACGAACAATGGCGCCGTCGTCACCGAAGACGAAATGAACGAAGCGGCCCGCAATGTGGTCAAGCGGATCGGCTATGAACAGGACGGCTTCCACTGGCAGAACCTGTCGATCGATAATCTGGTCCATGAACAGTCTGCCGAGATTGCCCAGGGTGTTGAAGCAGGCCAGGGCCTGTTCAAGGAAGAAGGCGCCGGCGACCAGGGCATCATGTTCGGCTACGCCACCAATGAGACGCCGGAACTGATGCCGGCAACGCTCGTCTACTCGCACCAGATCCTGCAGAAACTGGCGGCCCTGCGCCACTCCGGCGCCCGCCCGCAACTGGAACCGGACGCCAAGAGCCAGGTCACGCTGCGGTATGAAGGCTCCCGCCCCGTCGGGGTGAATGCCATCGTCGTCTCCCACCAGCATGGCAAGGATGTGAGCCAGGACGAGCTGCGCGAGATTATCCGGCCGGTCGTGGAAGAGGTGCTGCCGCAGGGCTGGTTCCCGCCGGAAGACAAGTTCTATGTGAACCCGACGGGCAGCTTCTACATTGGCGGACCGGACGGCGATGCCGGCCTCACCGGCCGCAAGATCATTGTCGACACCTATGGCGGCGCAGCCCCGCATGGCGGCGGCGCCTTCTCCGGTAAGGACCCGTCAAAGGTCGACCGGTCAGCCGCCTACGCGACGCGCTATCTGGCCAAGAACGTCGTGGCGGCCGGCCTGGCCGAACGCTGCACCATCCAGGTCAGCTACGCGATCGGCGTCTCGCAACCCTTGTCGATCTATGTCGATACGCATGGCACGGGCCGCGTGGAAGAAACCCGCATCGCCGCCGCTCTTCGCGAAATGTTCGACCTGTCACCCAAAGGCATTCGCACACACCTTGAGTTGAACCGCCCGATCTATTCCCCCAGCGCAGCCTATGGCCACTTTGGCCGGAAGCCGGGCGAGAACGGCGCCTTCAGCTGGGAAAAGACCACGCTTGCCGGAGAACTCGCACGGCTGGTGAACTAGGGCGGCTTACTGGACGATCATCACATCGCTGATCGTGGCGACTTCGCTGCCCCGGCACAGGATCTGAATGTGGTCGGGCAGCGGCGCAGGCGCCATCTGGCGGTAGGCGACTGTGCCCGGCACCGCCGATCCGCCAGGCTTCAGGTCCAGGATGAGCCCGTTTGCGGACGGGACGTCCAGCGGTGCCATGAACCAGCTGTCCTCGCTATCCACGTCCAGCATCACGATCATTCGGGTCGGCTCACCGCCGATGGTCGGCATCCGGTTCACCCAGGCCTTGGCGCTGGTCACAGCCGGACAAGCCAGTGCAGCGTCCGAATCGGCAACCTGGTCAGGCCCGGTCTGCTCATTCGAAATATGCGGCCAGAGACACTGGCATCCGGCCAGCATACCAAGTGATGCCAGCGCCACTGCCGCGCGTATCGTTACCAGTCTGTCGATAGCCTGAACCACAGGGCACTCTCCTCTTCCGCACCCGCGATATGGTTCGGCGACGTCGACACCACAGCCGCCGTCTCGCCGCTCCAACCGCCCACCAGCTGGAAGCCGTAGCGCGTTTCAAAATCCACCTGCCGCCCGCTTGGGGTCAGGCCGGCATTGATGGTCTGATGGATCAACGCGCCGGACGCGTCGATGCCGACCGGCGCGTTGAGCGCGATCGATCCCGTTTCCGCCCGCCATGGCTGGGCAACGATCAGGCTGAGGCGCCCCGGCCCGGCCAGACGGCTTGCGCCGAGGGACCAGCGGCTCGTCCAGACATCATTCACGTTCACACCCGGCAGGTCGACGCTAGCCATTTCCAGGCCGGAAGACAGTGTCCAGCGCTCCCCGGCGAGCCAGGCGCCTTCCAGCGCATAGGCCGTCATCCGCGTCTGGTCTTCGGCGCCAAAACGCGCCTGCACCGATCCGCCGAGCGCGGTGTTCGCATCTTCCACAAAGGTCGCCCCGAACCGGTAAGACCAGCGCGGCTTGTCGCGGCCGAACCGGAAGCCGGACTGGCTGCGTCCCATCTGCTCGGCAGAGAAGAAGTCCATCACGAGGCCCTGCCCCAGATGGTGGCTGAATTTCGCCCAGGCCCCGCCCGTCGAGAACGCATTGCCGACACCCGGCTCATTCAGCAGCGACACGTCCGGCGCCAGACGGGTGAGCGAGCCGCCCCGGCCGACTTCCACCTCGTTTGCGCCGAAACTGTAACGCATCTGGAAGGTCGATTCCGGGTCTTCCTGGTACGGCGCAGACGGATCGTCATATAGACGCGCCTGCGTCCAGTTGAAGGACAGATTCCCGGCTCGCACGGCATGCGTTTCACCCGCGGCCCAATTGGCCCGCGTTCCGAAGTCGACCATCCGGTGTCCCGTCATGTCCATCGGCAATCGCGCCGAGACAGTGTCGGCGTCCAACACGAAACCGCGTTCGTACTTGTCCTGGAAAACCAGTCCGTTAAACGCGCCAGAGCTTGAGGCCCAATCCCCGAAGGCGCCGCCGCTTGGCGCCAGCGCGGTATCGATGGAAACCTTCTCCGCACCAAAGTCCAGTGTCTGCTGACCCTGGGGCGAAAAAGCCCGGATGAGATTGAGAATGCCGACGCCAGACACCTCATCAACCCCTTCGCCCGCCGCTGTTCCGGTGATCGGGTCGAGGTCCGGATCAACATAATCATCCGCCGTATCCAGCAGGATCTGCAGTGCGACCTCGGGCTTATCTTTGAGGTTCGGAAAAGTCTGCAGCATCAGCGCCAGTGCGCCGGCAACATAAGGTGCCGAGAAGGACGTTCCCGAGACCCGCCAGTAATCAGGTACATCGTCTGTATCCCGGCACTGGTTACTGGTCGTGTCAGCACATGACGGTAAATCGGGCGCCATGATGTCATCATCAAGGCCGGTGGAAATGACTCCTTCACCCGGCGCAAGAATGTAATAATTCTTCGCGTCATTGCCCGCGCGGTTCGAAAAGTCAGAAATAGCGCGGTTGAGATCAATCGAGCCAACCGCCACGACCCGCCCCAGCGACTGGTCCTGTCCGGCGATATAGGCGGGTTCCGTCGGCTCTCCGCCAACCGCAGGGGTGATGTTCCCCATCCCATCATCAATGGCTGGCTCAGCTTCGTTGCCGGCGGAGATGACGACGAGGACGCCTGCCGCGGCGGCGCTGCGTACAGCATTTTCCAATCCCGGATTGGCATCGATTTCACCGCCCAGCGACATGTTGATAACACTGGCGCCCTGGTCAACAGCATACTGAATGGCGCGTACGAGGGCAGAATCACTGAAATTGCAGCCTTCATCCTCCCCCGTCCGGGCGCAGCTCCCGGGGCTGTCGGCGCGGATAGAAATGATTGATGACTCAAAGGCGATGCCCTGAATGCCCGATCCTTCGTCGATCACAGTCGCGTAATTGTCCTGCCTGCGCGCGGCGATCACACCGGACACCAGCGTCCCGTGACCGCCTGTATCGATATCGTCCGGCTGGCGGGTCGTGGTGATTGGGTCCCCGTTCGAATCGTATCCGCTGCAATCCGTATCGGCGCAGACATCAAAGGTCTGAACAAAGGCACCCTGCAGGTCCGGGTGATTATCGATTGTTCCCGTGTCAATCACCGCGACCTTGATCCCGGATCCCGTCGCCCCGATCGAGTAGGCAGCTGAAGCTCCGATCACCGGCAACCCGCCGGTCGCGTTGTATTCACTTGTTTCGAATGCAGAAGGCGGTGCGATCTCAGACGGAAACGGCGGCGGTGGGGGAGGCGGCGGCGGAGACGGCGGTGGCGGTGGGGGTGATGGTGCGGGTGTAACGGCAGAACCACCACCACCGCCGCTGGCACAGGCCCCGAGCATGGCAAGGGACGGTCCGGCGACTGCCAGGACAAGAACCGTCTTCAGGTAAGACAACCGTTGTTTCCTCAACTGCATGTCCTTCGACCTCCAGATACGGGCACCCACCCATGGAAATGGCTATTGCTATGCCGGGTCATCCTGCCCCGGAAATTGTGAACGGACTGCCAATGCGCGATTGGTAGAAAATCACGAAAACTCCACACGTTCCTGTGAAAAATAGAACAAGGAACGGGTTTCTTCGTCAATTGTATCCCCCGGCACATTCAGGAGCGTATGCATCGCATTCTTGCGATCTTTCAGGGCGTGCTCGAAATCCTGTTCGATCAGGCCATCCACGCCTGTCCGGCTCATCGCGTCACGTACTTCCATGTACAGCGTGAGGGAGCCGCCGAGGAACATGGATTCATAGGCGATCTTGCTGGCAATCTTGTCGTGAATGTCCGTGTACTGGAACTGCCGCTCTATCACGGATTTTCGCTTGCAGATGAAATCGATCTCATGTCGGAATTGCGGGTGACGCAGGTACAAACTCTTCAGCGCCGTCATTTCATTGTCGATCCGCGTCTTGATCTCGTCCGGAAGGGACTCGCTCAGGATGATCACAATGTCGATGTCAGACCCTTTCACCATTTCGCCTGACGCGGCATGTTCACGCGGTTCATTGTGCGCGAGGAAATAGGCCAGGTCTCCGGCAATGAAGGCGCAGAGCTGGCTGCGTACTTCACGGCCAAGGCTGACGAACAATTGCTTCATCACAAGCTGGGCCACATAGATTTTTTCGCGGCTAATCTCGCGATGCATGTTTGCCAGCGTGCCCTGGCGTTCAATCATCTGGTCCCTCTGTCCGGGCAGGCCGAACAAGGTGAAGGACAGAAAGTCCCGAAGGATCGAAGGGCTGAGACGGACCTGGTCCTCACGCGTGATGTCATAGCGCAAGTAATAGCTGGCAAAGTGGGACACGCGGAAAGTCTGGCTGCGATAGCATGCCTGCCAGAGCGCCAGAACCGGCACGTCTGGCATCGACTGGGCGAGCTCTTTCCCGATCAGGGGGCCCTTCTCGGCGATGAGCTGGATAACCCGCTTTTCGATGTCCTGAATGTCTACGGTTGCCAAGCGACTGCCCTCTCTTCTGCCCGGATAGAACCCCGCTCAGCCCTGTCCGTCCAGTAGAGACAGCAAGTATTCCCGGTATTCATTATTGAAATCCGTCGCAAGGCTGCGCATCTGCTCGTTCGAGATCAGCCCCTGGCGCCAGACGACTTCTTCGATACAGGCGACTTTCAGGCCCTGTCTCTTTTCGACCGTCTGAACGAATTGGGATGCTTCCAGCATACTGTCGAAGGTCCCGGCATCCAGCCAGGTAATCCCTCGCGGCAGCTTGACGACATTCAGTTCACCTCGGTCGAGATAGGCTTCGTTCACTGACGTGATTTCCAGCTCGCCGCGTGCCGACGGCGTCACGTTGCGCGCAACGCCAGCAACGCCAGGCCCGTAGAAATAGAGGCCCGTGACGGCCCAGTTGCTTTTTGGCTTCTGGGGTTTCTCTTCCAGTGACAAAGCTTTGCCATCCTTGTCCAACTCGACAATGCCAAAGCGCTGGGGATCGTGGACCGGGAAAGCCAGCACGCTGGCGCCGGTCGTGGACAAGGTCGTTTCCTGCAACAAGCCTGTGAGGCCGGCGCCATAGAAAATATTGTCGCCGAGTGCGAGGGCGCAGGAATCGTCAGCGACAAAGTCTTCTGCGATCAGCAGTGCTTCGGCGACGCCCGCCGGGCGGTCCTGCTCGGCATAGGAAAACCGCAGTCCCCACTGGGAGCCATCGCCAAGGAGGGACTTGTAGGCATCCGTCTGCCCTTTGGCGCTGATGATCAGCATTTCCGTGATACCGGCCAGAACGAGGGTCGAAATCGGATAGTAGATCAGCGGCTTGTCATAGATCGTCAGCAGGTGCTTCGACACAGCACGCGTTGCCGGATACAGGCGGCTGCCTTTTCCTCCGGCCAGAATGATACCCTTCATCAGACGAAATACTCCTTAACCAGTTCACCGACCGTCCGTTCCAGGCCTGCTTCCCAAGGCGGCAGCTGGAGACCAAACACGCGGGTCGTGTCAGACATATCAAGCCGGGCGTTAAGTGGCCGTTGTGCAGGCGTCGGAAATTCCGAGGTGGCAATCGGAACGACCTCCGCAACAGGTCCGCCATTCCGCCGGCTGTAATCGAAAATCTTCCGCGCCATAGTGGCCCGATCGGTCTCGCCACGTCCGGCCAGATGGTAGGTGCCCCAGGCATTGAAGCCCGGATCGCTCACCTGCGTGGCCATGTCGAGCAAAGCGGCCGCAAGATCCGGGGCGTGCGTGGGACAGCCGAATTGATCGTTCACCACGGTGATGGTTTCGCGGGTCCGGGCCAGGTCCAGCATCACGCGGACGAAGGTCCGGCCAAACCTTGAAAAAATCCAGGACACCCGCACCACCAGCGAACGGGGTGCCGCGGCAAGCACGGCCAGCTCACCGTCTCGCTTCGATGTGCCATACACACCGATCGGACAGGTTTCATCCAGCGGCAAATAAGGCGAACCCTTCGTCCCATCGAAGACGCAATCTGTCGACAAGTGGATCAAAGGGACATCCCGGGCAGCGCAGGCCTTCGCCAGCGCTTCCGGCCCGGCCACATTGAGCGCCCTGGCGGCTTCCGGTTCACTTTCTGCACCGTCGACGGACGTATAAGCGCCGGTGTTGATCACCGCGCCTGGCTTGTATTCATCCAGCGCCTGCGCCAGCGACGCAGCATTTGTCAGGTCAGCATCAGGGCGGCCCAGGCAGACAACGCTGTTCCCGCCTTTCAGGGCCAGAGCCTGCGCCATCTGGCCGGTTTTGCCGATGACCAGGACGGGCGTCATTTGCCGCGCCCAAGACGTTCGCCGCGATAGTGGCCGTCGCGAACCGGACGCCACCAGGTTTCATTCTCGAGATACCAGCTGACCGTCGCCTCAAGCCCCTTCTCGAAGTCCTGCGCGGACGCCCAGCCGAGCTCCTTGCCGATCTTGGCCGGATCGATGGCATAGCGATGATCGTGCGCCGGGCGGTCTTCGACAAATTCGATCAGTTTGTTGTGCGGCGCGCCACCCGGCCGCTGGACATCCAGGATACGGCAGATTTCGTTGACGATCTGCAGGTTCGTGCGCTCCGCACCTCCGCCGACACAATAGACCTCACCTGGAACGCCCGTCTCCGCCATCAGGCGAAGGGCTTTCGCATGATCCTCAACATGGAGCCAGTCACGGACATTGGAGCCGTCCCCATAGATCGGTAGGCGTTTGCCTTCCAGTGCATTGAGGATCATCAGGGGAATGAGTTTTTCCGGAAACTGGCGCGGCCCGTAATTGTTGGAGCAGTTCGACACGACGACCGGAAGGCCATAGGTGCGCTGCCAGGCTTTTGCCAGATGGTCCGCACCGGCCTTGCTGGCCGAATAAGGAGAAGACGGATCGTATCGGGAGGTCTCTGTAAAGACACCTTCGGCACCAAGCGAACCGAACACTTCGTCTGTAGACACATGAACGAACCGGAAGCGGTCGCGCGCCGCGCCACCAAGCCCGGCCCAATAGTCCCGGGCGGCTTCCAGCATGGCATACGTGCCGACCAGATTGGTCGAGATGAACGCCGCCGGACCATCAATGGAGCGGTCGACATGGGTTTCGGCGGCCAGATGGAACACCGCATCCGGGGCTGCATCGGCCACGACTTTCCGCATCTCGTCTGCATCGCAGACATCTGCCTCAACGTGACGGAAGCCGGGCTTCCCAGCCAGTGATGCCAGGGTGGCCGGATTGGCCGCATAGGTCATCCGGTCGACCGCAACCACTTTGGTTTCCGGATCCGACAGCAAGAGATGGCAAAGGGCCGAGCCGATAAAGCCGGCACCGCCCGTCACGACATATCGCTTCATCTGACGTCAGCCATCGATGTATCTGCCCGCAGCGCTGCGAGACCGGGCCAGCACTTGTCCCGATCGGAAAGGGTCAGTTCGCCTGCCGGGAAAGGCCAGGCAATGCCGAGATCCGGATCATCATAGGCCAGACCGAAATCAGCCTCCGGCGTATAATATTCACTGACGCTGTAAGTGATCTCGGTATCGTCTTCCAGCGTGCAGAAACCATGCGCGAACCCTGTCGGTACGAACAGCTGGTTACCCGTCTCGGCAGACAGTTCAACGGCCGCATGTTGTCCGAAGGTCGGCGAGTTCGGGCGAATGTCGACAACTACGTCCAGGATGCGTCCGGCGATACAGCGCACCAGCTTGGCCTGTTCGTAAGGCGCCTTCTGGAAGTGCAGCCCTCTCAGCGTTCCTTTCCGGCGCGACAGCGAATGGTTCGCCTGCACGAATGGGCAATCGACACCATTGGCAGCGAATTCGGATTGCCGGAAGGTTTCCGCAAAGAAGCCGCGATCATCCCCGATACGCACCGGATGAATCAGGACCAGACCATCCAGTCCGCCAATTTTCTCGAATTTGGCCATTACTCGCCCTGACAGGTTGACCGCCCCCGCAGCCCCTTGCGGCTATAGCATGCCGGAAAGTGACCGCAACACGAGAGGCGCTACTCTACTGTAACCGACTTGGCGAGGTTCCGCGGCTGGTCAACATCTGTGCCTTTTGCAACCGCAACATGATAGGCCAGCAACTGAAGCGGAATTGCTGCGAGAATAGGCAGGGTGAAGTCATCCCCATCCGGCAGCCGGATGACATGGTCTGCCCGGTTTCCAGCCGCCGCAATGCCGGCATCATCTGAAATCAGGATGATCCTCGCCCCTCTGGCCCGGACCTCCTCGACATTCGAGATTGTCTTGTCGAACAGCTCGTCCTTCGGCGCGACCACGACGACCGGAAGGTCTTTCTCGATCAAGGCAATCGGTCCGTGCTTCAACTCGCCGGCGGCATAGCCTTCCGCGTGAATATAGGAGACTTCCTTCAGCTTCAGCGCCCCTTCCAGAGCCAGCGGGTAGTACCGCCCCCGGCCCAGGAACAGCACATCCTTTGCCTGGGTCAGGGTTTTCGCGATCTCCGCAATCTGCTCCTGGGCATCCAGCGCATCGGTCACCTTCCGCGGCAAAGCCAGCAGGTTCTTCACTGCCGTCACTTCATCTCCTGGCAGCAAATGCCCGCGCTCGCGCGCAGCCGCCAAAGCCATCACGGCAAGAACAGACAGCTGCGCCGTAAACGCCTTCGTGGATGCCACACCGATTTCGACTCCAGCATGGGTCGGCACGATGGCGCCGGCTTCACGTGCGATGGAGCTTTCAGGCACATTGACGATCGCGATGGCCGTCGTGCCGTTCTCACGGCAATACCGCAACGCGGCCAAAGTATCGGCGGTCTCGCCGGACTGGCTGATGAACAGCGCCGGTCCGGATTGGGGAAGGACGGGCTGCCGGTATCTGAACTCTGATGCGATGTCGGTTTCCAGCGACAGGCGGGCCGCCTGCTCGAACCAGTATTTTGCGGTGAACGCGGCATAATATGCTGTGCCACATGCAATTGCGACCGCTCGGTCAGCCGCAATGAAGGCAGCGCTTGCCTCGGTGCCGATGTCCAGCATGCCAGTGGCCTGGTCGACATAGGGCATGATTGAGCGCGCAATCGACTCCGGTTGCTCATGGATCTCTTTGAGCATGAAGTGATCATATTCCCCGCGTTCGATCAGCGCGTCATTGACGGCAGACGTCACGCGCTTGCGATTGACCCGCTCACCGCGCGCATTGCGGATGTCAAAACTGTCCGGTGTCAGGACGCACCAATCGCCCTCTTCCAGATAGGTCACGTCCCGGGTGAATGGCGCCAGGGCAATGGCATCGGAGCCGAGAAACATCTCTCCCTCGCCATAGCCAAGCACCAGCGGGCTGCCGCGGCGGGCGCCCATCATCAGGCCCTGCTCGCCCTGGAAAATCACGGCCAGCGCAAACGCGCCATCAAGTTCGCCGAGCGTCGCTTCAAACGCATCGACAGGGCTCAGGCCCTCGCTGAGCTTCTGGTCCAGCAGCTGGGCAACCACTTCCGAGTCAGTCTCCGATTCGAACACGCGTCCGCCATCCTGGAGCCCCTGCCGAAGCTCGCGGAAATTCTCGATGATGCCATTGTGGACAATCGCGACACTGCCCGACATGTGCGGATGGGCATTACTCTCATTCGGCTTGCCGTGGGTCGCCCAGCGCGTGTGCGCAATGCCGGTGGTGGCATTCATCGGGTGTTCGCGAAGCAGCGATTCGAGATTGACGATCTTCCCGGGCGCCCGGCGACGGTCGAGCCCGCCAGCAGCGGTTACGGCGATGCCGGCACTGTCATAGCCGCGATATTCCAGGCGCTTCAGACCATCGATCAATCGACCGGCAACAGGCTCTTTTCCTGAAATCGCAACAATTCCGCACATAATCCACTCCACTCTTGGCTGCGCCCTACTTAGCCCCTGCCAAAACGGCAGAACAATGAAATTTTATGAGCAATTGCGACAACACTTCGCCCCCAGATCCGCCGGAATTCCCAACAACCATGGGCATTTCTGCAAATTCCCAAAAGGAGAGGCGCCCACACCTTGAAGTTGAATTAGCAGTTGGAACCCCATCCGGCAGCCCTGACAGGCCTGCCGCAGGTGGTCCCATCAGCGCATCTGTCCCATAAGCGCATCTGAATGCTAAATTTAGTTCCAACTTCGCCCGGCATTTGCATATAGCCCGGTGCAAGCACTACGGAGCCCGATCTTTTGCCCAAACTGACCCACCTCGACAGGCTGGAGGCCGAAAGCCTTCATATCATTCGTGAAGTTGCCGCTGAGTGCGAAAACCCGGTGATGCTGTATTCCGTCGGCAAGGATTCGGCCGTGATGCTGCACCTTGCAATGAAGGCATTTTACCCGTCCCGTCCGCCATTTCCGCTGATGCATGTGGATACGACCTGGAAGTTCCGCGAAATGATCGAGTTTCGCGATCGCAAAGCGGCCGAAATGGGCATGGACCTGATTGTCCACATCAATGAAGACGGTGTGAAGGACAATATCGGCCCCTTCTCCCATGGTTCTGCCGTCCATACGGATGTGATGAAGACGCAGGCGCTGAAACAGGCGCTCGACAAGTACAAATTCTCCGCAGCCTTTGGCGGCGCCCGCCGCGACGAAGAGAAGTCCCGCGCCAAGGAGCGCATCTTCTCATTCCGCTCAGCCGAACACCGCTGGGATCCGAAACGCCAGCGCCCGGAGATCTGGAACCTGTTCAATACCCGCATCAACCAGGGCGAGAGCATCCGCGTCTTTCCGCTGTCGAACTGGACCGAGCTCGACATCTGGCAGTACATCCGCCGCGAGAACATCGAAATCGTCCCGCTCTACTTCGCAGCCGAACGCCCGGTGGTGAACTGGAACGGCGTCGACATCATGGTCGATGACGACCGTATGCCGGATGAGCTGGCCAGGACGGCCGTGATGAAATCCGTCCGTTTCCGGACGCTCGGCTGTTACCCGCTGACCGGCGCGGTGGAGAGCACCGCCGCCACCCTCGACGACATCATCCAGGAAATGCTTCTGACCACGACATCCGAGCGCCAGGGCCGCGTGATCGACGTCGACCAGTCCGCTTCCATGGAAAAGAAAAAACAAGAGGGCTATTTCTGATGCGCCTCACCGATGATCTGATCGCCACCGATATTGCTGCCTATCTCGAGAAACACGAGAACAAATCCCTGCTCCGTTTCATCACGTGCGGCTCGGTCGATGACGGCAAGTCCACCCTGATCGGTCGTCTCCTTTACGATTCGAAGATGATCTTCGAAGACCAGCTGGCTTCGCTGGAAGCCGACTCCAGAAAGGTCGGGACCCAAGGCGAGAATATCGACTTCGCCCTTCTCGTCGATGGTCTTGCCGCCGAGCGCGAGCAAGGCATCACGATTGATGTCGCCTATCGCTTCTTTGCGACTGACAAGCGGAAATTCATCGTCGCCGACACGCCCGGACACGAACAGTACACCCGCAACATGGCGACCGGCGCCTCGACGGCAGACGTCGCGATCCTGATGATCGATGCCCGCAAAGGCATCCTCACCCAGACACGGCGCCACGCCTTCATCACGACCCTGCTGGGCATCCGCCGGCTAGTGCTGGCGGTGAACAAGATGGACCTGGTCGATTATGACGAGACCATCTTCAACGACATTGTCGACGATTTCTACGCTTTCGCCGACGAACTGGCGACGGACCTGGAAATCCAGCCTATCCCGATGTCGGCGCTCGCAGGGGTCAACATCACCAACCGGTCCAATGAAACGGATTGGTACGATGGTCCGGCCCTCATGGAATATCTGGAAAACGTACCGGTGGGTGACCGCCGCCTCAACACCGCCTTCCGGATGCCGGTTCAGTGGGTGAACCGTCCGAACCTCGATTTCCGCGGCTTTTCCGGACAGATCGCGTCCGGCACGATCAAGCCCGGCGACCGGGTCAAATCCATGCCTTCCGGCAAACAATCCACCATCGAGCGGATCGTCACAGCCGACGGGGATCTACCCGAAGCCATTGCCGGCCAGTCGGTCACTCTCACCCTCGCAGATGAAATCGATGCCTCGCGCGGCGACGCAATCGTCACAGCGGACGATCCGACAGAGGTTTCCGACCAGTTCCAGGTTCGCCTGCTTTGGATGAACGAAGCCCCGCTCCTCCCGGGCCGGCGCTACCTGCTCAAGATTGGCGCCAAGACTGTCACCGCGACCGTGAACGCTCCGAAATACGGGATCGACGTCAACACCTTGTCGGATGTTCCGGCAAAGACGCTCGAACTCAACCAGATCGGCGTCACCACGATTTCGCTCGACCAGCCGATCACGTTCGACCCCTATGACGTCAACCGCAATCTCGGCGGCTTCATCCTGATCGACCGCATGAGCAATGATACGGTTGGCCTCGGCCTGATCGACTTTGCGCTGCGCCGGGCCTCAAACATCCATTGGCAATCCATGGATGTGGACCGCAACGCGCTGGCGGAACAGAAAGGCCAAAAGCCGGCCGTGCTCTGGTTCACCGGCCTGTCCGGTTCGGGCAAGTCGACAATTGCCAACGCCCTTCAGAAGCGCCTGTTTGCCCTTGGCAAGCACACCTTCTCGCTGGACGGCGACAATGTCCGCCACGGCCTGAACCGCGATCTCGGCTTCACTGATGCGGACCGCGTCGAGAACATCCGCCGCGTGGCCAACGTCGCCAAGCTGATGTCCGATGCCGGCCTGATCACGCTCGTCTCCTTCATCTCGCCCTTCCGGGCTGAGCGGCGCATGGCCCGCAACATGATGGCGGACGGCGAGTTCATTGAGATCCATGTCGACACGCCGCTCGACGTTGCCGAACAGCGGGATGTCAAAGGTCTCTACAAGAAGGCCCGCGCAGGCGAGATCAAGAACTTCACCGGCATCTCAAGCCCGTACGAGGCCCCTGAAAATCCGGAACTCCGGATTGACACGGTCAACCGGAACCCGGATGACGCTGCCGAGGAAATTCTCGACTACCTGAAAGAGCACGGCTTCCTCGGCGTCTGATTTCAGGCGGCAACTGCCGGGGTGGGCCTGAGCGGTAGACGGCGAAAGGAAGACAATGCGGATTTATCCGGTAATCATGTGCGGCGGCGCGGGGACGCGCCTTTGGCCGGTGTCCGTTCAGGCGCACCCGAAGCAGTTCCACCGCCTGGTGACGGACAAGACGGTGTTCCAGGACACGGTGCTGCGCCTGAAGGGGGACGATTTCGCCCCGCCGGTCGTGATTTCGAACCAGCGCTATGCCGGCCTTGTTCGCGAGCAGCTGGCCGAGATTGAGGTAGAGGCCGGCGCCGTCATTCTCGAACCCATGGCGCGCAATACCGCAGCTGTGGCCGCCGTCGCCGCGCGGCACATTGCAGACAAGGACCCTGATGGCCTCGCCCTGCTGCTGCCGTCGGACCACTTCATCGGCCAGCCGGACGTGTTCGTCAAAGCCGTGTCCGAAGCCGCACGGATGGCAAAATCCGGCTATATCACGACCTTCGGGATCAAGCCGGACCGGCCTGAAACGGGTTTCGGCTATATCCAGCGCGGCGAAGGCATCGGCGGCGCGCTCTACACCGTGACTGAGTTCAAGGAAAAGCCGAATCTGGAAACGGCGATGAAGTACATCGCAGACCCGGCCTTCAGCTGGAATGCCGGCATCTTCCTGTTCCCTGCTTCCCTGATGATCGACGAGCTCGAGACCCACGCGCCGGACATTCTGGATGCCGCGTCTGCCGCGCTCGAAGCTGCCAGCCATCCGGACGGCAACATCCTGCTGGACCCGGAATGCTTCATGGCCGTGCGATCCACGTCTGTGGACTATGCGGTGATGGAGCAAACTTCCAAGGCGGCGATCTACGCTCCGCTGGACTGCCAGTGGAACGACATCGGCACCTGGGGCATGATCGGCGCAATCCGGAAGCAGGACAGCGCGAACCCGCCGGTCTCGATCGATGCCGAGGGCTGCACGGTGCTCTCGGATGCCGATCACATGGTGGCGCTGGTCGGCGTGAAGGATCTCTGTGTTGTTGTTGAGGGGGGCCGCGTTCTGGTGGCATCGAAAGACCGCACGCAGGACGTCGGCAAGGTCGTCTCCGCCCTGCGCGATGCGGGCCGCGACGAGCTGCTCTGACCCTGCCTGCCCCAGCGTGACGGGCGCCCAATTCGAAATCATGTGATAAATTCCATCCAGCTGTCTTGCAGCGGGAGGAAAAATCATGCCGGGAGCCAAAGGTGCCGGTGCAGGAAAGACGCCTGCAAAAACAACAAACTACGATGCCGTGATCGTCGGCGCAGGCTTTGCCGGCATGTACATGCTTCACAAGCTGCGCGGCATGGGCCTGAACGCCCACGTCTTCGAGGCGGGCAGCGATGTCGGGGGAACCTGGTTCTGGAACCGGTATCCCGGCGCCCGCGTCGATATTGAGAGCCAGGAATACTCCTTCTCCTTCTCGAAAGAGCTGGAAGAAGAGTGGCAGTGGTCAGAGCGTTACGCGCCGCAGGGCGAACTTCTGGACTATGCCAATCACATCGCAGACCGGTTCGATCTGCGCCGCGACATCAGCTTCAATACCCGTGTTGAGTCCGCATCATATGATGACCATACCGGACTATGGCGGATCATGACGGACCATGGCGAGACCATAGAGGCACGCTATTGTGTCATGGCGACCGGGTGTCTCTCGGCTGCCAAGACACCCGACATTCCGGGCGCCGGAACCTTCAAAGGCGAAACCCTGAGCACGGCCACCTGGCCGGGCGGCACCGACCTCACCGGCAAGCGGGTCGGCATCATCGGCACCGGCTCGTCCGGCATCCAGACGATCACCACCATCGCGCCAGAGGTCGAAGAGCTCTACGTTTTCCAGCGCACACCGAACTACAGCGTACCGGCGCGTAACCGTCCGCTGGATCCGGCGGTGCGGGAAGACTGGCTGGCCAACCGGGAAGACTACCGCCAGCAGCAACGCGAATCCGGCATCGGGATCGTGGCGCTGGAAGCGACTGAAGATCTGGCCCTGGAGCAAACGGAAGAGGACCGCCAGCGCGAATTCGAGCGCCGCTGGGCGAAGGGCGGCTTCTGTGTCGGGGCACCTTATGCCGATACGGGCGTCGATCCGGCGGCCAACAAGCTCTTGGCGGATTTCGTTGCCGGCAAGATCCGCGACATCGTGAAGGATCCGGAAACGGCAGACCTGCTCATCCCGAAGACCTACCCTTTCGGCACGAAGCGCCTGGTCGTCGATACGGGGTATTTCGAGGTCTACAATCAGGACAATGTCCACCTGATCGATCTCAACAGGACACCGATCGAGACGATCACCGAAACCGGCCTGCGTACCAGCGAGCGCGACTATGACTTCGACACGCTGATCTACGCCATCGGCTTCGATGCGATGACCGGCGCGCTGGACCGGATCGACATCACGGGGCGCGGCGGGCTGAAGCTGAAAGACAAATGGGCGGCCGGGCCGCTCACCTATCTCGGCCTCACCGTCTCCGGTTTCCCGAACATGTTCCTGATCACCGGGCCGGGCAGCCCGTCGGTCCTGTCCAACATGATCGTCTCCATCGAACAGCATGTGGACTGGATCGCGGACTGTATTCACGACATGGGCCAGCGCCAGCTGACCGTGGTGGAGGCCACACCGGAGGCCGAGGCCGAATGGGTGGCGCATGTGAACGAAGTCGCTGACACCACGCTCTACCCTCAGGCCAATTCCTGGTATCTGGGCGCCAATGTTCCGGGCAAGCCGCGCGTGTTCATGCCCTATGTCGGCGGGGTCGGCGCGTACCGGGAAAAATGCGATGAGGTCGCGGCGAACGATTATGAGGGGTTCACCCTGTCGCGCGCGCCTGCGGAAGCGTCCTGAAATTGATGCACGGATTGACCTAAGGGGTTTCCCCGGCGTCCCGTCTCGAATCCAGCCTGATCCCGCGATAAGCAGGGATCAGGCATAATGATATTCGGGAGCAAGCAATGGCCAAGGGTGATCTTCCTGTACTTGTCGGCGTGGGGCAAAGCCTCAGCCAGTGGGACGGCACGGCGGGCCCGGCGGGGGCACCTTCCCCGCTGTCGCTTATGGTGGATGCGTCCAAAGCCGCGCTCGCCGATACGGGCGCGCAGGGCGTTGCAGGCGCGATCGACACGCTCGCCGTGGTCCGCATCTTCGAAGATTCCGTGCGCGGCGCCCCGCACCCGCATGGGCACAACACGAACCTGCCCGGCACGCTGGCGCGCGATATCGGCGCGTCCCCCGCCCACTTGATCTATGAGACCGTCGGCGGACAGAGCCCGCAGGCCCTCGTCAATGAAATGGCCGCGAAAGTCTTCGAAGGCGAAATCGAGTGCGCGCTGATCTCCGGCTCCGAAGCCAATCGTGCCTCCAAGGGCGCGCGCCGCAATGGCGTGGAAATCAACTGGGCCGACAGCGCCGACGCCGAGTATGAAGATCGCGGCACCGGCCCGATGATGCTGAGCCGCGAAGAGATCAAGCACGGCATCGTTGCCCCGGCCTATTTCTACGCCCTGTTCGAAAACGCCATCGCCGCCCGCGAAGGCCGCTCGCGCAGCGAGCACCGCAAGGCAATGGCCGAGCTGTTCCAGCCCTTCACGGCCGTCGCGGCCAAGAACCCCTGGTCCCAGTTCCCGGTGGAGCATTCGGTCGAGTTTCTCTCGACCCCGTCCAAGGCGAACTATGAATATGCCGACCCGTTCCTGAAATGGTTCATCGCGCAGGATGCCGTGAATCAGGGCGCTGCCGCCATCGTGATGAGTTCGTCCAAGGCCGACGAGCTCGGCATCGCGGAAGACAAGCGCGTTTACCTGCACGGCGCGGGCGAAGGCTCCGACGATTTCATCTCGGTCCGTCCGCAACTGGACGGGTCCTTCGCAATGGAAGCCGCGATTTCCCGCGCGCTGGAACAATCCGGCAAAACGTCTGCCGACATGGCGCACTTCGATCTCTATTCCTGCTTCCCCTGCGCCGTGTTCTCCTCGACGCAGGCACTGGGCGTCGACTGGAAGACCGACAAGCGCCCGCTGACGCTGACCGGCGGCCTGCCTTTCTTTGGCGGACCGGGCAACAATTACTCCTTGCACGGAATTGCGGAGATGGTCGCAAAGCTTCGCGGCGATACCGGGGCGTTCGGTCTGGTCCTCGCCAATGGCGGCTGGATGACCAAGGAAGCCGTCGGCGTCTACTCGACTGCAAAGCCGGCAGAGTTCACACCCGTCGCCCGCTATGCCCGGCCGACTGAGGAAATTGATGTGTGCTCAGAGGACTGCGTCGCCAAGCTCGAAACCTTCACCGTCACGCATGGCAAGGAAGGCCCGAACAAGGGCATCATCTTCGCCCGTCTGCCGGATGGCCGCCGCGCCCTCGCCAATGCCAGCCCGGCGGCCCTCGCCGTGCTGCGCGAGGATGCGAGCCCGGTTGGCCGCAGCGTGAAGATCACGGTGGAAGGCGAAGCCGGAACGTTCGACTTCGCCTGATCACTCCTGTGATCTCTGCGGCTTGCCGAGACTGACGGTTTCGCCCAAATTCCCGGCATGACAACGCATTTCAAGAAGTTCGGCGTGATCGGTGGCGGCGCCTGGGGCACCGCCATCGCACAGATGCTGACCCGTGACGGGCAGGATGTGCTGATCTGGTGCCGCGAGCCGGAGGTCGCCGAGGCGATCAATACGCGCCACGAGAACACTGTGTTCCTGCCGGGCGTGGCGCTGAAACCTGCCCTGAAGGCGACCAGCGACCTGGCAGACCTCGCCGGCATGGATGCTGTCTTCGCGGTTGCTCCCGCGCAGCACACGCGTGCGACGCTGAAGGCGCTGAAAGGCACGTTGAAGCCCGGCACGCCGGTCGTGCTCTGCTCCAAAGGGATCGAGCTGGCGACGGGCGAGTTCATGACGCAGGTGCTGAAGGACGAACTGCCGGACGCCGTACCGGCCGTCATGTCCGGCCCGAGCTTCGCCATCGATGTCGCCCAGGGTCTGCCGACGGCCGTCACCTTCGCCATCGAGGACGAGGCACTCGGCACCGAGCTGATCGGCGCCATTTCGACCCCGACTTTCCGGCCTTATCTGGCGCATGACCTGCTGGGCGCGGAAGTCGGCGGCGCGGTGAAGAATGTGCTGGCCATCGCCTGCGGCATCGCCCTCGGCAAGGGGCTCGGCCGGTCTGCCCATGCCGCCCTGATTGCCCGTGGCAGCGCAGAGATGACAAGGCTCGCCCTGAAGCTCGGCGCGGAACGGGAAACGCTGGCAGGCCTCTCCGGCCTCGGCGACCTCGTGCTGACCTGTTCCTCGGAAACCAGCCGGAACATGAGCTGCGGCATGGCGCTCGGCAGAGGCGAGTCCCTGGAGTCCATCATGGGCGCGCGCAACGCCGTCACCGAAGGTGTCGCCACCGCCCCGGTCCTTAAGAAGCTGGCCGCAGAACACGGCGTGGAAATGCCGATCTGCGATGCGGTCGCCGCTGTGATCGAAGGCGAAATCAGCGTCGACGAAGCCATTGTGCGCCTGCTGATGCGGCCAACGCGGGCCGAAGCCGTCACGGCCTGAGCCCTGCGGCCTGCCCCGCCGTCACCTCTGGCAGTGCCGGGGCCGGCTGCTACAGTTCTTCCAAACTGAGGAGGAACACATGGCTTACGAGTGCTTTGAGGTCACCATCGAAGACAAGATCGCCCACATCCGGATGAACCGGCCCGAGGCGCTCAACACAATGAACAAGGCGTTCTGGAACGAACTGCCGGAAATCATCCACGACATCGACAACAATGCCCGCGCGCGGGTGATCGTGATCTCGTCCACCGGCAAGCATTTCTCCGGTGGCATGGATACGACCGTTTTCACCGGCGACCGCGATGCGCCCAAGCATGACCGCTACATCATGGCCGAGGCCCTGCGCTCCAACATCCGCCATATCCAGCACAGCTTCAGCTGCATGGAAGAGGCGCGCATGCCGGTGTTGTTCGCCCTGCATGGCGGCGTGATCGGAGGGGCGGTGGACATGATTTCCGCCGGCGACATCCGCTGGTGCACCAAGGATGCCTTCTTCTCCATCATGGAGACCAATATCGCCATGACGGCCGATGTCGGCACCTTCCCGCGCCTGCAGCGCTACATCCCCGAGGGCTGGGCCAAGCAGATGGCCTATACCGGCATGCGCCTGCCGGCCGCCAAGGCGAAGGAGATCGGCCTCGTCAATGACGTCTTCGACACCCACGAAGAGATGATGGAAGCGGTAATGGGCGTCGCCCGCGAGATCGCCGCCAACAGCCCGCTGGCCGTGACAGGCTGCAAGGTGCTGATCAATTATGGCCGCGACCACAACACCGCCGACACGCTGGACTATATCGGCGTGTGGAACGCCGCGATGTTCCCGCCGCCGCACATGGCGGAGGCTTTCAAGGCCCGGATGGAAAAGCGCGATCCGGACTATCCGGACCTGTCGGAGCTGCGCGACACGGCGATGTAAATCCCGCCGCGCGGGTGCATGGACGCAGGGGAAGGCCTGTGCCAAGAGACTGGTTACACGTGTAACCAGTTTCACAGGTCTCCATGTCCGATCTCCAGCATCTGAAAACCCTCGAACAGCGCCTGCTCTGGCTTTCCGCCTGGATGGTGCACAATGCCAATCACCTGCGTCCCAAGGGCGAAGGCGATGTGAAAGTGGGCGGGCACCAGGCGTCCTGCGCCTCGATGGTGTCGATCATGACGGCGCTGTATTTCCACACGCTGCGCCCGGAAGACCGTGTGGCGGTGAAACCGCACGCCTCGCCTGTCTTCCACGCCATGCAGTACATGATGGGCAATCAGAGCCTGGAGAAGCTGAAGAACTTCCGCGGCTATGGCGGCGCGCAATCCTATCCGAGCCGCACGAAGGATGTGGACGATGTGGACTTCTCCACCGGCTCGGTCGGCCTTGGCGTTGCTGAGACGGCATTCGCCTCCCTCGTGCAGGACTATCTCGCCGCCAAGGACTGGGCGGAAGACCGCCCGCTGGGCCGGATGGTGGCGCTGGTGGGCGACGCGGAACTGGACGAGGGCAATGTCTATGAGTGCCTTCAGGAAGGCTGGAAGCACGAGCTGCGCAACACTTGGTGGATCATCGACTATAACCGCCAGAGCCTGGACGGCGTGGTGCATGAGGGCCTGTGGGAAAAGATCGAGTCGATCTTCAAAGCCTTCGGCTGGCGCGTTGTCGTGCTGCGCCATGGCGCACTGCAGCGGGCAGCTTTTGAGGAACCCGGCGGCGAAGCGCTGAAAGCCTGGATCCAGTCCTGTCCGAATGCGGATTACTCAGCGCTCACCTATCAGGGCGGCGCCGCGTGGCGGAAACGCCTGATGGACGATCTCGGCGATCAGGGCGAGGTCTCTGCCCTGCTCTCGAAACGCAGCGACGAAGAACTGAACGCCCTGATGAACAATCTCGGCGGCCAGTGTCTCGAAACGCTGACCGAGGCGTTCGACGGCGTCACCGATGACCGGCCGACGGTCTTCCTCGCCTACACGATCAAGGGCTGGGGCACACCGCTCGCAGGCCACAAGGACAATCATGCCGGCCTGATGAACCCGGCCCAGATGGCGGACTTCCAGCAGCATATGGGCGTGCCGGAAG
>MDTG01368617.1_pt1 | contig 27830 bp, 23 predicted proteins | sample 811421 | NCBI WGS metagenome assembly MDTG01 (sample SAMN05326645, study PRJNA326480) | marine metagenome | isolation source: seawater | place: Pacific Ocean: South East | collected 2011
GAAGCACAACCCGAACCTGAAGCACAACCCGAACCTGAAGCACAACCCGAACCTGAAGCACAACCCGAACCTGAAGCACAAGCCGAACCTGAAGCACAGACTGGAGGAGGAGGATTTGTATCAAATGGCGAAAATCAACTAACTGGTGCTACAGTGATAGAACAATCCGTTCCTTTGGAAATGCAAACTCCGGGAGTACCCACTACATATGCTGACCCTATTGTTCTGCCTAATTTAACTCAAAGTAGCACTCATTCTGTCACGTCTGATAATTTTACGTGGAAATTAGCGAATGCTAGCGTAACATTAAGAGTTTGGATGGCAGATGATTATGGTGATGGCTGGAATGGCGGAAAGGTTACATTAACAGATAGTACAGGCACAGTATTTACTTTCAACGGGCCGGCGGAAGGCGATGCAAAAAATTGGATATATCAGGATATTACTGTAAATGGAAGAGTCCGCGTAGTAGATGACCAGACGCTTGGTGGCCAGTATCCTTCCGAAATTAGATTATTCATATCTACTAACTTAAGTATAACAACCCCATTGGCTTCATGGGTAGACCCGGGGGCGACGAACCCACCTTTGCAAGTTCCTATAAATATATCTGAAGGAATTATTTTCACAGCATATGGCGTGATGGGGCAGGACATGAACACTCAAGGTGGCAACTTGACCACTAGTAGTGATTGGTTTTTTGTTCCTCTAACTGATCCAAATGTAACATTCGCTTCTGGTGTTACTGACTTAAACTCCGCCCAAGGCCATACAAGTGCTGACCCAGATAATTACGCAATTATAACCACGTATAATGAGTTACTTTTTGAAACGGTCAATATTCCAGAAACTTCCAGTAGTGATGTGACTGTTTATGCACGGGCTTTGAATACACAAACATCAGAGTATTCTAATATTGCTAAATTTACTTTTGACCGTCTTGTCAGAGAAACCGAAAGCGAAAGCAGTGGTGGTTATGAGTCGATAATAAATACACCATTAGTTGCCGGCTTACAAAATGATGGCATGAACTCCATCATGATGGATTTAATAAAAACAACAGTTGACCAAATGCCTAGTTCCTTCCCAGAAACCTCAGGTATGTTTGACTATATGAATGTTTCCGTGTCTTTAAGTGACGACCAAGCAAATCAGACACTTTTTGGTTTCCCCCTTCAAGAACTTCAAAACGACACGGCTTTTATGGCAGAAGTTAATTCGTCTGGAGGAAAAATGCAGTTATTCGCCGTATTAATAAACTATGATCAAGCGGGTGAAGATTCCATGCCTTTTGCCGTCATCCCCATCGATGTTAACGTTACACCCAACGGGGTCATGACTAGTAATGCCGGGATCATTCCCTTATCCATGGTCCCTACTAGCATTGAAGAGGTATGGGGAGTTATAGATATGATGTTCGGTCCCCAAGAAAATCAAGGAACCAATCGGTACTATTTTGTTCCTTGGACACTTGCAAATCCGCAAGAGCCCGGTTTTCCCGGTCCATAAATATTGAATTGATGATATCTTCATATTAGTTAAAATAATTAAAAAATTATAATTTTTTATATTATAATTTTTTATAACTAAATATTATAATGAAGAATAGTGAATTCAGTGATTTATCATTAAATTTATCTTCATCAAACAGTGTAGAGTCTTATTTATATACATTTATTGCAACACCTTTTACAAATGAAAATGGTAATTTATATCCTTTTCCTCAAAATAATGATTGGAATTTATTATTAAAGTGGATGAACAAAATTAATATTTATTCAAAACCTCCTTCATTAAATGAATCTGTAAATGATAGTAACTATTCACATACAAATATTATTTATCCTTTTAATAATGAAAATGGCAACTTTTACCCTACTCCTCAGAATCCAGATTGGAATGCATTAATTAATTGGATGAGACGTACTAGTCCATATGAAAAACCACCAAATCCACCAACACTATATGATTATGTAATAATAGGTGGCGGACCTTCTGGAATAATGACATCTTATAAAATTGCAATTGAAAATCCTAATAAAAGTGTGCTAATTCTAGAAAGTAATAGTAATACATTAGACAATTATAAGAGTTCGGGATATAATAATATCTTTCAATGGAGAAACGCACAGCAAGACGATGATTATCAATATGCATTTTTAGGTGAAAATAATGAAACTATTTGGCTAGGTAAAGGTTTAGGTGGAGGAACTTTACATTTTGGTTTGCAATACATTGACCAAGAAGACTTGGTTAACGCTCGTTTTCAAGAAGATAGTTCAATATTTCAAAACATAGCAAATATAACCAATGCACAAAAATATACATATGATAATAGTAACGATAATGTAACACCAAACCAAGCGTATTACGATTTAAAAGAAAAAATAGATGCATCTGCTAATGAATTAAATATAAAATTTTATAACAATAAAGTTTATTCAAATGATTTGGAAACGAACAATCGTTTATTACTAGGTGACCTATTACAAGATTTATCTAATGTAACAATCTTATATGACCAAAAAATAGCAAACTTAGAATTTTTTAATAATACTGCAACAAATGCAGTTGATTTCAGTAATAATAAAATCTATGGAAAAAACTTTATTATGTGCGCCGGAGCAATACAGACTCCTACTATTTTACAAAGAAGCGGGATTGACTGTGGAAATAACCTTTATGACCATGGTGGTTTTACCGTTACTTATGGTAAACTAGAAGCGCAAACAACAACAACAACACAAGCCTATTCTGGAAATGGAGATTTTCAATTGAATACAACGAATCTAGAAAAAATAAATACTCATAGTGGTAGATATGTTTATTATGCAACAGGAAACGGTGTCAATTCAAATGATGTAAATAAAGTATACGATTTTACTAATTGGGCCTCTAGCCATCCAGGTGGTTCTACTGCGATTACAAAGTGGTCAACCAACTATAATTTGGTATATCCTCACGATTTAACCCGATGGAATTCATATAAATCAAATTTTGTTGAAGTTGGAACCTATGAAGGGACAATCAATTATTCAAATTTACCTGATAATTTAAAATCACAAGAATTATATGACTCTTTGTTTCCTGACGAAACCACTACTACTACAACTTATGTACCAGCTAATCTAGGATTTGATTCTACAAACATTATATCTCATGTACAAACCAGAGATGCTGACCTTAATTGGCAAACATATTATTCAATTATACCAGGACTAGAAACTACGTTAATATTAACTCATGCATTAAGCAATTCTTTAACTGGAATTGGCTCTGTTAAAATTAATTCTACAACAGACGTAAATCCGGATGTTTCAATTGATTACTTAGGGAATAATGAATCCACATATATTGATTATTTGGAAGATGCTTTTACTAAAAATCATCAAATATTGACTCAACAAGGATATACGTTGCTGCAACCAGCCTACAGCAATCTTGATACGTCTGAAAAAATACGAGCGTACATTGTTTCACAAATTAATTCTATATATCACTATCACGGTAGCTGCGCTATTCATGATGTGGTTGATAGTAATCAAAAAGTCTTTAATAAAAACAATGTTTATATAGGTGATATATCAGTATTAAATAAACCATGGTCTGGTTCTACAAGTGTTGCAGCATTAGCAACCGGATATAAATGTGCATTAAATTTCAAAAGTACTACTACAATTATTTCAGATACAGATGACTCTTTGCATATATCAACAACTGGAAATGATTTAGAATCTACAACCGGCACTATAAATGACCCATACAATACAATAAATTTTGCATTATCAAAGTTAACGAACCAAACCAAATTAGAAATCCGAGAAGGTTCATATGAATTCCTTGAAACAGAAATATCAAATCCCATTGAAATCAAGGCGTATAATAATGAACATGTTATTTTTGATGGTACACGTTCAATAAACGATTTAAGAGATAGTTCAAATGAAGGAAATTGGACACCAATTAATCGAACAATTGTTACAGATAATAATCAACAAAATACTGTTACTCAATATCGAATCAAATTACGAAATGATGTAGAAATATGGCAATTATTTTATAATAGAAAAGAAGTCATAAATGCTCGTTGGCCTAGCGCTCAATGGGATAATGATGAAGTATATGACCTAAATAATTGGGGTCATGGTTATTATAATTATTCTGATGTTGAAGGTACTATTAAAGATTATAGTAATGGAGAAATAGTAGACATATCACATAATGATGTATGTTTATATAATTTCGTAAAACAACAGAAGACTATTGATAATAATTTTACAATTACTGATTCATTAGTTAATTTAAATATTGGTTCTTTTAAAAGTTATACAAAAGAAGTTACAAATATGGTTTTAGATGATAATAATAATTTTATAAGATTATCTTATGACCCCGTTGATTTATATAAAGAAAAACATCATTATTATTATTCGGAAAACAAATTAGAATATTTGAACACTCAGAATGAATGGTATTTTGATAATACTTCAAAATATTTATATGTATGGTTACCAAATAACTCTGTACCGAGTACGGAAAATATAAGAGCTAAGATTCAAAGTTATTCATTCAATTTAAAGAGTGATAACGTTTCTATTTCAAATATAAATTTTTTCGGCACAACTATAAGGTCCTCTGGTAAAGATAATATTAATATAAATAACTGTAATTTTTTATATCCTAGTTGTTATGCTCATATGTTAAAACAAATAAATTACGGTAGTACATTTAATCCACAACAAAACGAGACATTTACTTCACAAACATATATGCCAAATTGCACGAATTTAGTTATAGAAAAATGTAGTTTTAAATATACGGATGGTTCAGTATTGGAAGTTGGTGGTACTGGAAATGTATTAAATAATAATTACTTCAGTTATATTGATAAAACAGTATGTAATTTATCATCTGTAATGACTGCGATTCGATATAATGGCACTAATCATATTATTAAATATAATACAATACATAAAACTGGTGCGTCTTCTACATTAAATCCCGGCAATAATCCTATAATAGAATATAATAATTTATATAATAGTGGTTATTTACAAAGTGATGGTGCTATGATACATTTAATGGTAAATCAGCAAGTAAATTCAAAAATACGTTTTAATTGGGTTCATGATACAATAAAATATGGTATTCGTTTTGATGGTGATGGTGACGGTCATGATGGATACATTCATCATAACATAGGTTGGAATTGCAATGGCGGAATTATGGCCAAAGGTGGTATATTAGATAATAGTGGCAATAGTGTTGGTGGACATTATGTTTACAATAATACTTTTTTTGATAGTATTGATAAAAATGATTTAATGATTTTAAATACTCAGGCTGGAAATAATATTAATTATGGTTCATTAGTTATTAACAACCTAGCTGAAACAATTAGTGGTCACCGTTCAAATGTAGAAGCGTTTGAAGCAAGAATTACAAGTTTAAATAATTTTACAGCATCTGAAATTAAGAATTATTTACAGAACTCTAGAAATCACGATTATAGACCCATTAATAATTCCTCTATAATCAATTCTGGAAATACTGATTATACAAATTCAGATTTTAATCCTAATGGTGTTGATATATTAACTCCTGATATAGGTGCTATGCGATATAATAATTCTATATGGAAAGCAGGTATTACATGGAACAATTCTACATATACTGATGAAGAATACGTAAATTTATTTAAATTAAATTTTTATGTTATTTCTGAACCTGAACCCGAACCTGAACCCGAACCTGAACCCGAACCTGAACCCGAACCTGAACCCGAACCTGAACCCGAACCTGATACTGAAATTGTTTCTAGTGTTCAAAAGATATTATGTTTGCATGGAGGCGGAGACTCTGTTTCTGGTTTCTCGAATCAAACCGGTATGCAAAATATGATAACAGATTTAAATGGAGAATATACATTTGACTTTTTATCTGCAAGTGGAAATGATAATACCAGTGCTGTATGGTGGAATGACGCCCCAACAGATGGAGATAGTAAAGGTACAACAACAGATGAAAATTGGGCACAAACAACAATTAATAAAATAAATAACAAAATAAATAATGATGGTCCCTATGATGCAATTCTTGGCTATTCACAGGGTGCTGCTGCTTGTATAGTATGGGATGCGTTTAATAGAGAAAATACTACTCCGTTATCAATAAATAAAATACTATTATTCTGCGGTTATTTGCCTGAAAATCATACTGGTTTAATAAATGTGATTGATAGAAATGCACCATCTGATACAAGAACTCTTATTTTTATTGGTGACCAAGATACTAATTTTAGAGGACTTGGATTAGGAATCAAAAATAAATTTAACAATTATATCGAATTAATCGATTCAAATGTAGGTCATTATGTTCCAAGAAGAATCGATGAAACTTATGCTGATGTATTAAATTTCATTCGAGTTAATACTGAACCCGACCCTGAATCTGAACCCGAACCAGAACCTGAACCTGAACCTGAATCAGAACCAGAGCCTGAACCTGAACCTGGTTCTCCTTCTTCTGTTATGGTACAAAATGTAGTTCCAAATTGGTTACAACCAACTTCATACGGTGCAGTTATGGGAGGCTATGAAAGTCAGTATACTGCTTGGTGCTCTCCAACAACTGCTGCGAATCAATTAGGATATCTTATTGATTTTGGTGGATTAAACATACCAAATATAAATGATAATATTGTTGCTGGATATGAAAAACCTTTTTCTACGGGCATTAGTACCATTGTATGGGATTCTAATAATGGCTGGGGGGATTATTTATTAGATGGTCCTAGTCATCGCGGAAATCAAAATGTAGTATCAGATTTTGGTTGGTATATGGACACCAATAATTTGGGTAGCGGTGGTTCATCCGCAAATAGTCAAGTAGGTACAAAAATAGGAAACATTTATTCAGGTATTAATAAGTTTTATAATGAATTTGGTTGGTATGACCTAGTAGGTATGAGTTATCATAAAGTTTCTCCTAATTTTATAGGAAGCACAAATCAATATCCTGAATATTGGAAAATAAATGGATATCAGACATCTGTTGGATTAGATAGAGAGGTTATGTTTCAAACTATAAAACACGAGATTAATAATAATAGAACTATATTTGCATGTTTCAAAGGATGGAATATTGTACAAGCATCATATGCAAATACAACAATTCTTGGAGAAGAGTCATACTCTGCTACATATTATAATTTTGGTACATTTACTTCATCAAATGAATCCACTGGCGAACAATATACAGAACAAATAAATGAAGGTGAATATGGAGATATTTTGGGACATAGTGTATTAATTATAGGTTTTATTGAAAAAGGAACTACTGATGACCCAGAAGGTAACACCGATTGGTTAATAGTAAGAGATAATCAGCAAAATACAGCACGTAATGTAATTATACCTTATCAAAATATGACATCACAAATATACCCAGGTTGGGATAATTTACTAGCATTATTGTATATTAATATTAATTATGGTTCTTATAAACAACTTTCACAGTCCGAACCCGAGCCAGAACCGGAACCTGAACCGGAACCCGAACCTGAACCGGAACCAATTGACTATAAAATAGATTCTGTAGAAGGTTATGTAATAATTGAAAACAATCCAGAACCAATAATATCCGGTAGAGGTAGATTTTATGCTCAAGTTAGTGATGCAAACAATGACGGAGGATTTGATGGAAAAGTAAATAATATTAAAAATTTTGTCGTTACAAATGAAGCCCTAAATTTAGAATTAACTTCAGATATTATAAATGAAATGCATTTAGATTCTTATATAGATGGTCTAAATAAGACTATTACAGAAGGAATGTCAATAAATGTTTATTTAGTTTATTTGAATTCTGGTACAAATCTGCGAAATCAAGGTAATAAGGTTATTTTTAATAATGAAATAATAGGTGTTGGTATAAGAAGTATAGAGACTGTATATTTTACAAACAGTAATTTTACCATAACAGATTATCCTGCAGATACTGTTAGTGGTTTTAATAAAAGGTCCTTTGAACCAAGAAATCCTGGTGATTCATTCAATCAAAAATGGAATAATGTAAGTAATAGTTATGACTGGTATAAAGTCTATTCAGATGGAAATATAAGTGATAATGTCTTTGAAGTTGGTTGTGATAATGGAAATAAAGGTGATTTCTTTAGAATAATAACATTGAATTTACCACCTGAACCTGAGCCTGAACCTGAACCTGAACCTTTATCACCAACTGATATTACTTTAAGTAATAATTCGGTAAATGAGAATGCAAATATTGGTGATGTAGTGGGAACCTTTACTACAACTGATGTTGATAGTAATACACATAATTATAGTATAATTAGCTCTGGTAGTCCGTTTACTATAGATGGTAATGCATTAAAAGTTAATGATATACTAGATTATGAAACAAATAATACATACAATATTACTGTAAGAACTATTGATGATACTGGATTAGATTATACAAAAGTTTTTACTATTACCATAAATGATATTAATGAAGGTCCTACTGACTTATTGTTAAGTAATACATCGGTAAATGAAAACTCTAGTGGAGGAACCCTAGTTGGAACGTTTAGTACAGTAGACTCTGATGCAAATAGTAGTTTTACATATACATTAAATACCTCTAATGTTCCATTTGCAATAAGCGATAATCGTTTAATATTGCATGGTGTATCAGTTGGTGATATAGATTATGAAACTACTAGTTCATATACAATAAATGTAACAACTAGAGATAATGGTGGTTTAACTTATTCAAAAGATTTTACAATTAATGTAAATGATCTTGATGAAGGAGATACAGTAACAATTTATCCTCATTCTGTTTTTACCGATGTTAATAATAATCAACATAATATAAATATTGTTGGTACTCTAGCTAGTTCTAATTATAAAGATATTGTACCAAAAATAGATGTTTTACATGTAAAGTTCGGTTATAATGTAACACAACTTGGGAATTTTGCATTTAATGGCTGCACTAACCTAGAAACTGTGATTTTCCCAGATAGTATAACAGATGTTTATCCGACTGCTTTTTATGATTGTACAAGTCTTACCACATTTAAAATGAATGCAGTAGCAGCAGAAGAGTTAGTTACACCGTTTACCGAAGGAAATCCACCATTTGGTGTATTCACGTATGGAAACGGAGGTAACATTTATAGTGTAGTACAACCAAACATTGTTCAAATACAAACTATAATTGGAGAAGGTGAACCAGAACCAGAACCCGCACCTGAAGGTGAACAAGAGGTTATAAATTTTACTGAAAATACGGTTATTTCAAATCTAATTGGACAAACTTATTCGTTTTCAGCAAGCGGTTCTTTCGATTACAAAAGTAATTATCCATATATGAGCGAGTCACAACTTAAATCTGTAATAGTTGGTACAACAGTCACTAGTATTGCACAGTTTTCGTTTTTAGAATTTAATAATTTAGAGTCAATTTATATTCCAGATAATGTAACTAGTATAGGTAGAAATGCATTCACCAATTGTACTGTATTATCAACGGTAAATATGGGTAATGGTATTACAAGTATAGGAACTACAGCATTTCAAAACTGTTCTAGTCTAGAATCCTTGACTATTTCTCATAATATGACAGAGATAGGCCATGGCTCATTCGCAGGTAGCGGTCTAACTACTGTTTATATGAGGTCATCTACAGCCGCTTCGTTAGGTGTTTCATTTGGTTCTAATAAAGTGTTTGGTGATAAGAGTGGTGTTACAATTATAGAGTTATCTGAACCAGCACCAGAATCAGAACCAGCACCAGAATTAGAACCTGAACCTGGTAGCGAGACAGTGTATTCGGATGAAACTACAGAAATAAAATATAATGACGATTCTGTTGTTAATATATCTGCTAGTTCGACAAATGGCGTGCTATCAAAAATGGTTGATATATCACCGACGCCTATCTTCTTAATTAAATCAGTACGTGTTGGTACATCATTCACAAGTATTGCAGAAGACTGCTTCACGGGTTGTAGCGAACTCGAGTTCTTGAGTATACCCGATTCCGTAACAGATATTAATAATAACATATGCTACAATTGTAGTAAGTTACAAACTGTAATTATGGGTAACGGCATAACAACTACTGGACGAACTGCGTTTACAAATTGCACTTCATTGACAACAGTAAACTTTAGTAATGTATTGGAAAGAATAAGTCTGCAGGCGTTTAGAAATTGTAGTGCTTTGCAGACAGTGGATTTACCTAATAGTCTAGTTTATATGGAACCTGCGGCGTTTTCAGGATGTGGAATACAAAGCATCACTATACCTGATAACGTAGAACAAATAATGGATTATCAATTTTATTCTTGCTCTGCATTGCAGTCCGTACAGTTATCTAGTTCTTTGGTATTGCTTGGAACCGGTTGTTTCAGACATTGCAATCTTTTAACTACAGTTTATATGACTTCTCAAGTTGCTTCTAATCTTGATGTAACTTTTGGTCAAAATACAAGTTTCAAAGATTCTCCTAATCCTGTAAATATTGTACAAATTTAATGGAAACTTTATTAAATAAATATAATTTGCATTAATAAAATTTTTAAAATACTATAATTAAAATTGATTAAAAACATATTCATAAATTATATATAAATATATATAACTTATGTCAACTTTTATGGAAAAACAAATAAATAACGGAGGTTCTAAAAATTCATTTACATTTATTGATTTATTTTGTGGTATTGGCGGCTTTCATGAAGCTTTAACGCAATTAGGTGGAAATTGTGTTCTTGCATCAGATATTGATGAAAAATGTAAAAAGATATATGAAAAGAACTATAAAATAAAGCCAGAAGGTGATATCAAAGATATTGATATACCTTCTATTCCCAACTTTGATGTCCTTTGTGCAGGTTTCCCTTGTCAGCCATTCAGCAAGGCTGGTCATCAAAAAGGCTTTGAAGATGACCGTGGTAACTTGTTTTTCAATATTTGTGACATTGTAAAACATCATAAACCCAAATATTTATTACTAGAGAATGTACGAAATTTATCTACACATGACGACGGAAATACCTGGAATGTAATACACAAACATATTTTGGACATGGGTTATTCTACCTACGATATTCCACTTATTTTAAATGTATTACATTTTAATGTTCCTCAAAATCGCGAACGTGTAATTATTATGTGCAAACGTAAAGATTTAGGTCCTCTTCAAGAGTTACCGGAAATTCCAAAAAATCCAAAGTTAATGTTGACACGTACATTAAAAGATTTTATTTTTGATAAAGAAAAAGACGAACACGAAAAATATAAAATTACAGGTAAACTGAAAGATGTAGAACAAGTATGGGATAAATTTATAAAATTATTAATTTCTAAAAACATATCTATTCCAAAATTTCCTATTTGGACGGAGTGGTGGGATAAGAAAACAAGCGATGACCCAGTATTTTATAAAAAATACAAAAACTGGATAGATAAAAATCAAGCTTTTTATGTCGAGCATAAATCAGTGGTTGGACCTTGGTTAAAACAGTCACGTAAAATCGAAAATTGGGCCGGTGCTGTTCGTAAATTTGAATGGCAAGCAGGAGAGGAACGTAGTGATGATGGTATGCATTCACTTTTATGGACAGCCCGTGGTTCTGGCATTCGAGCAAAACGTCCTGATTATATACCTACATTAGTTGCTATGAGCATGATTCCTGTATATGGAGCACAAAGTCGTAAGTTAACACCAAAAGAGTTATTGCGAATGCAATCCTTCCCGGATACTTTTGAATTTGTAGAAAAAGATATTTATAAACAATTGGGTAATGCGGTAAACGTAAAAATGATTAAAAAATGTGCAAATTATTTAATGAATGAACATGAACTATTTGATTAAATCAAGCACTTGAAGATTGACCTACGAAAATACATTTTGAAAATACTTAAATACATAGTAACCTTATTTACTAGTATGAGTAATTCAAATGATTTGGAAACCTCCCAACATGTTCAACCAACGATTATAGAAGCAAAACAAGTGAATGCTTTAAGTAATGCAAGTGTAATACATACAACACCTTCGATTGCAATTGTAGATCATCCTACACCAGAAATCAATAATGAATTAAAAATGACAATTTATTCGCGAGCAAAGGTAGTAAAATGGTTGGCAATTATTGATATGACATTCTTAACCATTAATCTTGTATTCTCTTTATTGAATAATAATTTATTATGGATATTTTTTATTTTTTTTCCGTTATGTTTTTTTGGATATAATGGTGCAAAAAAATACAAAACAACTCAATTGATGGGCTATGTAGGATATTTGGGAGTGATGACAATATATTACTTAATTTTAATGTTTTATTATGGTAATTTTTGGTGGTTACTAATATTCTTTTTTGAAATGTATATTTTGTATTATACATCTAAATTATACAATTTGATGAGATTATCGCCTCCTTCAGTAATCGAGTCACTACAAGAGGGTTGGGATCCTTCTGAACTGGTTTATTATTACTATTAAATTTATTTAATAAAACCAATAATTTTACATTGAAACGTTTGTTTTTCTGGTTTTTTATCTGGATTATATTATATGCTTCATTTACCAAATGAAGTACTAAGACACATATATTCATTTGATCCAACATATCATCATATTTATAAAAATTGTATTCATGAACTAAAACAAAAATGGAAAAAAGAATACAATGATTATGTACTTTGGCGTGCTCATTGTTGTTGAAGTATAGGATTTAAATATTATTTAGCAATACTTATTTAATTAAATCAATAATTTTGCGTTGCAATAAATGTTTTTCATCTTTATAATTAATGGATAATTCACTCAATTCTTTTTTATCATTTTGACTGAATAATTCTACTTTTCCGAAAGGAATTTTACTTGTAATACCATCTTTTGCTTTGGTAATTGATAAATATTCTTCCATATCTTTATAACTGATTAATGCCATACCATTCAATTCTAGAAACAAATAATAGTCAGCAGGGTTTGTTAATGATGCGGTAGTAAGTTCTTTGAGGGTATTTTTAATTTTATATTGAATATATCCTTTATTATTTCCTTTATTTGTAAATAAACCATGATCTTCGTACTTTACTTCGATTTTTACATTTTGTTCTTCATCAAGTAAATCATAACCTTCTTGGTCTACCCATTTAAATGTACCATTTGAATAAATATCAATGGATTGTTCTATAATATCCGATTTATCAAATCTAGATTTTCTATCATTTAATTGTGGTCCCAAACCATTTACTAATTTATAGTATCTTGATACGTTCAAATATTTTAATATTCTATCGCTATATTTTTGTGTAGCTGTTTTTTCATTTATGGATTCTGTATTTATTGATTCTGGTAAAGCGATTGTTTCATTTACAGGTTCTGGAAAAGTTATTTTTTCATTTTCAACAAAATCGATTATTGCTACACTGTTAATTTTATCTGCTTCCGTCATGTTTTACTATTGATTTAATCAATACGATTAAATCAATTTTTAATTATATAAAAAAATGTATAAATTTAAGCTGAGTGCTACTCCTAGCCAAGCAATATAAGGGACAAATAAATAAGCAGCTAATTGATTAATTGGATAAAATTGTATCATAGTCACTATTGCTAATCCTAACATCAAAATAATGGTTATTAAACCTAGCAATATCTGTTGATAGCGAAAGAAAATAGTAGTCCAAGATAAATTCAAAATCATTTGTAAAATAAAATAGGTGATTGGAGAACAATAGGGAAAACATTGTTTATTAAATAATACTAACGAAACAGAAATTATTAAAAATATGTACAAAATAGGCCATACAATACCAAATACATAAGGAGGTGGACTCCATGGAGCAGTTTTTAAATTTTTATACCAATTGTTCATTTATATATATTAAGATTTTTTATTATATAGTAAAAATTATCAATAATTACTTTTAATTAATTCAATAAACTCTGCATAATTATTAGAATGCATTACATTACAGTTTGAATATTTTTTATAATGGCCATTATATGAATTGCATTCTAATTCATGACCTTCACGAGCAAATATTATATTTGTTCCTCCAAAATAACTTGCTAATACTGAATTTCCTCCTTGAACAGAAATAAAATGGTCACAATTTGAATGTAATAATAATTGAAAATGATTAAAATTACTGATATTATATTTATCTTTTACCTCTTTGTATAGTTCATTTCCGTCCAAAATACCATAAACTGAGAACAATTCTTTTTCCTTTAAATCAAATATTTCACAACCATCACTTACAATATGATTTGATTGTGGCCTTATATAGATGATTTGATATTTACTGTGAAAGGTAGAAAAAATTTGCTCTAATGTATCTTTATCAATAAAGTTAATGGGTGGACCTAACCACTCTTCATTGTATTTATTATGGATTATCATAATTGGTTTATCAAATATAAAGTAATCATTTTTGAAATTATCTTTATAAGGAGGAGGTAAATATTCATCATAATTCAACTCTGTAACATGTGGATACTTATTTGGAACATTATTTGGTTCGATACATTCTCGTTTACTATATTTTTCTTCATGATTATTTGAAAAATAATATAATTCCTTAGTAAAAAAGGTACTTGCTGTTTGTTTTAATAAATTATTTTTATATAAATAATATGCATATGGAATAACAAGTTGCAACTCATAGCCAAACTCACATTGACAGTCAATTTCCATTTATAAATAATATTAAAAAATACTATTTATATTCTTAACTACGTAAAGTAAATGTTTTGGTAAAATAAGCCCAAAAGAAGATACCTACAAAACATTTGGAAAACAAGTCTAATACATTATACACAACATTCTTATTTACTTCATTAAAAAAGTAAGCCACACCATAAAATGCCCATAATATGAAGAACGCCAAATATAAAATCAAATTATCAAAATTGTATTGTTTGTATAAAAATTGTTGATATATGTAACCATATAATGCGGCAAAGAACCCGAAACCTAAGCCATTTGCAGTAAGTTTAGATAGAACATTTAATTCACCTAAATAGCCCATACCTAACATACCAAAATTAAAGAACAAAATCAATAAAAATTTACTAAAAGGTAAAGAACCTCCTTTACTATTATACAAAAATGCTAAAACTAATACTAGCAACATAATAGGAGTAGTAATTGACCAATCTGTATAACGCATTTTGTTTAATTTTTCATAATCCGTTTCTGGATTTTTTTCTACATTTTCTACAAATTTACTATAGAAAAAAGCAGCAACAACAGATATGCAAGTTTCTAAATTTAATATATGACGTACTTTTTCATCTTTGGTACGAATAGCTTCTATAAAGGTAATTGTTGCAGTTGTCATTAAAAATACATAAGTAATATAGAAACTGTTATCGATTAACAATTTATCATTCAAAGATAATAATTCAGTGGTTAATTTTTTTTCCATACTATATATTAAAAAAACATAATATTTTTTTTCAATCCTCAGAAAAAAAAATGAAAATTGGACAAAAATTTTTGTCCATTTTTGAAAATTTTTTTTAGCTTTTGGAAAAAAAAAATGAAAAATCACTTTACAGCATAATGCTGTAAATGCAAAATAAATAATTTATTACTTCGCTGCAAAGATTTTTTTTCGTAAAATTTAGGCGTTTTTTAATGTAGCATAAAAGTATGTAAAATGCTACATAAAAAAACGCCAGAAAAACGCCCAAAATATGAATGTAAAAAATGTTCCTTTATATGCAGCAAAAAAAGTGATTATTTGAGACATTGTAACACTGAGAAACATAATGCTACAAAATGCTACATTAATGCTACACCAAAAAACGCCAACTTTGTATGCAGTTGCGGAAGACAATATAAACACAGTTCTAGTTTTTATCGTCACAAAAACAATTGTTTTGTAACTGAATCACACCATGATATAATTGTAGACCCAGAAGATTGTGATACTGATAGCATAATTGATTTATTAAAACAGAATCAAGAATTTAAGCAGATTCTAATTGAGCAAAATAAAATGATGGTTGAACAGCAATCTGAAAATAAAAATTTGCAAAGACAATTATTAGAAGCAGTAAAGGATGGAAAAACGATTACAAATAATAATACTACAAATAATAATAACCAAAAGTTTAGTTTGAATTTCTTTTTAAATACAACTTGTAAAGATGCGATGAATATGTCTGAATTTATCGAAAATATAAATATAGATTTTAAAGATATTGAAAATATAGGCAAAAATGGTTATGTGGCTGGAATGACTAATATGATATTATCTAGAATCAAGGATTTGGATGTAACTAAAAGGCCTTTGCATTGTACTGATTTAAAAAGAGAAACAATGTACATTAAGGATAACGACGAATGGTGTAAAGATACTCCAGATAATTCAAAATTACGTGATATGATAACGATTGTTGGGAAACAAAATTGTGAAGCTATACCTTTATGGAGACAAGAACACCCCGAATGTTTAAATGGAAATCATCCAAAATATGAGTTTTGTGTTGAAATGATGAGAAATATATTAGGTGAAGTAGGTAACGAGCAAATTAAATTAGATAATAAAATAATAAAAAATTTATCAAGGCATTTATTAGTTGATAAGAATTAATAATAATCAGTAACCAGTTTATTAATATGTATAATCCTAGAATTAGCAGGGGCTTGAATGATAGGATACCATTTTTTAAATTTACGATGAAATTTACATTCGAATAATACAACTTTATTAAGGTCGACATATTTATCAATATTTGTGTTTTGAAAATCTTCTTCTGTATCACTTTCTTCGATATAATCTAAATTATCATTTTCTCTAATTTTACGAAAAATTTTGTTTAACATAATGCTAGTGCTATAATCAGGGATATACATAATATTATAATAAATTGCTTTTTTTTTTGCTCCGTATGCAAATAAATGATAAATGTCAAAATCTATATCGGCTTTTACCTCAAATATTGTATTGTATTTATATTGTGGCTTATTAAACTCCATTGTGTATCGCGAACGATAGATAGGTATATCTGGCATAATTTTATTATTTATTTTAGGAGCTGTCAAATTAATTCTATTAAATGAAACATTAATGTAAGGGACAATATTATCTAAAGAACGATATTGTAAATGATGAGCTTCATACCCAATTAACTCAACAATTTTAGGGTCAATTACAAAAGGCAATTCATTGTCTTTATTTTCATGCTTCCACATGTAAGGTAATGTAAATAAAATATCATGTTCAATCTCATTCATACTTACAATATATTCTTTTATATATGCTATTTTGCTTTGATAAGGAACATTTTTTATAAAAATCCCTTGGTAGTAATATATATCTTCAATCACTAAAAATCGTTTTTTATAATTATCTTCTGTTATTAAAGTACCATATATAATAGTACCATGAGACATTGGATGAATTGGATATTTCTTTATAATAGTTCCTTTACTTATTTTTTTTTCACGATTTATTTCAAATAAATAAGAAATGTCTATACTATTATAATACGTGTTCCAGACAAATACTTTTTTACCATTTGGTATAGCCATACAAATATTATAATTATTTAAATCTCCTTTTTGGGACATTGTTTCATATGAAGGCTCAAATTTGGGATATCTTCTTAAAAGATATGATAATTGGTTGTAAGAAAGTTCCATGATAATGTATTATTATTATGGAGCAATTACTTATTAAACAGAAAATAACTTTATATACTTTGCTTTTTTAGTATTTAACAGTTCTGTTCACTGAAATCTAATAATTCTTGATTCAATTTTTCAAAATCATTATCTTCAACTCTTTGCATATTTACTGTTTTGTTTATTATTTCTTCATTTTGTAATTTATGTATAATTTTATCATATTTATCGTTTTGAAAGTTGAATTTATCAACTGTTTTTTTAATTGAGTACTGATTTTTGAGATGTTCCCATAATTGATGAAATAAATATATTATTAAAATAGAAATGCATATATTGAATAAAATAGATAAAATAAAAGAATTCATATATAGTATTTTTGTTTAATTTTATGTAATTTTGAACTTAAAAACATAAAAATTGATTTGAAACTATTTAAATATTTCACACAAACTAGATTAAAATATGGTAAATATTTTATTGATAAAGAAAAATGGAAGTTTAAATATAACAGAATATAATGAAGAACAATTAGACAACCTTTATAAAGTTGCTGGTTTGAAAAATAAAAAACATTTTGATTTTGTTAGTGAATGGTATGTTGAAAATGAGAAAAATAACAGTTATAATTATTGTGTTTATGCTAAAACAAATGGAAAAGCAGGTAATGAAAATAAATATGATTTTCCACCACCTATTGACAATGAATTATATTTTGATACATGTGTAATAATAAAAAAAAAGAATAATGTATTGAAGTCTATTCGATTAGATGAATGGGAATTTGTGTACGAATCTTTATTTGGTGGTTTTGAAGACCTTGGTGAAGAAGATAGCGAAGATGAAGAAGAAGAAGAACTTGGACCTGATGATAAATTAACAAAATCTGGTTATTTACAAGATGATTTTGTTGTTGATGATGACGAAGACTTAGATGAAGAATATATAGACGATGATACTGATGATGATGAAGAATTTGAAGACGATGATGAATTTGATACTAGTGACGACGACGATGAAGAAGAATTTGAGGACGAAGACGAAGAAGAAGAAAATGATGATGATGTAAATACAGAAAATGCTGTTTCACCTGAAAGGAAAACAAGAAAGAAAAGTAAATCTGCAACAGTATTTGATTTGATGTTACCGGATAAGGATAGTGAATTAAGTGAGTAAAAATATTATAATAAACTCTAATAAACAATATCTATTTAATAACTATTAGTATGAATGAATCTTATGAAGACATGACAAATAGTGTAAGTGATAAATATAAATTATGTAAAAATATGAACTGTCAACGTTTTCCTCCTGATTGGGACCCAGAAGAAGATACAGAAGAAAACTATGAAGAAGACGAATGGAAAAAATGTGTTTTATGTATTGGATATTTTAATGATGATGGAATAGGAGATATTTTATTTATTGAAGAAGAACCAAATAATCAAACAGCTGAATGTAATTTATGTGGAAAAACAAAAAACATAGTTCAAATGAAAGGAACAGGCGAATATATTTGTCAAAATGCATGTGATGAAACTGACGAAGAAAGCGAAGACGACGAAGAAATAAATAAATGTGATGAATGTAATATAGAATTGGATAGAATAAGAGATGGAAGTACAGATAAAAATTTTAGATGTAACAATTGTTATTGGGAAGATACAGAAGGAAAATATAGTGATAATATAATTAAACCTGACTATAGGAAGAATGAAGAAGAAGAAAAAGAAGAACAACAAGAAGATAGATACATAATTTGTAATAACTGCAATGAAAGTATTGATTGCTGGAACTGCAATATATATTGTCTTTTTAAAGGAGATTCAAAACAACCTAAAGATGAAATGACCATTTGTCAACTTTGTAATGATGATTTAAGGGAAGAATTTGAAGAAGAAGGATATAATTGTGATGATTGGGATGAAATGTAAAAAATAAAAGATATAAAAATAACTTTGTTTCAATATATAATGAAAGTAGCATGTGGTATAATGTTTGATAATGCAAATAAAATATTAATGGGTTTACGTAGCGATAAAGGTCAAAACCCGAACTTTTGGGAATTTCCTGGAGGTAAATGTGAAGCGAACGAGACACTAGAAGATTGTTTGCATAGGGAATGGATGGAAGAATTAAATTTAAAAATTAAAATAGAAAAATTATTACATGTTTCAAAATCTGAAGACATAGAATGTTACTTTTTTATTGGAAAAATATTAGACCTTGGTAATTTACATGTGAATGTTCATCAATATGTAAGTTTTTATGATATTGAGCAATTAAATCAAATACGTTTATTTGAAGATGACCGAAATATTATTCCACTATTAAAAAATTGATTCTTATTATAAATGATATAATAAGAATATTATAACATAGAGTAAAATAATGCGAATTGTACCTGATGATGTTCTTTTTCGTAAAAATATGATTCTAAAGTTGGATGAAACAATTAATAATGAAACTATATCTGAAGAATTAGAAGAAGGAGTTTATGATTATGCGTGTAAAGAAGCTAATACATGGAAATTAATTATTCGATGGGATAATCCTGATTTTGTACAATTATATTCAGACCGTATGAGAAGCGTTTACATAAATTTAAAAAAAGGTAATTTGTTAAAAAACTTACAAGATTGTGAAATAAATGCAAAAACTGTGGCTTTTATGACACATCAAGAAATGAACCCAGACCATTGGAAAGATTTAATCGATAAAAAAAGAAAACGAGATGAAAATAAATACAACAATACACAACAAGCTTCTACTGATATGTTTACTTGTAAAAAGTGCAAGTCTAAACGTTGCACATATTATGAATTACAGACAAGGAGCGCTGATGAACCTGCTACTATTTTTGTTACTTGCTTAGATTGTGGTAAAAACTGGAAATCCTAGTAGAATTAATCTCTTTCAACGGGTCGACAATTTATTATCGAAGCAAATAAACCTATCACAATAACTGCTGCTATAATGACAAATATCATGTTTTCTTATTAATTAATGTTTATAAAAAATTATTTTAATTAATTTTTTTAATCAATTTTTATATTTTATACCAAAACTTCTAAATCACTCAATTTCCAATATTCACAACCACCGTTTGGTAAAGGTCTTTTAATAATGAATGGAGTTTTTTTTTCTTCAAACTCTTTTAATGCAATTAAATATCCATCTATCATATTAGGTTCGACTGGTATTAGTGGTTTTGCTCCTGCATTTATTTGCTTAGAACGTTCTCCAATTACACGAGCTTTTTCATATTTTGTCATAAATGGCACAGTTTGATGTAAAGGATCAACGATTTCGCCATTTTCATTACGGGTAATCTTAACTAAATTGTTAATTTCTTCATAATTATGAGATTTTAATTCTGGATGATACTCTTCTATAATGTTATCTTGAATATTTTCTTGAAATTTTTGTAAATAGTTTTCGTCATCACTTTCATCATCTTCATCAGAAAGATAAAATGTTTTTATATTTTCACTAATGTTTTCATTTCTTGTTTCCCGAATAATATCTATATTTTCATTATTTTCTTCTTCATCTTCGTCATCATATTCTTCTTCTTCATCATTGGGTAAGTCATCTTCATCAACGTTCTCATTATCTATATCTTCTTCAATTGAACGGTTTCTAGGAATACTAACTTTCCCGTTTTCAATTTCTCCTTCTTCAATATCACTTTCGACATCACTTCCGCTAACATAATCTTCTGCGTCCATAGTATCTAATATATGTATTATAGTATTATTATTTCTAAATGATTCAATATAAAAATCAATTTTTAATATTGAATTTCCTTAAATTTCTTCATTTGTTTTCCAAATATTATTGCAAGTAGTACACATATATACATATTTCATATTAGTATTATCATAACGCATATAAATCACCTCTGGAAATGTATATTCTCCGGAATCTTTTTTATTACTATTACAATCAGCATTTGGACATTTTATATTGAAAACACGAGGAAGGGTAGGGTCTATTTTAGTATATTCATTTATATGATAAGAATATTTCATATTTGTATTATTAGAATGAGTATCTATAATACAAGCACCTTCCATTGCTATAGAATTATCTGTATTTTTGCAATTACGACAGTAATATGTTAATTCATTGGTATTTTTTTCGTTAATACCAATGTAATACATGTTATCACATTGAGTACAAAACTTCATTATATTTCTTTTTATAACTTATATTTATATTATTTTTTTATCAATTTTACAATGTACAAATGAGAAATGAATAGGAAATCTTTTATTTATGAATATTTATTATAAAAAAGGGGGTTATAAAAATTGATTTTAAAAGTAAATAAAAATATGTCATTATATAATACACACAGAAATGGAAGAACAAACTTCCGCTGCTACTTCAAGTATTGTACAATCAGCACAAACGTACACTGATGTTTATGAATTTTTGAAATTACATTCAATTAAAAAAAACAGTCAGGAAAAAGGTAGTCATACAAATACAAGGATTGGAGATGCAAAGTCTAATATATATGGCGGGAATTATAATATACCCGATATAGAATATCCCGTCTTCTTGGAATTATACCATCGCGATATTATTTCCAAGAATGCAAAAGAATATTTGACTGAAAAGCAACGGGATAACGATGGACCATTATTAATAGATCTAGATTTTCGCTATTCTTATGATGTTGATGAAAAGCAATATACAAATGAACAAGTAGAAGATTTATTAACATTATTATTACAAGAACTTAAGGAGATTTATCAATTCGACGAAAATGTAGAATTCTCTATATATATTCTTGAAAAACCTACCGTAAATCGCGTTGCTGAAAAAAAAATAACAAAGGATGGTATTCATATTATTCTATGTGCTCAGGTTGAAAGGGGTATTCAATTATATATTCGCGAGAAGATGATAAAACAACTAAGTCAAAATTGGGATTTACCTATTATTAATACATGGGAAGATGTATATGATGAGGGCATTACAAAAGGGACTGTCAATTGGCAACTATATGGTTCTAGAAAACCAAATAATGATAAATATTCATTAACAAGAGTATTTAATATTTCGTATGATGATTCAGACGGTGAACTAATGATGTCTGAAAAATTGCTTTCTCAATTTGATATCGAAAAAAATATAAATAAATTGTCAATCAGATATAAAAATCATATATCTTTGTTTATGAAGAATGATTTCATGCCAATTTATAATGATTTTAAAAAAAAGAATAATATTGGTGGAGATAAACCAAATACAAATTCAAGGCAACTTATAAATCCAGCAATTACAAACCGAGAAAGGAATAATATGTATATTAACAATGTTGGAATTATTTCGAGTATTAGAAGCCAAGAAGAATTAGATTTAGCAATAAATTCATTTATTCAAAATGTGTCGGAATCCCTTACTGAATATGAGTTGAAAACATTATATGATTATGTTATGGCACTTCCAGAAAATTATTATGGAATGGGTTCTTATGATAAATGGATTCGTGTAGGGTGGGCACTAAAAAATACAAGTGAAAAATTATTAGTTGTTTGGTTAGCATTTAGTGCAAAATCTCCTACTTTTCAATTCAGTGAAATTCCTGATCTTTGTGAGCGTTGGGTAAATTTTCAAGTAAGAAATGATGGTTTGTCTAAGTTATCTATTATTCATTGGGTGAAAACAGATTGTAAATCAGAATTTGATAAAATATTTCGTTCTACATTAGACTATTATGTAGAGTTGACATTGAATGGAAATCAAGATAAATATAAACCACCAGATTATGATTTGGCAACTGTATTATATCAATATAAAAAACATGAATATGTATGTATTAGTGTAAAAAATAATCAATGGTTTCAATACAAAGATAATAGATGGGTCAGTAGTGATAGTGGTATTCATTTAAGAAGTGAAATTTCAAATCCAGTACGAGAATTATATAATAATAAATCAATTAACTTAATGCAGGATATTTCAACCATACGTCAAAATACTACAGCTATTTTAAATCAAGATGATAATCAACAGGATAATGAACCGATTGATATCAATAAAAAAAAATCAATACAATGTATTAATATTGTGAATAGATTAGGACAGTCAAGTGACAAGGGTAAAATAATGACAGAATGCAAAGAACTATTTTATGATGGACGTTTCTTAACGAAATTAGATACAAATCCTTATTTATTATGTTTTAAAAATGGTGTTATTGATTTTAAAGAAAAGATTTTTAGAAAGGGACAACCAGAAGATTATATTTCTATGTGTACAAATATTGATTATATTAAGTTAACTGACCAGCATAAAGAGTCTATTGATGAAATTCATGTTTTTATGAAACAATTATTCCCAAAACCAGAATTGTGCAAATATATGTGGGAACACTTAGCTTCTTGTTTAATTGGTACTTCACCAAATCAAACCTTTAATCAATATTATGGTGCTGGACAAAATGGTAAATCGGTTTTGGTAAATCTAATGGAAAAATGCTTAGGGGATTATAAAGGTGATGTTCCATTAACTTTAGTTACTGGTCGACGTCAAAATGTTGGTGCTTCCAGTCCTGAGATTGCATCTCTAAAGGGGAAACGATTAGCAGTGATGCAAGAGCCTTCAAAAGAGGATATTATAAATGAAGGTGTATTAAAACAATTTACAAGTGGTAAAGACCCGATTCAAGGAAGAGCTTTATTTTGCGATCCCGTTACATTTTATCCTCAATTTAAGTTGATTGTTACATGTAATGTGATGATGAAAATCAATTCAAACGACCATGGTACTTGGCGCAGGCAAAGGTTGGTTCCATTTGAAGCACTATTTACAGAAACCCCGGTAGATGATGATGAAGATAAACCATATCAATTCAAACTAGACCGGTTTATTGATGAAAAGTTTGATAGATGGGCACCTGTATTTATGTCAATGTTAGTTGATATAGCTTTTGAGAAGAATGGTGTAGTTGACGATTGCAATATTGTTGTTGCCAAGACTAAGGAATACAGGCAATCTCAAGATTATCTATCTGAATTCATTCGTGATAGGGTCGTGAAAGATTCGGATGGAAGAATTCGAAAGACTGAACTTAATAATGAATTTTCCATATGGTATGCTTCGAATCACGGAGGTAAAACACCTAGTCCTAGAGATTTACATGAATATATGAATAAAGAATTTGGAAGAATCAAAAATCAAGTTTGGAAAGGAATTCGTATTCGTTATGAATCGAATGAAGATGACGATGATATTGTTGAAGAGGAGGAAGAAGATAGTGATATTAGCAGTAGTGAATTAAATTAAATCATAAAAAAAGAACAAAATTTTTTCATGATTTTTCAAATCCGCATAATTGACAATAATAAAAAGTTTCACCATAAGGCCCTTCTTCTCTTTCTCTAATTATTTTATGTCCAGTGGTTTTTTTACAATGATCGTATATTTTTTGTTGTACATTATTTATTTTGCTTTCAACATTTTTTAAATATGCGGATAACTCATATTTTAAAAATAATAATTTTTCTTTTTCTAATTTTAATTCTTCCATAAAGTACGTTTATAAAAAAATATAATATTTTTTTTATAATAATATTAAAAAGTTTAAATACATGTACTAAGTAATTATAATGATACAAGCAAACATAATAGTATATTTTTTATTGTTTGGAGTTTGTAATTGTTTTACATTTCTAGAAAATATAAAAAGTATTTTTACTGTTAATAAATCACCATACATTTCAATAGAAAATTACAATGCAATAAACACAAGAGGTATATCATCATTTATAACTAATGAAAGATATAATGGATTGCCCAATAATTTATATAATGAAATGGTAGGGATGATGGAAAGGGATTTTTCATATCGACGAAAAAACTGCTTTTCAAATTTACCTTTTACGATATTGCTTGCTATTAAAGATAGTGATGTTGTAGGAGTAATTACCGTTGAATGTAGTGATATCGATATTAATGGAAAAAAAGAGAACCATCCAGTAATATCAAATTTAATTGTTAGCAAAAAGATGAGAAGAAAAGGAATAGCAAAATTATTAACCACGCGGGCTGAAAAAATAGCAAAATCATTTGATTATAAAGAAATATATTTATTTGTTAATGTAGAAAATATACCGGCTATTCGGTTATATAAATCACGCAGGTATAAATCAATTGATGACAAAAAAGAAGCTACAAGAATTGTATTCGAAAAAAATAGATTCAATAACGTTAAATGTGTAAATATCATGATGAAAAAAAATATATAAATTTTTTATGATTTTTATTTTAATCAACTTTCATAGGAAAGTTTTCTTGTAGGGTCCTCACAAAATGAAGATTTTCATTCATTAATAAAGCTCGTGTTAATTGTGTCGTTTGTAAACAATTATATTTCGTTTCGTGACCATAAACATTTTCAATGCCTTTCCATAAATCGATAAACCATTTGATATCTAAAAATCGCATAGTTTTATAAAATGAGAAGGGAATAACATAATCTAAATATTTTTTTTCTATATTTTTTTCTACGATATTTTGTATTTGTTGTTCATTTAAATTTTCATTACCAAGAAAGTCTTCCGCGTTGTCTTCATTTTCAATTAAAGTCTTTAAATAATCACTATTGAATGCACAACTAATTGACATTTCAAAAGGAATTGTTACAGCCATTGGAAAATGTAATCGCACAACATATTCATTATGAGGTGAATTATCCAGTTTTCTTTTTGATTCTTCCATAATGAAAGAATTTCTTTGTTTTTTATATCTTCCTTTTAGTGTTGTTGGTCTACTCATTTAAAAATATTTATCTTTATTTTTAAATATTTTTTTTCAATTTTTATAAATCCTATACTACCTTCAACCCCATGTTCTTATCTCCCAGGGCGCTGGATGTGGGCGGACCACTGGTGGAGGATCGTAACGAATAGGAGGGTTAAGAATTTCCATTCTTTCGCGATGTTGATTCCAGACATCTATTTCGCGTTCCATCATGCGAACTTGACGTCTCTCCTGACGTACTAACTCAGGAATTCGATTATTCAATTCTATCAATTGTGGATCCATCATGCGAACTTGACGTCTCTCCTCACGTACTATTCGATTATTCAATTCTATCAATTGTGGATCCATCATATTATTTCTTATTTGACGAGAAAGTTCCTTCCCTAAATTATAGAGAAAATACGGAATGTTATAACCTAATCGAATAAGTGTCATGGTATAAATATACTGGGTACTCAAGAACGGTGCACCTAATTTGAAAACCGTAAAACAATGACTAGCAACTGTTACTGGATAGTTTGTTACAGCTCCATAAATAATAATAGGTGACGACACCAATACCTGACATGGAAATAATATTCCATTATTGACAATAGACTCAACTACCGGAAATGATTTGCATTCAAACTGATATTTTGAACATTTTTCTGAAAATTCAACATATCTAGAAAAGACACCTTTAATAGAAGTAACAACAACACTTTTAATAGAACCAATAGTATTTCCCATGATTAACTTATTTTTTTATGAATATATTATTCATATAATTTGAATCAATTTTTACAAAAATTGATTCAAAAATTATAATTTTCGTGATAAAAAAATTAAAAAATATGAATCTCACTGTAAAGACTCGTGGAAAAAAAGTTTTGTTGAAACTCGATAAAGATGAATGTTGGGTGAAAGATGTTAAAAGAACACTAATTAGAAAACTTGATGAAGATAATTATTTTCCACCTGACAGTTCACATGCTCCACTTTATAGGAGAGCACTAGTCGTTCAAAAAGGAAAATATGACGAATATTTAAAATTAGAAGAAGGTCGCACCTTAGCTGATTATAATATTCGTAATAGAGCAACTCTCTACCTTTTAGACCGTTTTAATTGGCCAGAATATTATAATGGTTCCTGGGGTACGAGTGATAATTGTATAAAAACCATTCAGGCTATCGAGTCTAGTTGTTCGTAAAATATTCATTATATAGTTATCATTAAATTAATAAATAAATTATTTATTTTTTAATTCAGCATTAGGTAATCAGAACTTATACATTACTAATTGTTACTTTAATTAATTTAAAGGTTTATTATATATTTATTATAATATGAGTGATATACAAAAAGGTGCCAAAATTTTCAAAACAAAATGCTCTCAATGTC
>MDTG01215016.1_pt1 | contig 27829 bp, 29 predicted proteins | sample 811421 | NCBI WGS metagenome assembly MDTG01 (sample SAMN05326645, study PRJNA326480) | marine metagenome | isolation source: seawater | place: Pacific Ocean: South East | collected 2011
AAGAAAATTGGAAAATAGAATATCTAGAACGATAAGCAGAGATAATATTTATAAAGTACAAACGCCTCAAAGCTTCTATTCTACCAGTATAAAAAAAGCATATCAACAAAAATTTTCAATATTTTATACAGATGATGCTTCAGTTTTTGAAAGTAATGGAGGGGAAATAATTACCATACCAGGGGATGAAAAGAATATTAAAATTACTACAAAAGAAGATCTTATGATTGCTGGATTATTTAAAGAAGAACTTTAACTTCATCAAGATTTTTAAGTAAATTGACCCCTGGACTCTTTCCTTTTTCAAATGTTCCTAAATCCTTAAATCCTAATGCTTCTGCTCCATTTTTACATGCAATCTTTAATAAGGTGTTTAAATCATACTCTGAATTTTTATTAATAATCTTTAACTCTTCTAGAATTGATAATGAAATATTAGAAGATAGCCCATCAGTACCCACGCATAGCTTTTCTTCATTAAAGATCTTGTAATTAGGCAATCTATTTTCAATATATAAATTTGCGCTTGGACATGTACAATAATAATTACTACTTAAATCTTCCTTTTTTACATATGTATTATGAACCATAATAGTTTTATTATTAAATAACTCATCTAATATATCAGAAAAATTATCTCTATTATCCCATATCGATGGATCTGCATCTTTGTTATTAAGCCATTCAAAAAGTTGCCCATTCTTCATATTAAAAAGTTGATTTTCTGATTTTATTTCATGAGTATGTAGGCTAAATGTATAATCATAATCATCAAAATTTGATGCTATTTTTTTCATTAATGCTGGCATTACTGAATAGGGAGCATGCGGTACAATGGTAGCCTTTTGTCCAATATCTCTAAATTTTTCTCTTAAAGACAACCCTTTATCGATCTTGCTATTAATCTCCCTTATCCGAATACCAAATATTTCAATAAAATTATAATACTGCAGGTTACGTTTTTGTTTCTGGAATAATGTGTCAGCTGTATTGCATATATCTCCTACTGCAACAATTCCATTTTTTATCATTTGTATCTCTGCATTTTCAATGGCTTCTAAAATTTTTGAAGTTCTATAATTGCTTCGCTTTTGCATAGTTTCAATAAAATTTAGCAATCCCTTATTTCTTTCCGCAAGACCTAATAAGTGGCTAAGCTCAAGGTGACAATGAGCATTAATAAAGCCAGGACATAATATTCCGTTATATATTTCTAAACTTTCACTTGAAATATCCCTCCTGCTTTTAAAAACATTAACTACTTCTCCTTGTTCTGTAATTTGTAATACTCCTTTTTTTATTGGTTTAGTATTTAGTGGATATAAATAATCTGCTGTTAAGAATCTCATAGCGCAAAAGTAATATATCTTTGTAAACAAGTATGAGTACTAAAAAAGACATTAGAAATTTATCTTCTGAACAAATTCAGATGTTCTGTTTAGAAAATAATTTACCTAAATTTAGAGCAACTCAATTACAAGAATGGATTTGGAAAAAAAGAGTTACATCATTTTATGATATAACGTCACTTCCAAAAAATATGCGAAAATTGTTTGATGAGTATTTTGTCCTTAATACTGTAAAGATTCATTCTGCTGAAAGAAGTCTAGATAAATCTATAAAATATAGCCTACAATTATTCGATAAAAAATTAGTTGAAGGTGTTTTGATCCCATCATCTAATAGAATAACTGCATGTATTTCTTCTCAAGTTGGATGTAGTCTAGACTGTAATTTCTGTGCAACAGGAACAATGAAATTCGAAAGAAATCTAGATATAGCAGAAATATATGACCAGGTGTATATTCTAAATGAAGAGGCAATATCAAATTTTAATAGACCTATTTCAAATATTGTATATATGGGAATGGGAGAACCCTTATTAAACTATAAAAATCTACTGGGAAGTATCGAACTAATAACTACAAATAAGGGACTAGGAATGTCACCAAAAAGAATAACTGTTTCAACTGCTGGAATTGCTAAAATGATAAAAAAACTAGGTGATGATAATGTTAGATTTAATTTAGCTATATCATTACATTCAGCATCTAATAATAAACGAAATGTTTTAATGTCTATAAATAAAAGAATTGATCTTTCTATATTAAGAGAATCTATAAGATATTTTTTTGATAAAACTGGAAGTAGAGTAACTTATGAATATATTCTATTCAATGACGTGAATGATAGTATTGCAGACGCTAAAGAATTAGTAAACTTTACTAAGGTAAGTCCATGTAAAATCAATTTAATTGAGTACAATAAAGTAGATGGGAAGAAATATACTAAATCAAGTAATAAAAATACACAAAACTTTATTTCATTTCTGGAACAAAAAAATATTATTGTTAATTTAAGAAAAAGTAAAGGTAAAGATATTGCTGCAGCTTGCGGACAATTAGTAAATAAACTACAATAAATATTAAACAAGCTTTTTTAAATAAAGAATAGCACAAACTTCTTTGTATATTCGCTCTTTATCTTTTTATTCAATTGACAACAATAAATAACATTAAGAGTCCAATAAAAGATGAGATGATGCTTTTCGAGAAAAAGTTTAAATCCTCCCTCGCAAGTAAAGTCCCATTACTAGATAAGATAATGCATTATATTATTAAAAGAAAGGGTAAGCAAATGCGTCCAATGTTTGTCTTCCTTTCCGCAAAAATTAGTGGAAAAGTTTCCGAAAGCACATATATTGCTGCATCATTGATTGAGCTTTTACATACCGCAACATTAGTTCATGATGATGTAGTTGATCAAGCAAATATACGACGTGGGTTTTTCTCTATAAATGCAGTATGGAAAAATAAAATTGCAGTTTTAGTTGGTGATTTCTTGTTAAGTAAAGGTCTTCTGCTTGCAATAGAGCATGAGGAGTTTGAGCTACTAAAAATAATGAGTAAAACTGTGAAAAAAATGAGTGAGGGCGAACTCCTCCAAATTGAAAAAGCAAGAAAACTTGATATTGATGAAGAGATATATCTTAATATTATTCGTCAAAAAACAGCAACTCTAATTGCTGCTTGCTGTGCTTGTGGCGCAATATCTAATACAAATAATAAAGATGTTATAAATAATTTCTATCTTTTTGGTGAAATGGCTGGTATTGCGTTCCAAATTAAAGATGACCTTTTTGATTATACCCAAGATCCAAAAATTGGAAAACCCACTGGTATAGACATAAAAGAAAAAAAAATGACTTTACCACTTATCTATACACTACAAAATAGTAACTCTAATCAAAGAAAAAATATTATTAATATAATAAAGAATCATAATACTAATAGTAAAAAAGTGTCTGAATTAATTGGTATAGTAAAAGAAAGCGGTGGATTAATATATGCTAAAAGAAAAATGTCAGAATATCACAAAAAAGCACTAGCTATTCTAAATAAGTTTGATGATAGTGATGCAAAAAAGTCTCTTAAATTAATGATTGACTATGTAATTGAAAGAAGAAAATGATTCCAAAAGAAACAATAAATAAAATTTTTGAAGCTGCTAGAATTGAAGAAGTAGTTGGAGGATTTATTCAATTAAAAAAGCGAGGAGTAAATTTTATTGGCAATTGCCCTTTCCATGAAGAAAAAACTCCATCATTTACTGTATCTCCTAGCAAAGGGATATATAAGTGTTTTGGATGCGGAAAAGGCGGTAATAGTGTAAGTTTTGTAATGGAGCATGAACACTATTCATATCCAGAAGCACTGAAATATTTAGGGAAAAAATATGGTGTAGAAATAGTAGAAAAAGAGCTAACGCCAGAACAAAGTATAAGAGCCAATGATAGGGATAGTTTGTATATAATATCCTCATTTGCAAATGATTTCTTTCAGAAACAATTATGGGAAACAGTTGAAGGGAAGGCGATAGGAATAAGCTACTATAAAGAAAGAGGATTTTCAGAAGATATAATAAAAAAATTCCAATTGGGATTTAGTCCAAAAGGGTTAGACAAACTAAGTTCTGAAGCTTTAAAAGCTTCTTTTAAACATAAATATTTAGTAGACTCTGGAATATCTATCATAAAAGCGGATAAAATGATAGATAGATTTAGAGAGAGGATTATCTTTCCAATTCATAGTTTTTCTGGAAGAATTTTAGGGTTTGGAGGGCGTACATTACAAAAAAATAATAAAGCAAAATATATTAATTCACCTGAAAGTTTGATATATCTAAAAAGCAAAATATTATATGGGATATATTTTGCAAAACAAGATATTAGTAAACAAAATAACTGTTATATAGTAGAGGGATACACAGATGTTATAGCTCTGCATCAAGCAGGTATAAAGAATACTGTATCTTCATCAGGGACTTCCTTGACTACTGAACAAATAAGATTAATTAATCGTTTTACAAAAAATATTACGATTCTTTTTGATGGAGACGCTGCTGGAATAAAAGCATCTTTCAGAAGTATTGATATGATATTGTCTGAAGGGATGAATGTAAAAGTAGTACTTTTCCCTAATGGAGAAGATCCTGATTCTTTTGCTAAAAGCTGTTCAAGCAAGGACTTAAAGAACTATTTGATTAAAAATAGTAAAGACTTTATTACTTTCAAGACTTCCATATTAACTAAAGATACTGAAAAGGATCCAGTAAAAAGAGTAGAGATGATAAAAGGTATTGCATCTACAATATCAAAAATCCCTGATGATCTGAGTAGATCGGAATATATTAATATATGTAGTAGGATGCTGAATGTAAAAGAATTAAATTTATCAAAAGAGGTTAATCTTCAAAAAAAAGAAAATGCACAATATTCAGTTAAAGAAGAGAAATTTAAAATACCTAAAGATAATCCAAATCAGAATCTTCTTAAAGAAGAGAAAGAGATAATTCGTCTTCTATTAAATTACGGCAATAAAACGTTAAAATTTGGCGCTGATTCAATAAGTATTGCGTTATTTATTTTAAATGAACTAAAAGCTGACAACATAAATTTCGAAAATGATAAATGTCAAATTATTCTAAATGAAATATCAGAGAACATAAAAAAAGAAGGTAAGCTTATATTAGAGCACTTTACATTACATTTCAATCCATTAATAAGTAGAATGGCAATTGACCTAATCAGTAATGCTCATAATATGAGTGAAAATTGGGATAAACGTCATAAGATACTTACTGGTACAGAGGAAAATAAAATGAGGAAAGCTGTTGAAAGCTCAATATATAACTTAAAACTTAAGCATCTAGATGTTAAACTAGGAAGAATTCAATTACAATTAAAAGAAAATCCTAAAGACTTTGGAAATATAACAAAAAAGTATGCAAAATACCTACAAATAAGAAAGCAAATAGCTGCAAAATTAGGAAGAATTATGTGCTGATTTTATATCTTTTAATTTTAACTGTAATTCTTTTTTCCCATTCCAAATGTTCTCATCAATTATATAACAAATATCAAATGAATGGTTATCTATAATCTTATTATAATATTGAGCTAAGCCAAACCCAATTCCACTAATTGGACATTTACCTTCATTATCTATTATCTCTAATCTTAAATGTTCTTTTTTATTTCTAACTAACCTCCCATTCCCACTATCTTTTATATCTCTAGACATTAATACTGGCTCATTATTTTTTGGGCCAAATGGAGCAAATTGTTTAATTATTCTAACTAATTTGGCATCTATTTCATGTAACCGTATTTCAGAATCTACCTGAATTACAGGTATCAATTGATCATCAGTAATTGATTTAGAAACCTCTTCTTCAAAGGCAAGTATAAAATCATTTAAATTTTCTTTCTTTAACGAAAGTCCAGCTGCATACATATGGCCTCCAAACCTTTCTAAATATTCTTCACATTTCTTAAGTGTCGAATATAAATCAAATCCCTTAACAGAACGAGCTGATCCAGTCAGTATACCATCTTTTTCAGATAGTACTATAGTGGGTTTATAATAGCTTTCTATAAGACGTGAAGCGCATATCCCAACAACTCCTTTATGCCAACTGCTACTATAAACCACTGTTGACTTTTTATTTGTGTTAACCATTTTTAAAGCTTCTTCAGTAATTATCCGCTCAATATCTCTTCTCTCTACATTTAACTTCTCTATTCTAGCTGCTATTAACATTGCTTTTTCATTATCATCTTCTATTAATAATTCAACTGCAATTTTACCATGCTTCAATCTTCCAGCAGCATTTATCCTAGGAGCTATTCCAAAAACAATATCAGATATCCTCCATTTATCTTTTCTTTTAGCAATATCCATTAGAGCTTTTATCCCAACCCTAGGAGATGAATTTAAAATATTTAAACCAAAAAATGAAAACACCCTGTTTTCATCAACCATTGGAACAATATCTGCAGCAATACTTACTACTAAAAAGTCTAATAAATGTGTTATTTTTTCTAATTGTATATTATCATATTCACAATATCCTTGGATTAATTTAAAAGCCACGCCACATCCAGATAAATCTTTAAAAGGATAATTACAATCATTTTGTTTTGGATTAAGAATTGCAATAGCGTTTGGCACTGTGTTAGCTGGATTGTGATGGTCGCATATAATAAAATCAATTCCTAAATTTTTAGCATAATCAATTTGTTCAACAGCTCTTATTCCACAATCTAATGAAATAATTAATGAAATATTATTTTCTTTTGCATAATCTATCCCCTTGTATGATATGCCATAACCTTCATTATATCTGCATGGTATGTAATAATCAATTTTATCTGTAAAATTAGAGAAGAAAGTATACATCATTGCTACAGAAGTTGTCCCGTCAACATCATAATCTCCATATAAAAGTATCTTTTGGTTATTAGAGATGACTGTATTTATTCTATTTATTGCCTCCATCATACCTTTCATTAAGAATGGATTGTGTAAGTGTGAAAGATCTGGCCGAAAAAAATTTTTAGCTTTTTTATAATTGGTAATCCCTCTAAGCGCAAGTAACTCTGCAATAACTTTACTTACGCCTAAACTATTAGTAAGATTATTGACAATATTTTTATTTGCTTTCTTTATTCTCCAACTTTTTCTCATTTGCATTTTTCATTATTTCTGTTTGAATAATAATAGAATATTTATGAATTAATGTAAAAATTTCTTTAATCATTTTTTCATTCATCCCAAGATCGAAAGCATCTCTTCTTCTGCTTCTTAAAATTTCAAACCATCTTTCTAATTGAAAAATAGAAATTTGATTTTTATTTTTAAAATATGCAATCTCTTCCACTATTTCTTTTCTTCTAGATAATAGCTTTACCATCATTTTATCAAGATTATCAATATCCGTTCTAAATTTTTTAAGTTCAACATTTAAAATTTTGTCCTCTATTACAGCTATCCTTAATAATAAATTGCTTACTATCTTATTTAGCGCTTTAGGTGTAACTTGTTGATTTTTGTCACTTAAAGCATTCTTTGGTAGGTTATGTGTTTCAATCATTAATCCATCAAAGTTTAGATCCATTGCAGTTTGTGAAATTTCTGCTATCATATTACTATCTCCTGAAATATGACTTGGATCACAGATTATAGGAATGTCTGAAACTTCTTCTCTTAATTTTATTGGCATCTCCCATTTAGGGTCATTTCTAAAAGTTGCTTTCTCATATGAAAAAAACCCTCTATGTATTGCTATTAATTTATGAATCCCTGCTTTGTTTAATCTCTCTAGCGCTCCTATCCATAGTCCTAATTCTGGATGAATTGGGTTTTTTACAAAGACTGGTATATTAACTCCTTTTAATGATTCAGCAATTTCTTGTACATAAAATGGATTTACTGTTGTTCTAGCCCCAATCCATATCATATCAATTTCAGCTTCTAAACATTTCTCTATATGCTTAGCATTTGCTACTTCAGTTGCCACTTTTAATGATGTTTCTTTTTTTACCCTTTGGAGCCATTTTAACCCCCTCTCTCCAACGCCCTCAAATGAACTTGGTTTAGTTCTAGGCTTCCATATTCCTGCACGAAAAACATCAGTTATATTTTTTATTTCTTTAGCAATCTGTAATACTTGATCTTCAGACTCACAACTACAAGGTCCAGCTATAATATATGGTTTGTTTTTTATTATCTTTTCTATCCTCATCTTTTTCCATCAACTACTATTACAAACTCTCCTTTTGGTTTGTGATTTTCAAAATATTGTAATACTTCTTTAATTGTTCCTCTTTTTGTTTCTTCAAAAACCTTAGTTATCTCTCTAGAAACAGATATCCTCCTTTCACTTCCAAAATATTCGATAAAATTTAAAAGTGTTTTGACAACTCTATGTGGTGATTCATAAAAAATTATAGTTCTTTCTTCATTTTTAAGTAATTCTAACCTTTTATTTCTACCTTTTTTAACTGGTATAAATCCTTCAAAAATAAATTTATCCAATGGTAACCCTGAATTAACCAATCCGGGTACACATGCAGTTGCTCCTGGCAAACATTCTACAATTATGTCATTATTAATACATTCGCGTACAAGTAAAAATCCGGGATCAGAAATTCCAGGAGTGCCAGCATCTGATACTATTGCTATAACTTCACCTAATCTTATTTTATCAGTAATTTTTTTAACTAATTTATGTTCATTATGCATATGATAAGATAATAACCTTGTGTTAATATTGTATTTTGTAAATAATTTTTTCGTTTTTCGAGTGTCCTCTGCTAAAACTAAATTAACTTCTTTTAATAAACGGATAGCTCTTAAAGTGATATCCTCCATATTACCAATAGGTGTTGGGATTATATATAATTTTGACATATTACAAATTTATAGAAATAGTGGATAAAATTCTATTTCTGGAGATATTCTTATTGTTGGTGATGGAAAATGAAAATAATTTAGCCATTTTTTTATTTTTTTAGCAATTGGGGTGTTCCATCTTTTCATTATTTTTGGGATATCATAATCAAGAGCAATATACCATTCATTATTACCTCCTACCTTAGTATTATTTTCATTTAAATATTGTGTTTCGTCTAACCCAAACCCAATTGATATATTAATCCAATCTGGTATATTTTTTTTAAAATAATTTAAGTCTATAGATAGCCAATAAGTTTGATTTACATAATCATCATACCAATTATAATTACTAGGAAATTTACCTCTTTCTCTTTCCAAATCCCAATAAGTATTATGCTTCTTCCAATATGAAATCTTCATATCAAAAGCATTAATTGTTGGAGAATAAAATTGCGCAACTGGTAAGAAAGATCCAAAAGAACCTATAGCTAAATCCCAAGTAGAAAATCCCCAATAAGGAGCGTATGCATCCTTCAACTCAATTGCTAGTTGAACGCTTGTCCCAAAAATTGCCCCTCCTAGAAGTGCGTTTTTTGGTTTCAAACCAGCCCAAAGCATAGATTCTGAAAATAGATTAGCAACATGCATTCCTCCAAGGAAATGACCTGCTTTATCAACATTCAATGCATAAACCTTATCGCTTCCATTATCAAAATGAAATTTAGTTTGTTTCTCACTCCACCATGAGTTTTCAATATATAAATAGGATGCAGCTAATGTTAATGTCAAGCCGCCACCAACTAAAAAAATCTTTCTATCTTCCTGAATGTCTTTTTTCTGAATTGAATTCGCTCTAGAATATATATTAAAAAATAATAAAGTTAAAAACAAAAAATTTATTTTCATATGTTGTGCTACTGCTTTTATGTATATATTTGTTAGCAAACATAATCAAAGCCATCTAAATATCGTTATTAAAAATGTTTTTAGAGTCTAGTAACCATTATCCCGAAAAACGTGGAAGTATTGAAGTAATATGTGGGTCCATGTTCTCTGGGAAAACAGAAGAATTACTTAGTCGAGTAAATAAAGTCAGATTCGCTAATTTAAAAGCTAAAATTTTCAAACCAAAAATTGATAGTAGGTATGATGCAAAGAAAGTTGTTTCTCATGATGGTAATTCTATTGAATCAATAGTAGTTGAGAATTCTGATAAAATTCTCAAATATTGTAATGAAGCTCATGTGATTGCTATTGATGAAGCTCAATTTTTTGACAATGACCTGTTAGTTATATGCAATAAACTAGCTGCAAAAGGTATAAGAGTTATTGTCGCAGGTCTAGATATGGATTATCTAGGTAAGCCATTTGGGCCAATCCCTAATTTACTTGCTATTGCTGAACATATTACAAAAGTTCATGCTGTTTGTATAGATTGTGGTGCCCCAGCTAATCACTCATTTCGAATATGTAAAGATTCTGAATTAGTTAAATTAGGAGAAAAGGGAGAATATAAGCCCCTATGTAGACACTGTTTTAATAATGAAAAGTAAAATGTCTACATTACATGAAACTATACTATATATCAATCTAAATGCTTTAGAAAATAACTTCAATTATCTAAAGTCAGTGTTAAAATCTGAAATCAAGGTCTTTGCAGTAGTTAAAGCTTTTGCGTATGGTCATGGGGATATAGTAATTGCCAAAAAATTAGAAACTTTAGGTGTTAATGGTTTTTGGGTAGCAGATTTTGAAGAAGGCATGAATCTACGTAAAGCAGGAATCAAGAAAAAAATAATTATAGCTAATCCTGGGGTAAAAAGCTATGCCGAAATCATAAAATATAATTTGGAACCAGTAATTTATAATTTTAGATTATTAAAATTATATGGCAAAAAAGGTTGCTCTATACCAATTCATATTAAATTTAATAGCGGCATGAATAGATATGGTTTTAATATGAATGAAATCAAAAGCCTAACCTCTTTCCTAAAAAAAAATATAAATTTGAAAGTAGATAGTGTGTGCTCTCATTTATCAGTTGTAGATAATAAATCAAAAGATTTTATAACTAGAGAACAATTACAAAATTTTGATACTTTTTGTAAACTTTTCTCGAGTTATATGAAGATTGAGCCTGAAAGACATATTCTAAATACATCTGGAATTTTAAGGTTCCCAAAATACCAAAAAAATATAGTTAGAATGGGCATTGGTCTATATGGTGTTAGTAATGATAAAAACTTAATACCAATAGCTAAACTTGTTAGTAATATTGCACAAATAAGAGAAATAAAAAAAGGTGAAAATGTAGGTTATGACGCTTCCTTTAAGGCTAATTCTGATATGAAAATTGGGATAATTCCACTTGGGTATGCTGATGGTATAAATAGAAAGTTAGGCAACAAACAAGGTAGTGTAGTAATTCATAAAATTCATGTTCCAATTATTGGTAAGATAAGTATGGATAGCTTTATGGTTGATATAAGTGATATTAACCCAAAAGAAGGAGACGCCGTTACTATTTTTGGAGAAGAAAATTCAGTATTAGACATTGCTAATAGTTTAGGAACAATTCCATATGAGATATTAGCTACTTTAAACAGAAGAATTAAGAGGATATATAATTAATTCACTCTATATCTAGAGATAAAAAAGAACTGAAAAAAGCATATAAAATGACTCCTGCCTCACGTTCCAAAAAAGATTCCGAAATAAAACTAATAAAGAACATAATTAGAAATGCAGATAATAAATATTTCTTCTTTTTATATCCTAATTTATATATAGGAAATAATAGAGAAAATAGTAATAAGAATAATCCTAAAATTCCAACTGCAGATATAGTTTGAAAGTATTGACTGTGATAATTATATCCCTTTTTAATAAAATATTTATATCTACTTCTCTTATCATTTAATACATATATTGCATCCTCGTATAGCTGATCTTCCACTTTTATATTATTTTCTATAGCTTTAATCTTTATATGATTCAACCACTTTCTATTTCTTTTTATTTCTTCTATTTTATTATCAACTAATGAATTTCCTTTAGATAATAATTCATATTCATTTAAAAGTATATCTTTTACATCCCCTACACCAGTTCCAAGTAAATAATTACTCTTAATCACATTAATCGCTGCAAACCAAATTTGAACTCTAGCATCACTATTTGTTTTTGAGAAATTTATATTCTTTATGTGCTCTTTTGTTTGCTGAAGCCTAACACTTGTTTTAGGCATTTTAGTAACTAAAAAAAAGATTCCGACATAACTTAGGAGTAAAATAAATATCCCAAAATAAATTTTTCTTTTTTTAACATAAAGAGCTAAAATATATATTGTTAAGGCAAATAAAAAAATTAATATTTGCATTCTTGATGAAAGTAAGAAAAGAAAAAGACTTAATCCCAAAGCCATTATACTATATATTACTTTCTTTTTATTACTTGGTGAATTATGAAAAAGATAAATAAAAATTGTAATTGCGCATAATGAATATAATCCATAATATGCAGAATGCATAAAAATTGTTAAATCATGATAAAAAAAGTATTTTACAAGCCCTGTTTGTGTATATTTATAATAGCCAACCGCAATTGTAATAATAGCTGATAAAAATGTAGATATGGCAAATACTTTTAAAACATTATTAAATTGTATCTGTGTTATTTTCTCTGATGAACCTAAAAATAATGGGATTAATAATAAAGGTGATTTTAATATCAAATCTTTATATGCATATGAAGTATTATCGGAATAAAAAAGACTAATGAGATAAGTAAAATATAATGCTCCCATAGAAATTGCATATGGATTCTTTATTATTTTTTTTAACTTTATAATTATATCGCCTCTTAAAACCCAAATAAGCCCTAACATTATTATCCCAGCTGTAAAAGGAAGGAACTTTAATTGAAATGGGATGCTTATAGAGATATATATTAATGAGTAATAATATAACTTTTGTAATATTTTATTACTAAATACCATTAAGTATTGAATTATACTTATTATTATTTTTTAAAATATTTATTGCTGCTTTTATATCATCATCATATTTTAGATTTGCTATAATTCTGCCTTTTTGGTAATAATATCTACTTACAATTTCACTTGCAATTATAGCTTTAATCTCGTCTTTAAACTTATTTAAATCATCTTTCTTTTTTTCTTCTAACTTCATAATTAATTCATTATATTCATCTGATATTTCAGTGTAATATAATTCTTCTTCTGCTACCCTTTTAAGTTCTCTAATTTTTTCTTCAGTCTGCGTTGTGTATTCATATTCCTTATCAGATAGAAATCTTTCAAAATCCTCAAAATCTTTATCTGAAAAAAGAAAGTCGATAGCTTCATCAATGCTGTCATTAGCAAATCTATATTCTGTAGCGTAATCAAAAATTAATCTTTCACGAATTAGGCTTATTATAATACTACTCATAGTCTCCTGTTCAACATTTATGTCAGGCTCAATACCGCCACCATCATAAACCGTTCTCCCGTTTTTAGTTTTAAAAGCTGTTTTTAAAGAATCTGGTATTTCACCAACACTCCCATCATCATTTCTATTCGAGTAATCTAATGCTTGTATACATCTACCACTTGGAATATAATATTTGGCAATTGTGACCTTTAATTGAGTATTATAACTAAGTTTCCTGCTTTGTTGTACTAATCCCTTGCCAAAACTTTTATTTCCAATAACAATCCCTCTATCTAAATCTTGCATAACCCCAGCTACAATCTCTGATGCTGATGCTGAACTCTGATTAATCAAAACAACCAATGGAGTCTCCATATCTTCTGCTCTATTTGTAGCCTTATAAACCTTTTCCCATTCTTTTATTTTTCCTTTTGTACTAACAATTTCCTCTCCTCTATCTATAAAGATATTTGAAATATTTACCGCCTCGTTTAATAACCCTCCTGGATTGCCTCGTAAATCTAAAACTAACCCATCTAATTTTTGCTGACTCTTGAGATTTTTTAATGCTTCCTTAATCTCACTTCCGCAGTTCCTAGTAAAACTTCTAAGTTTTATATACCCAATACCATCATCAATAAATCCTGTATATGGAATACTTTTTACTGTTACCTTTTCTCTATTAAAAGTGACATCAAATGGAATGTCTAGGTTTTTTCTTTCAATTAACATTGTCACAGAAGTATTAGGTTGACCTTTTAAGATTTTACTTACCTCCTCTGTTGTCTTTCCTTTTGCTGAAACACCATTTATTTCTAGAATCTTGTCTCCAGCCATTAGCCCTGATTTCTGTGCTGGGAATCCTTCATAAGGTTCATTTATGTATACATAATCACCCCTTTTTGTAATTATAGCTCCAATACCACCATATTGACCTGTAGTCATAAACCTAAAATCTTCTATTTCAGATTCAGGGATGTAAGTAGTATAAGGATCCAGTGATTTAAGCATTGCATCAATACCCTTCTTCATTAATTTTCCTGGATCAGTTTCATCAACATAATATGTATTTAACTCCTTATATAAAGAAGTGAAAATGTCAAGGTTTTTTGCAATCTCAAAATAATTATCTGTAAAACTAATTGAAATTAGTGACCCCAAAAATACTGAAATCGCAACTAATATAATTTTAATTTTCCTCTTCATATTTTTAAATTTATGGTACTGCATCATAACCGTCACCACCAAACGGATGGCAATTTAAGATTCTCTTTATAGTAAATATACCACCCTTAATTGGCCCATGTTTTTTTATAACTTGTATTCCATACTCCGAACAAGTTGGTATGTATCTACAGCTTGGTGAAAAAAATGGTGAAATCAGATTCTGATATATTTTGATAAGCATTATAAAAATATAACTCAAAAAAAATTTCACAATTTATTTTTTAAACGATTAATAATTAATTTTATTTCAGAATCTAGTTCTTTATAACTTATAGAACTACTTTTTTGATATATAATTGCTAATTTTATTTTTTTACCTTTAATAGAAAGAAAGTCATATAATGACTTTTTTTCTTTTCTATAACACTCCTTAATCAACCTCTTAAGTCTATTCCGCTGTGTAGCTTTAGATATTTTTCTTTTAGGTATACTTACTAAAGCAGTAACTGGATATAATAATTCATCCTTTATTTCTTGCCAAATTACTAAAAAACTAGAATTTTTAAACTTCTTTCCGTGCTCAAAAAGAATATCAATTTGTTGTTTACCACAAAGGCGTTCTTGTTTTAAAAAAGTATTCATAAAAATAAAACCTTACAATTTTTTATAAAAAATGAGCCCTCAATCATCATTTTTGAATTTACCTTCTTCTCTTATTAGATATTTGTATATACTGATCAAGAGCCATTGACATAGATGGCGCTTTCTCGTTAGGAGCGTCAATATCTAGTATAAGCTTATGGTCAGCTACTGATTTTGCTGTTGTCGGACCAAAAGCTGCTATTCTAGTGTTATTTTGTTTAAAATCTGGGAAATTTTCATAAAGTGATGTGATGCCTGTAGGAGAGAAAAATACTAAAATATCATAGTATACATCCTCTAAATCAGATAAATCAGAGCAAACAACTTTATACATTACAGATTTAGTAAAATTAATACCGTTACTATCTAAAGTATTTACTATTCGTTCTTTTATAAGATCTGAACATGGTAAAAGAAACTTGCACTCTTTATGTTTCTTTAAAATGGGAACAAGCTGTGAAAACATCTGCTCTCCAGTAAAAACTTTTCTTTTCCTATATGTTATAAAATTCTGCAAATAATATGCTATTGCTTCAGAAACACAAAAATATTTCATAGTATCAGGGACTTTAATCCTAAGCTTTTCGCACATTAAAAAGTAATGATCCATTGCATTCTTACTTGTAAAGATCACAGCATCATGATTAAGTATACTTATTTTTTGCTTTTTAAATTCTTGAGATGTTATTTCTTCGACATGTATAAATGGAATAAAATCAATCTTTAACTTATGTTTTTTAGCTAAATTAAAGTAAGGAGATTTGCCATTTTCAGGCTTTGGCTGTGAAATTAAAATAGACTTAACCTTTTTTTGTCTTCCTTGCATTTTTTTTCTTTTTATTCTCTTTTAATAAAATGCCTCTTTTACAAAAACTATAAGTGGCAAAATTTCAAGAGAACAAAGATACAGAAATAAATAATATCTAGAAAGGCCGAAGCTCCTAATTCCAATTTGCCATAACCAAAACAATTTTACTAATAAAAAAAATATTATAACTATGACTGATAAAGTTATTAATAGTTGACTAGAATTTATTGGAGAAAAAAACATACACAAAATTAATGGGAAAAGTACAATGCCCATTACTCTATCAAATAAAAATGAAAAATATAACCCTAATCTAGATAATGAAGTTAATATAAAAAGTTGCCCTAATAAACGAATTAAAATTGCTTTCAAAAGATAAAATATTGATACATATAAAAATACTTTGCAAAAATTAAGTGGGGCAAGATTATGTCCAAATATTAACTTTGATAGAAATAAACTGATATTTAATAACATAATACTTGTAACTAGAAAAGTTACTCTTTCAGTAAAAACATTCTCCTCCTTTAAATATTGATTTGCATACCTTTGTGCAAATACCGAAAGAAATAATTGTTTAGTGAATTTCTGATAAAATGCCTTTAAAAATGATATAAGCAATAAATCAAATGTGAGAATAATAAAAAATGTATCACTATAAGTCAAACTAGAAATTTGGAGTTATGCAAAGATATGTTTTATCTTGGCTTTCACAATCTTATTAAAAAAGGTATTTTTGTAAAAAATTAACAACTATATGTCACAAGATTTATTTCAAGCTCCTGACTATTTCCAAATGGATGAACTTCTTACAGAAGAACATAAATTAATCAGAGATGCTTCAAGAGAATGGGTAAAAAGAGAGGTTTCTCCAATTATTGAAGAGGCTTGTCAAAACTGTAAATTCCCAAAACAAATTATAAAAGGATTAGGTGAAATTGGGGCGTTTGGCCCATATATACCAACTAAATATGGCGGACCTGGTTTAGATCAAATTTCATATGGTCTTATTATGCAAGAACTAGAAAGAGGAGATAGTGGTATTAGGTCTACTGCTTCTGTCCAATCATCTCTTGTAATGTATCCTATATGGAAATACGGAAATAAAGCTCAAAAAGAAAAATATTTGCCAAAACTTGCCCAAGGAGAATATATTGGTTGTTTTGGGTTAACTGAACCAGACTATGGCTCAAATCCTGGAGGAATGGTAACAAATCTTAAAGATATGGGGGATTACTATTTATTAAATGGATCAAAAATGTGGATTTCCAACTCCCCTTTTGCTGATATTGCTATTGTTTGGGCTAAAAATGAACAAGGAAGGATTAAAGGTGTTATTGTAGAGCGTGATATGGAAGGGTTTTCAACTCCTGAAACGCATAATAAATGGAGCTTAAGAGCTTCTTCTACAGGAGAATTAGTTTTTGATAATGTAAAAATTCCTAAAGAGAACTTATTGCCAAATAAGGATGGATTAGGTGCACCTCTTGGTTGTTTAGATTCTGCAAGATATGGGATTGCATGGGGTACTATAGGTACAGCTATGGACTGTTATGATACAGCTCTTCGCTATTCTAAAGAACGTATACAGTTTGGGAAACCGATAGCATCATTCCAATTACAGCAAAAAAAATTAGCTGAAATGATAACTGAAATTACAAAAGCACAATTATTAACATGGAGACTAGGAGTTTTAAGAAATGAAGAAAGAGCTACATCTGCCCAAATATCAATGTGTAAACGTAATAATGTTGAAATGGCATTAAATATTGCTAGAGATGCAAGGCAAATTTTAGGTGCTATGGGTATAACTGGGGAATATTCTATAATGCGGCATATGATGAATCTAGAATCAGTAATTACATATGAGGGGACGCATGATATACATTTATTAATTACAGGATTTGATATTACTGGTGAGAATGCCTTTAAATAAAAATCAAATTTAATAATTTTTAATCCTTTAATAGACTAGCTGCTTCCAATAGTTTATTGTACCAATCTTCACCGTATCTTCTAATAAGTGGTTCTTTTAGGAAAGCATAAATAGGTATCCCTAACTTTTCTCCATAGTTACATGCCGAATTACAGATTTTATTTGCTTCATAATTTATTGCATCAAAGTCTTTATATTCCTTTATACGTATTGGGTATAAATGACATGAAATTGGTTTTTTGAAACTTATCTTTCCATCTATATATGCTTTCTCAATAGCGCATTTTGCAATTCCATCCTCTTCTACTACAAATACACATTCTCTATTATCCACTAATGTAGTTGTAAGATCACCATCAACATCGTACTCTGATAAACCATCACGGTCAACTGTAGCAATTGATTTTTTCGACATATACGGCTTTATTTTATGATAAATATTATTTAGTAATTCTTCTTCTTCTTCATTAATCGGAGCCCCTGAATCACCTATAATACAACATGCCCCTTTACATGAATTTAAATCACAAATAAAATATTTTTCAAAAATATCAAGTGAAATTATTTTATCATCAACTTGAATCATTAAGCAAAACTACAATAAATTACTACTTTTGCAATATGGCAAATTATGAAGACATTTTTAAAAAAGTTATATCTCATGCAAAAGAATACGGATATGTTTTTCAATCATCAGAAATATATGATGGATTAGCAGCAACTTATGACTATGGTTCAAATGGTGTAGAGCTTAAAAATAATATTAAGAAATATTGGTGGAAATCAATGGTAAATATGCATGATAATATTGTTGGTCTTGATTCTGCAATTTTCATGCATCCAAAAACATGGCAGGCTTCTGGTCATATAGATGCTTTTAATGATCCATTAATTGACAATAAAGACTCAAATAAAAGATATAGAGCAGACGTTCTAATTGAAGAGTTTATTACAAAAATAGAAACTAAAATTGAAAAAGACTGCGTAAAAGCTGCAAAAAGATTTGGGGATGCTTTTAATAAAGAGCAATTTTTAAAAACAAATACCAGAATATTAGAAAGAAAAAAGGTAATTGATGAAATAAATTTAAAAATGGAGTCCGCCTTAAAAACTAAAAAGTTAGAAAACATAAAAAAATTGATTGAAGAATTAGAAATTAAATGTCCTATTTCTGGAACAAATAATTGGACAGATGTTCGTCAATTTAACCTTATGTTTAAAACTAAAATGGGAGCATCGAACGATGGAGCTTCTGATATATATTTAAGACCTGAAACTGCCCAAGGTATTTTTGTTAATTTTCTAAATGTACAGAAAACATCTCGAATGAAAATACCATTTGGAATTGCTCAAATAGGAAAAGCTTTTCGGAATGAGATAGTAGCTAGGCAATTTATATTTCGTATGCGTGAATTTGAGCAAATGGAAATGCAATTTTTTGTTAAACCAGGTGAAGAAATAAAATGGTATAATTATTGGAAAGATGTAAGGATGAAATGGCACACATCTCTAGGTATGGGAAATGACAATTATCGTTTTCATACTCATACAAGATTAGCTCATTATGCAAATGCAGCTGCTGATATAGAATTTAAATTCCCCTTTGGATTTAAAGAATTAGAGGGTATTCATTCTAGAACTGATTTTGATTTAAAAGCACATCAAGAGTGTTCAGGAAAAAAATTACAATATTATGATCCAGAGATTAAAGAAAGTTATATTCCTTTTATAATAGAGACTTCTATAGGATTAGATAGGATGTTTTTAGCTATTTTAAGTAATACATACACAGAAGAAAATTTAGATAATGGTGAAAATAGAATTGTTCTAAAAATTCCTCCTTTTATTGCTCCATTAAAAGCAGCAATTCTTCCACTTACCAAAAAAGATGGTCTTCCAAAAAAAGCAAAAGAAATTATGAATACACTTCAAGTAGATTTTAATTGTCAATATGAAGAGAAAGATTCTATAGGTAAGCGATATAGGAGGCAAGATGCTATTGGCACCCCTTATTGTATTACCATAGATCATCAAACGATAGATGATAACTCTGTAACTATTAGAGATAGAGATTCGATGAAACAGGAAAGAATTTCATCAGAAAAATTACCTGATTTAATTAGAGAAAAAGTATCTATGAGTAACTATTTATTGTAATTATTTCCCGTTAAACACAGACATTGTTTTAGAAATTCCCAAAGTTGTAAATGATTGAATTATCTTAATGCACTGTTCAGTCCTTTCACTTAATTGATCTTTTTCATCTTTATTCCAATCACTTAAAACGTAATCTGATTGTCTTCCTTGTTTAAAGTTTTTACCAACTCCAAATCTGAGTCTAGCGTATTTACTACTACCTAAAACTTCCTCAATATCCTTCATTCCATTATGCCCCCCATTACTTCCTTTAGCTCTTAATCTCAAGCACCCAAATTCTAAAGAAATATCATCAGTTATAATCAAAAGGTTTTTGATATCTATTTTAAGTTTCTGTAACCAATAATTAACTGCCTTTCCGCTTAAATTCATGAAAGTTGTTGGCTTAATTATATTCAGCGCTCTTCCTTTGAATTTTATATGTGTAATACTAACATATTTATCTTCGGAAAATGTAACATTATACATGTCACAAAATGAATCTAATATTTTAAAACCAATATTATGACGAGTATTTTCATACTCAAAACCAGGATTACCTAACCCAACGATTAAGTACTTCATTATTATTCTGATTTGTCTTCCTGTTTGTTTTCTTCAGATGAAGACCCTTCAGTTTCTTCTTGTGAAGTTGTTTCTTCTCCTTCAGCTTCTATAACTTCTTCACTTTCTTCTTCCTCTTCAACAATAAGCTCTCGTGCTGTTCTTACTCCAACTACAATCGCGTTATCAGGAGCTATAAATGAATAATCCTCATTTCTCAAATCTTTTATAAAAATAGACTGTCCAATATCTAAATCTTCAATATTTACAACAATATAATCAGGTAGATTTCCTGGTATTGCTCTTGTAATAATTTTTCGTCTTCTAAAAGATAAAATACCTCCATTTCTGATCCCAACTGCATTTCCTTCAAGTTGCACGGGAATTGTAACTGTAACTTCTTTATCATCAAAAATTTCAAGGAAATCAAGATGAAGTAGTTTGTCAGTAACTGGGTGAAACTGTAAATCTTGCATTACAGCACGATATTTTTGACCTTCAATATCAAGTTCAACAATAAATACCTCAGGAGTAAATACAAGATTTCTAAAATCATTTTCATGAGCATAGAAACACACCTGCTTTTCTCCCCCGTAAAGTACGCATGGTACATTACCCTGATTTCTTAGTGCTTTAGAATCTGTTTTTCCAGTTCCTTTTCTTAATTTAGCACTAATTGCTAGTGTTTTCATTTTATAATTTTTTTGTTATTATTTTTATTTCTACTTTTCTTTCCATTTTGCACTTATAGATTCATTACTTACAACAGACCTAATAGTTTCAGCAATAAATGATGCAATAGATACTTCCCTTACTTTAGCGCTTAAATGATTTTTTGGAATTGTATTAGTAATTACTAATTCTTTAATCATCGAATTATTTAGTTTATCATATGCATCATTTGAAAGTACACCATGTGTGCAATATGCTCTTACGCTATTAGCTCCTTTTTCAATCATTAAATCAGCTGCTTTAGAAAGAGTCCCTGCGGTATCAACCATATCATCAATTATCACCACATCCTTTCCTTCAACATCGCCAATTAGCATCATATTTCCTATCTTATTAGCCTCCTTTCTATCTTTATAACATACCACTAATCCTGTCTTTAAAAGATTTGCATAGAAATTTGCACGTTTAGAACCTCCCATATCAGGGGATGCAACTACTAAATTTGGTAAATTTAAATTCTGTATGTCTTCATGGAAAAGTTCAGATGCATATAAATGATCTACTGGTACTTCGAAAAATCCCTGGATTTGTGCTGCATGTAGATCCATAGTCATTATTCTATCTACTCCAGCTGCAGTTAGTAGATTTGCAACTAACTTTGCGCCTATAGGAACTCTTGGCTTCCCTTTCTTATCCCGTCTAGCATAACCAAAATATGGCATTACAGCTATAATGTTTTTAGCTGAAGCTCTTTTTGCGGCATCAATCATAAGTAATAATTCCATTAAATTATCAGATGGAGGGATTGTTGATTGTATTAAAAATACATCAGAACCTCTTACTGTTTCATTAAAAGAAGGCTCAAATTCTCCATCAGCAAACTTTACAAGATCACTGCTACTTAAATCAGTACCATATTCAGTAGCAATTTTCTTTGCTAATGATTCAGATGCCTTTCCTGCAAAAAATTTTACCGTCTTATTCATTTTTATAAACCTTGAAAAAGGGGTGCAAATATATGAAGATTACTAGGTTTTAACTAATTTTTATTAAATAAAAGAAAAATGACTATCTATTAATAAACAGTTTAATTATTTTCGCTGACTATTTTGCCCAGATGGCGGAATTGGTAGACGCGCTGGTCTCAAACACCAGTGGGGTTAAACCCGTGCCGGTTCGATCCCGGCTCTGGGCACAAAGCCCTCTATATAATGAGGGCTTTTTAGTATATTGCATAAATTATGGAGAAACAAACAAGATATGATAATGCTTATATGAAAATGGCTATTGAATGGGCTAAATTATCGCATTGTAAAAGAAAACAAGTAGGAGCACTTATTGTAAAAAATAGAATGATTATTTCAGATGGATATAATGGTACTCCATCTGGATTCCATAATAGTTGTGAAGACGAAAATGGGAAGACCCATTGGTATGTTCTACACGCTGAAGCAAATGCTATTCTAAAAATTGCTAGCTCAAATCACGATTGTAACGGGGCAACATTATACTTAACTATGTCTCCATGTAAAGAATGTAGCAAACTAATTCATCAATCGGGGATAATTAGGCTAGTTTATTTGAATGAGTATAAAGACCTGTCTGGTCTGCAATTCTTAAAGAATGCTGGCATAAAGATTAATAAATTGTCATTGTAAAATGAACTCTAGTAAAAAAAAATACCAGCCAATTATTTTTTCTTTAATTTTAATAACTGGAATTATAGTCGGAAATTTATTATCTGATTCAGCTAGTAAGATAACCCATTTTCAAATTCAAAAAAATTCAAAACTAAGTGCGATAATTAATTTGGTAAATAGTGAATATGTAGATAGTATCAATATAATAGATTTAGAAGAAAATGCTATAAAATCTATTTTAAAAGAATTAGATCCTCACAGCACATATATTAATACAAAAAAAATAACTACTGTCAATGAAGAGATGGAAGGGAGTTTTGGAGGTATTGGAGTGGAATTTAATATCCAAGCAGATAGTATAGTTGTTATTTCTCCAATTTCTGGGGGTCCATCCGAAAGATTAGGGATAAGGTCAGGTGATAGAATTGTTGAGGTTGAAGATGAAAATGTAGCTGGTGTTGGAATTGATAATAATGGAGTTATTGAAAGATTAAGAGGAGCAGTGAATTCAACTGTTAATCTTAAAATAAAAAGAAGAAGTGAAAATAAGTTACTAGAATATACCATTAAAAGAGGCGAAATACCTCTTTTTAGTTTAGATGCAAAATTAATGATAACAAATAATATTGGCTATATTAAACTAAATAGGTTTTCTGGAACCACGTATAATGAGTTTATCCAAGGAACTAAAGAACTTTTAGATAATGGAATGGATAATTTAATCCTAGATTTAAGAGGGAATCCTGGCGGCTATCTAGGAGCAGCAATCAATATTAGCAATCAGTTTCTTACTGCTAATAAGTTAATTGTTTTTACAGAAGGAAGAAAACGGCAAAAAAAAGAATTCTACTCTGACAATAATGGCTTACTAAAAAACTGTAATACTATTATTTTAGTTGATGAAGGGTCTGCATCTGCATCTGAAATTGTAGCTGGCGCATTACAAGACAATGACAGGGCAAAAATTGTTGGTAGAAGAACATTTGGCAAGGGGCTAGTTCAAGAACAAATATCTATTTATGATGGGTCAGCAGTTCGTCTTACAACACAAAGATATTATACACCTACAGGAAGAAGCATACAAAAGCCATATAAAAAAAAGAAATCAGAAGATTATTTTTTAGAAATATATAAAAGAGAAGAAAATGATAGTACAAAACAATTAGATTCACTTGCTTTTACCACACCAAATGGGAATATTGTTTATGGAGGTGGCGGAATAACACCTGACTTTTTTATCCCCATTGACACTAATTTAAATAGTGCAAATCTTAGTCCCTTATTTAGTAAAAATTGGATTTTTGATTTTTGCTTTAATTATGCAGATAATAATAGAAATACTTTTTCTAAAGAAGAGCTTCTTAATATAAATATATATCCTAAATTTATTGAATTTGTAAATAATAAAGAGCCTAATTTTAAATTTAATCTTAATTTAAATGATGAGCTATACCTTGAGAAACAATTAAAAGCAAATATAGCTAGAACGCTATGGGGAAATGATTCTTATTATAGTATTTTGTTAATTAATGATAAATTTATAGAAAGTGCTATAGATCAACTTTAATAAATTATTTTTAAGATAATTTATTTCTATTTTTATGAGCTATTTCTAGATAAAAATCAGAACATAATAATTTAATATTTAGGAGCTTTATAAATTCTTCATACAACACTATTATCAAAAAAAGTGGTGGGAAAAAGCTAAAATAATGAGCCGCATTATAATTGAACCTTTCATTAATAATTTCTAATTGATTTATTTCACATAACTTTTTAAATCCAAAATAATTACACCTATCATAATATGATTTCCATCCTCTTGCTCCTTTTTTAGACCAAGGAAGAAATATTTTTAATACTTTTTCTTTAAGCTTATGTGAGAGAACTCTATTTATTATAGAAAATGGATGTAAATTAGATGGCTGGTGACATACTATAATGCCATTTTCAGAAATTAAGGATGATAATTTTTTAAAAGATTTCTTATTATCCTTTATATGCTCTAACACCATATTAAGTAAAATTAAATCGTATTTTTCAGATGTTTCGTAACTTTCTAAATCTGTTATTTCAAAATAATCAAATTTAGTTTTTGCAACTGATAGATCTATATTAAGCTCAGGATCTATTCCATGTAAAATAAAACTTTTACTTTTTATATTATTTTTATTACAGACAGGTCTAACATTACACCCAACTTCTAATATTTTTTTACAATTATTTTTTTTAATAATTGGATTAAGGGAGCATGTAATATCATCTCGTTTCTTTCGGTATGAATTAATATAATCTGCAAATTTCTTAAAAGATCTTATCATTTTTTAATTATCATACTGTAAATTATAAAATGCAAATCTAAATAATTAATAATATTTATTCTTATTTTTGTTATATGCTAAAAATATTATTTGCTACATCATTTTTTCTATTCAACGGTAATATAATTGACACGAGATTTTTAAAACACAAATATGAAAAAGAAAATTATAAAAAAATTTTCTACTTAAAAACTAATGAATCTGTTAATATATACTGCCTTAAACACTCAAAAGTAGAAACTGTTAAGAAATTAAGGAATTATACTCCTGGTGGAGGACAAAAAATTCAATATAAAGTCTCTAACCCAGCTGAATAAGGATTGCTAAAATTAAAACCAAACAGATGGAAACAAGAGATAGATTAATGAGACTTATAAGTGAGGGAATTGGTGTTACACAAATAAATGATAATTCTAATAAGAGTATTCTTATAAGAGGTTGTGACCCAGAAATGGGTAGACGTGCAATTAAGTTATTAACCCCAGTACTGGGGGATCCTGAAATGGTTTCAGTTACAAACGATGATGACTTAATCGTAGAATTAAAGAAAAAAAAGTGGTCAGTTATTCATTTTGCACCAGGGGCATGTAGATATGACTCAACAGGATCCCCCATTCCAGGTAGTCGTGAACAAACGGAAGGTTGGAGGCTTACAGAGTATAAAGCTTTAGTGAAAAAATACCAAGGTCCAGATATAAAAATTGTCGAAACATCACACGAACAACACATAGTTCCTCTACTTATAAAAGCTTTGGAGACTAATAATTAACCTTCTATCAAAAAGGGAAATTAAGAGAATCTAGGTTAAAAAGAAAATGGTCAAATATTTAAGATATAAATTGTTTTTTGAAGTATTTGTAAAGTTATAGATTAATTGGTATCAACCTAAAATACCCCACTACTCTACCGTCACCGACTGTTTTTGTATCCGATAATTTGGATTTAGACACTTCAAAAATCAAAGTGGTTGAAAGTATTGATTTATCGTTTGATTTAATTGTTAGAACATCAAAACTCACAAAAACATCTCATTACAATACCTACCAACAAAAACTATATAGATTAGTAAAGTTCCTTAAGGAAGAAAGAGGAATTGATTATAGAAGAATATCACACATTTGTTGCATAAGTCATTAATATCTATACCTTTACATTATATTAATCAAAAAAAAAAATGAAAAAACTAATTTACATTTTAATGTGTTCTCCAATTATATTCTTTACTTCATGTTCTTCTGGAGGCGGAGACTCTTCTCCATCAAATGAAAGTCTAGTAGTAGGAAAATGGTTGCAAACTGGATTAGAGGCCGATTTTAGATATTATGGATCAGATAATGTTACACAACTTGACACTTCAATAGTTTGGGATATAAATGATATTATTGTAAATATTGGATATATTGTTGGACATGAAGCAAATGAAGACGGTTCATATGCTTCATATTCTTCTGATGGTGTAACTACATGGTTAGATGCTGTAGGGGTTTGGAGCGCAACATCAACCGTGTTGAGTGTAGATGGAGAAAGTGTTGGAACTTATATAGTTTCTGCAGATAACTTAATAGTATACGAAAATGATGTGCTAGGAATGCCTGTGGATGGCAATCCTGGTATTTTTGTGGATATTACCAATGCCAAACAAACATTTGCAAATGTTGATGGTTTTGGTGTCATTTCAGATTCTCAAGCCAAAAAGAAAGCTACTGGAATAAAACAATTAAAACTACTGAGGTAAAAAATTCTAGTAAATTATAATTATTACAAATCTTGTAATAGGACAAATCTAATTTTTAAATCCCCTTACTTTTTAGTAGGGGGGTATTTTAGGTTGATACCAATTAATTTATAACTTTACAAAATGAGAAAAATACTATTTATACTAATAACGATTCCGTTAATTTTTGGTTCTTGTGAGAAAGAAGAAGAAAATCCATCAAACAACAATAATAATTCTAATACAGGAACTTCTGGGTCCATTTATGGAGAATGGAAAGTTATAAGTGATGTATCTATTGACTCAGATGGAGATGTAGATTCAGTGATTTTCTTACCAAATCAATACTGTCATATTACTTTTCTAGACGAACCTCATCCTGATGATAGTAACTATGATCGGTTTATTATTGAAAATGGGTATTATGACAATTCAATGGTATGGACAGTTGACATTGAAAGTTATGAGAAGTATCTTAAAACCAATAACGATTTAATTATTGGTACAGAATGTGGTTCTCCGATTGGACTTGAAGACACTAATTATACAATTACTCTTCTTACTAGTAATAAATTAGAATTCTTTGTATCAGGAGTAAATTCTCAAGGGACTTGGACTTGGACTTTTAAACTTGAAAGACCATAACTACGGTTATGTTCTAAACAATAAATAATTTATACATTTGTTCTTTATAAAATAAACTACATGAATAAAATACTCAACTATACTATAAATTTCATCTTGTTTATTCTAGTCTGGTGGATACAATACTTTATATTTTTTCATTTATGATGGGTCTTTTTGGAAAAGAGATATTAAGATAAGTTGGTCCTCAAAAACCTATTTTTGGAATTATGTGTTTAATCATATTATACACATCCTATCTAATCGTCAAAAGAATAAATAAAAGTAACTCATTTATAAAAATTTTTAAGACTAAAAAGTAACCATATTTTATCCCAAAAAATATTTGATTTTAACGTATTGATTTACTAATCGACAACTCCCCCATAGATTTGGGTTTAGTGTATTAAATCGAATATACTCACGGAAATATT
>MDTG01130373.1_pt1 | contig 27820 bp, 23 predicted proteins | sample 811421 | NCBI WGS metagenome assembly MDTG01 (sample SAMN05326645, study PRJNA326480) | marine metagenome | isolation source: seawater | place: Pacific Ocean: South East | collected 2011
AAAATAATGTATATTCATAATAATTTATTAATTACTAGTTAATCAATGAAATTAAGAAAAGAATTTGACAGTATAGGATCTATAAATGTTCCTAATGATAAATATTGGGGCGCATCAACTCAAAGGTCAAAAAAATATTTTGATATTGGTGAATTTCTAGTAAGACCAACGCTAATAAAATCAATAGCTATTATCAAAAAAGCAGCTGCAATAATTCATGCACAAGAAAAGCAAATTTCACCAAATATTTCAAAAGCAATTATAAAGGCATCAAATGAAGTAATTACAGGAAAATTAGATGATCATTTTCCACTAAAAGTTTGGCAAACAGGCTCTGGTACTCAAACAAATATGAATGTAAATGAGGTAATTGCAAACAGAGCTATTGAAATTTTAGGTGGTAAAAAAGGTTCAAAAAAACCTGTGCATCCAAATGATCATGTTAATAAGTCTCAGTCAACTAACGATGTATTCCCAACTGCAATGCATATTGCTATAGCCGTTGAAACAAGAAAAAAATTATTACCAGCATTAGAATTATTAAATAAAGATTTGAAAAAGAAAGCCTCTAAATTCAAAAAAATAATTAAAGTGGGAAGAACTCATTTACAAGATGCAACTCCTCTATCATTGGGACAAGAATTTTCTGGCTATCAATCGCAGCTTCAAGATTGTATTTCAAGAATAAAAAATGCGCTAAATGAAATTTATTTTTTAGCTCAAGGAGGGACTGCGGTTGGAACAGGTATCAATAGTAAAAAAGGTTTTGATAAAAAAATTATAAATCAAATAAAAAAAATAACAAAAATTCCTTTTAAACCAACAAAAAATAAGTTTGCGGCATTAGCTGCTCACGATGAAATAGTAAATTTTTCAGGAACATTGAACACTACAGCTGTGTGTTTAATGAAGATTGCTAATGACATTAGATTTTTGGGCTCTGGTCCTAGAGCGGGATATGGGGAATTAATCTTACCTGCAAACGAGCCGGGTTCATCCATAATGCCAGGAAAAGTAAATCCCACCCAGTCAGAAGCGGTAACCATGGTTTGCGTTAAAGTTATTGGAAATCATAATGGTATTACTATGGCGGGATCACATGGTCACTTTGAATTGAATGTTTTTAAACCATTAATTGCACACAATATTCTTCAATCAATTGATTTGTTATCAGATAGTTCCAAAAATTTTGCACTGTACTGTATTAAAGGAATTAAAGCGGATAAAGTTAAAATAAAATATTATCTTGAAAATTCTCTAATGCTAGTCACTGCACTTGCTCCAAAAATTGGTTATGATAAAGCAGCCAAAATTGCTAAATCAGCATTAAAAAATGGAACAACACTTAAATCTGAGGCTTTAAAATCAGGATTAATCGATGAAAAAGAATACGACAAAATCGTTAATCCGGAAAAAATGATTTACCCCTCATAGTTGCTGAAGAAATCGTTTATAAAATTTTTGAAAGAAATTTTGTTAAAAAATTTTTTCTCAGTTGAATTAAATCTGTCGAGAAATTGATTAAGTTTGACATTAGTTTTATTATCAATTTTTACGTTGTCAAAATTAAATTTATTTTTGTTAAAATTATAAACAAAATCTAATTCAAGCTTATCTATATTTTTTCTATGAATTTTTTTAATTTGAAATGATTTATAAAAGTTACCAATATTGTTTGCATTAATAATTAGTTTACCAATTAAGAAAATTTCATCTTGATTGTAATTCAATATCCCCTCTTTTAGATTAATCTCTAGATCATTTTTCCACTGTATCTTAGATTTTGAAAAAGTTATGTTTCCTTGATCTAGATTTAACTTTAATTTTAAATCATTCAAATAATCTATATTGGTAATATCTTTTACATTTAAATCAATATTTACATTTAAATTTTGATTGTTTAGAATTTCAGATTTGAGTAACTCAACAAGAATAGAGTCGCTTTTTAAAATATCTTTGGCACTTATTCCATCATAATTAAATGATGCCTCTAAATAAAAAGGTTTAAAATCAAAATATCCATCGAACTTTTTTCTATCGACTGATGAAAAATTTAAAGAGTTTTTATCTATTTCATAAAAAAAGGACTCATCATTATTAACAAACAATAAGTCTACCTTGCCTTTCTTTAGGTCACTCTCGTAATTTGTATTACTTTCAATGTTGAGTCTAATTTTTTTTGAATTAAAATTTATGGAAAAATTTTTTTGAAATTTATTATTTTTAATATTTATTGTATAAGGAATATTAAAGATTTCGTTTTTTGCAACTAGGACATTTTCTAAATTATATGAATCAAAATAAAATTTACTGTTATCTATCTTATTCAAAAATAATAAATCATCATCTAAATTTTTAAAAAAAATATTACTTTTTTTGAAAATTATTTTATTTTCATTGGGTTCCATCTCAAGTAGTTTTTCAAAAAAAAGAAAATCATTTTTATTTAAATTAAAATCTGTTTTATTTAAAACTAAATCATTAATTTCTAAGTTTTCTATAAAAAAAAGGTTTCCAAAATCAATAAATGCTTTAAAATTTTGAACATTACCTATATCTCTGTCGTTATTTAAAATTGATAAATTTTTACTTGTGTAATGAGGTTTTGGAAGAAGACCATATCTAATTTTTTCGTTAAATTTTATACTAATATTATATTTTTTTAAAATTTGATTCTTAATTTCAACTTGAGCTATATCTTTGTTGTATAAAGTCGGTAACAAGAAATAACTAAGTGTCAAAATAAGGACTGCTGATAAACTAAAAAAAACTCTATTATTCGCAAGAATATTGTTTTTTTTTGAAAATGTTTTAAAAAAATTTAGTTTACTAAAATAGCTTTCTAAAGAGTTATTTATTGATACAAATCTTTGTTTAAGTTTTTTAGAAATTAAATTTATTTTATTCATTATTTTTGACCAACTTATAATAAATTATATTAAATGGTAAACTCTGATTATTTAAAAAATCTTAATAAAGCTCAGAATGAAGCTGTAACACATCTTGATGGACCTCTTTTAATTGTAGCGGGTGCCGGATCAGGCAAAACTAAAGTACTTACAACAAGAATCGCAAACATAATCAAAGAAAAAAAGGCCTTTCCAAATCAAATACTTGCAGTAACTTTTACCAATAAGGCTGCTAAAGAGATGCAAACTAGAGTGAGTCAAATTCTTGGCTCTACTGCAATTGGATTATCGTGGCTAGGTACTTTTCACTCGATTTGCGCGAAATTATTAAGAAAACATGCTGCAGCAGTTAACCTTAATTCAAACTTTACAATTATTGATACAGATGACCAGACAAGATTGATCAAAAATATTTGTAAAGCCGAAAATGTAGATGTAAAAAAATTATCTCCCAAATATATTTTAGCAATCATTGATAAATGGAAAAATAAAGGATTTTATCCAAATGAGGTAGAAATCAACAAAAAAGATATGTTTGAAAAAATAATTTTGCCGATTTATAAAATTTATCAGCAAAAACTAACGGATTTGAATTCGTGTGATTTTGGAGATTTAATATTACATTCGGTAAAAATTTTAGAAAAAAACTCCGATATCAGAGAATTATACAAAAAAAACTTTAAATATATTTTGGTAGATGAATATCAAGATACAAATTTTGTCCAAAGTAAATGGTTAAACCTATTAGTGGGTAATGAACAAAATATTTGTTGTGTTGGCGATGATGATCAATCTATTTATAGTTGGAGAGGTGCAGAAATAAGAAATTTTTTAGAATTTGATAAAATTTATAAAAATACAAAAGTTATAAGGCTAGAACAAAATTATAGATCAACTCAAAATATTTTATCAGTAGCATCAGAATTAATTAATAACAATGAAAACCGAGTTGGTAAAACTCTAGAAACGACTATGGAAGCTGGTGACTTGGTAAATTTAAATTGTTTTAAAAATGGTAAGGATGAGGCAACAGGAATTTCTGATGAAGTAGAAAGAATTAAAAAAAGTTATTCACTCAATAATATTGCAATACTGGTAAGAGCAATTTTTCAAACAAGAGAGTTTGAAGAAAGATTTTTAAAGATAGGAATGCCCTATAGAATACTTGGTGGAATAAAGTTTTATGAAAGAGCTGAGATAAAAGATTGTGTTGCTTACCTTCGTTTAATTTATCAAGAGAAGGATGATCTTGCTTTTGAGAGAATTGTAAATAATCCAAAAAGATCTGTGGGTGAAACCACTATTAAGGAAATCCACAATTTTTCAAAAAAAAATTCCCTCTGTTTGGAGATATCCTCAAAAAAAATGATCGAAAAAAATTTAATCAAACCTAAAGCAAAGGTTGGATTAACGATTTTTTTAGATTTAATAGATAAATGGAGAAATGATCTAAAGCTAAAAAATATTAGTCATGTCAAATTACTTCAATTGGTTCTTGATGAATCTGGGTACTCTGCAATGCTTAAAAACAAAAAAGATTTGGAAAATGAAAATAAACTTGAAAATATTAAAGAACTTTTAAGTGCAATGAAAGAATTTGATAATTTAGAAAGTTTTTTAGAACACGTTTCGTTAGCTACTTCAATTGATCAAAATTGGGACGGTGAAAAAATAAATATGATGACAATGCATGCTGCAAAGGGTCTGGAATTTGATGTGGTTTTCTTACCCGGATGGGAAGAGGGTCTTTTTCCTCATCAGAAATCTATTGAGGAAAAAGGACAGAATGGTTTGGAAGAGGAAAGAAGATTGGCTTATGTTGGCATAACTAGGGCAAAAAAAAAATTGATTATATCGTTCTCTATGAATAGGTTTTATCAAGGTGACTGGATCGATAGTTTGGCATCAAGATTTGTAAATGAACTTCCTGAAAAATTTATAGAGAAAAATTCTTTTTTTGATCAGGATAAAAGTGAAATAGATGATTTTGAATTTAACCAAGATATAGATTTTGATGATAATGATAATATAAGAAGTCCCGGTTGGATTAGATATCAAAAAAAACTAAAATGATCAGAGAAAGATTAAATATTTTAAAAAAAAAATTTAACCCACTCGATATAGATGGTTATGTAGTGCCTAAAAATGACGAATTTTTTCAAGAATATTCAATAAAAGATAGACTAAAAACAATTTCAAATTTTAGTGGTTCGGCAGGATATGCTGTAATTTTGAAAAACAAGAATTATCTATTTGTAGATGGAAGATATTCTATACAAGCTGAAATTGAGTCTGGAGGTAATTTTATTATTAAGAATTTAAACGAAATTTTGAATTGTAAATTGTTTAAGAATATCTCTCTAGGTATAGACCCTAAAATATTTACCTACGATGAGGTCAATAAATTTTTTTTGAAATTTAATAAAATTAAAATTATCAATATCAATTTAATTGATCAGATTTACAATATTTATCCAAAAAATGTAAAATCCTTTTATTCGTTAACAAACAAAATAGTTGGAGAAAGCTACTTAAGGAAAATTAATAGAGTTTCTAATATTTTAAAAAAAAGAAAAGTAGACTATTTATTTATAAGTGCTCCAGAAAATGTTGCATGGCTTTTAAATATTAGAGGTCATGATAATCCAAATAGTCCAATACCTAATTGTCGACTACTTTTGAATAAAAATGGAAATTTTTTTATAGTTAGTGAAAAAAAAAAATTAATAAATTTAATTAAAGAAAAAAAAATCACTAATAATCAGATAATTAATTCTAAGAAATTAACTAATTTTTTTGATAAAATTAAAAAAGGAAGATTTATAATTGACAACAAAACTTGTTCATTGTTTTATAGAAATTCTTTAATGAGTAAACATAAAATCATAAATCAAAACGATCCAATATATTTTTTAAAATCAATTAAAAATGAAAATGAAATTAATAATATGGTTAATACTCATATAGAGGATGGAGTAGCTTTGACAAAATTCTTGTATTGGATAAAAGTTTTAAATAAAAAAAAAATTACTGAGGTTGATGCACAAGGTAAATTAGAAAAATTTAGAAAAAAAAATAAAAAATATTTGTTTCCAAGTTTTAATACGATCGCTGGTTCAGGAAAAAATGGAGCAATAATTCACTACAGAGCTACAAAGAAAAATACAAAAAAGATTAATAAAAACGATTTATTTTTATGTGATTCAGGTGGTCAATATAAGTATGGTACTACTGATGTGACAAGAACTATATGTTTCTCTAATCCCTCTAATTCTATAAAAAATATTTTCACAAAAGTTTTAAAAGGACATATCGCTGTTGTTACATCAAATCTTAAAATTCATTATAATGGTAAATTAATTGATAAAAGGGCTAGATCTTATCTAAGAAAAAGTGGTCTTAATTACGATCATGGAACAGGTCATGGTGTTGGTTTTTTTGCTAATGTTCACGAAGGTCCTCAGGCAATTTCAAAATTCAATACAATTAAATTACAAGAGGGAATGATTTTAAGTAATGAGCCAGGATATTATAAAAAAGGAAAATTTGGAATAAGAATAGAAAATTTAATATATATAAAGAAAATCAAAAAAAAATTATCATTCGTAAATCTAACTTTGGTGCCTATAGATAAAGATTTGATAAATTTTGATCTACTTAATAAAAGCGAGAGAAATTATCTTTTCAAATACCATTTTGATATATATTTAAGATTATCGAAATATCTCAATAAAAAAGAGAGGAAATGGTTAGCTGGTTTTATTTAACATATTTAACCACTCAGCCTGAGACAATATTTTTACTTTTAAATCTTTAGCTGTATCTATTTTTTTTTTTGTAGGTTTATCACCCGTTATTAAATAATCTAATTTTTTTGAGACATTACTAATGATCGATCCAGAATTTTCCTCAATTAAAGACTTTGCTTCTGCTCTACTTATACCTTCAAGTTTGCCTGTTATCATAAAAGTTTTATTACTAAACAAACCATTACTTTTTAATAAAACAGCATCTTTAATATTTAGTAATTCACTTAATTCCTGTAATACCTTTAAATTCGTATTATTAGAGAAAAAACTTTTTATTGAGTTAATTTGTGTCTCACCGATACCATCTATATTAACTAATTCATCAAATTTTTTTGTTTTTGATAATGATAAAAGATTTTTTATAGAAATTAAATTTTTTGAAATAAGTTTTGCATTCTCCAAACCTATGTGTCTTATTCCTAGCGCAAAAATAAATTTCTCAAAAGGAATTGTTTTTTTTATATTTATTGAATATTTCAAATTTGTAACAGATTGTTTTCCCCATCCATCTAAATTTTCTATCGAGGAGTAATCCAATCTAAATATATCTTGAGGTAATCGAATTAAATTTAAATTCCAAAAATTTTCTACAATTTTTTTTCCGAACCCATCTATATTTAATGCATCTTTAGATACAAAGTGCTTAATTTTTTCAATAGCAATTTTTTCACATTCAAAACCTTCGCTAGTACATCGTCTTACTGCATCCTCTTTTTTTGTAATGGAATTATATTCCTTAGCAGTTTTTGATCCACATGAGGGACAATTTGATGGAAACTCAAATTTTTTTGACTCATTATTTCTTTTTCTTAAATCTACTGAAATTACATGTGGGATCACGTCTCCAGCTCTTTCAATCAAAACAGTGTCGCCAATTCTTATATCTTTGCGAAGTATTTCCTCTTCATTATGCAATGTTGCGTTTGAGACGACTACTCCTCCAATATTAATTGGTTTAATTTTAGCTACTGGAGTTAATGCCCCTGTTCTGCCAACTTGAATTTCGATATTCTCAATTTTTGAAATTCCGTTATTAGCAGAAAATTTATGTGCCACAGCCCATCTCGGTGCATTAGCTACATTCCCTAGTCTCTTTTGCAATTTAAAATCATTTATCTTATAAACAACACCGTCTATGTCAAAATCTAAACTCTCTCTCTTATTTTCTATTTGTTTGTAGTTTTTCATCAAATTTTTAATACCCTTAATAGTTTTATTTAAAGGATTTGTCTTAAAACCCCACTCTTTAAGTTTTTTTAAAAATTCACTTTGTTTTGTAATTTTTAGTCCATTTTCATAACCAAAAGTATATGCAATAAATTTTAAAGGGATTTTTTTTGTTTCTACAGGATTTTTTTGTCTAAGAGATCCTGATGCAGCATTTCTAGGATTTGCAAACTTACAACTTAATTTTTTAAAATCATTATTTCGAATGAATACTTCTCCTCTTATATCTATATCACTGGGAAAATCTTTTGATGCAATTTTGTTAGGAATATCACTTATAGTTTTCAAATTTTCTGTAATATCTTCTCCTTCCTTACCATCTCCTCTAGATAAGCCAGTAATGAAATTTCCATTTTTATATGTTAAAGATGCTGAAATTCCATCAATTTTCGGTTCCGTGCTATACTCAATTTCTAAGCGTTCTTTTTGATTTAGATAGTTCATAGTTTTTTTTTCAAAATTATTCAGATCATCTTGATCAAAAGCATTAGCAAGTGAAAGCATAGGAACCCTATGAGCGACTTTTTTGAAGTTTTTAGAGGGCTTAAACCCTACAATTAAAGAAGGTGAATTTTTGTTTTTAAGATAAGAATAATTGCTCTCAAGTTCTAAAATTTCCTTTTTAAGCGCATCATATTTCCTATCATCTACTATTGGATTATTATCTTCATAATAAAATTTATTTAATCTAATTAAATTTTGGACTTTTTTATTATACTCTTTTTCAATCTTATTTTTTTTCATATCACTCAAAAAGAGTTTTAAACTTCTTTAACATTTTTTTATTTTTTCTTTTTATGTCTTTAAATCTTTTTTTTTTTTAATTTCATAGTTCTTATCAAACAAACTGTAAGTATTTTCATACCATTCAGATGAGCCGTAATTATAACCAAGAAGTTGCGCGTATTTCTCTGCTTCTTCAATTAAACCAATTGTGTAGTGAACCTCAACAAGTCTATGTAATGCCTCTGCAGTATATATTGTCGTATCATAATCATCTATTACAGTCCTAAAACGATTAATTGCAGAAATCCATTTTTTTCTTTTAAAGTAATATCTACCAATATACATTTCTTTTGAAGCTAATATATCGTCAATCAAACTTAACTTAAATTCTGCATCTAAAGCATATTCTGTATTAGGATATTCTTTTAAAACAAAATCAAATTTTAATTTAGCATTTTTGATTGATTGTAAATCTTTTTTTTCATCAACTATTTGCTCAAAATAACACACACCTAATAGGTAATGAGCATACGAAATATCTTTGTAATAAGGATAAACTTTTATAAATCTTTCTAATTCAGCAATGGAGTCACCATAATAGTCTTGTGTGTAATAAGAGTAGGCTGCCATTAAGGCAGACTTAGGAGCCAAATCAGATTGTGGAAATAATGTTTCTGCTTCATTGAATTTTTTGGCTGCATACAACACATCGCCAGACTCGAGTGCATCCTTTCCAATATTATAAGCCTCTAAAACTTGAAGTTCTAAACTTTTTTCTTTAATGACAGAATCCTTAATATTATCTTTAGAACAAGAAAAAAGAATTAATAGGGAAATTAAAAAATAGAAAACTCTAAAAAATAACATTAAGCTTTTATATAATCTAAAGCGTTAATTTAAAAGAAATATATAATTAAGCTATTGATCTCAATAATCTTTTATTTATTAATGAATGTGGAAGATTTCTCTCTTGAATTTCTATTATTGAAAAATTGTCTTTATTTTCAAATACTTTTTTTAAAAGTTGATTAGTCATAAAATGTCCTCCCTGAGAACATACTATGCTTGCTATCATTCTATAACCTGAAGTATACAAATCTCCTACACAATCAAGAATTTTATGATTAACAAATTCCAAAGAATTTCTTAGTCCGTCTTTATTTAAAACTTTGTCATTTTTGACAACTATTGCATTTTCTAGACTACCACCTTTTGCAAGACCGTTTTCTCTAATTTTTATAACATCTTCGTATAAACAAAAGGTTCTAGAGTTAAAAATATCAGTCAAATCATCCTCGTAAATGTTAATTTTATTCCTTTGATTTCCAATAATAGAATTTTTATATTTTAATTCAAAATCAATTTCTAAACTTAATTTTGATGGCTCGATCGATATAAACTTTTCATTGTATCTATGAGTTATTTTTTTATTGATCTTAATAATTTTGATAGGCGCTTCACTTTTCTTTAAACCGGAAATTAATATCTTATCTATGAAATCTTTAGCTGAGCCATCTAAAATTGGTACTTCTTCACTATCAATTTCAATTAAAACATTGTCCACTCCTAATCCAAATAAGGCTCCCATTAGATGTTCTATAGTAGAAACTTTAACACCATATTCATTTGAGACTGTTGTGTTAAGAACAGTATTATTGACATTAGAAAAATTTGGAAAAACTATATTATCTTTTTTTAAATCAACTCTTTTAAAGATTATTCCTGAGTTTGGTTCAGATGGTTTTAAGCAAATATTTACTGCTTTTCCACTATGCAAGCCTATACCACTAAAACTAACAGGATTTTTAACTGTTTTTTGATTTAATAAAGTCATGAAAGACTTTTATTACTGAGATGAATTGATTAAAATTCAACAAATGTTACTAGAAAATACAGCTAATTAAATAAATCAAAGAATTTTTCAAAAAAACCTTTATTCTTTAATGTTTTATTGACTAGCTTCACCTCATTTTTATTATAACCGTCAATAATTTTGCTAGTCATTTTAAAAAAATCAACTTCTGTATTACCTGCAAATTTATAAATATAATTTGCGCTTAATATTTGATTTATTGAAATTTGAAATTTTTTTAAGATATTTTCGATATTTTTTACTAATTCATCAGGAAGACAAATAAAACTAATATCCAAAGAGAAATTCTTACATTTTTGATTAATTGGTAATTCTGTAAAATGATTATTATCAATAAGATAATTATCAATTAAAATGTGAATAATCCTCATGTTTTGAATTGTTTTTTCACACTGATACTTAGCGTCCTTTATTAAATAAAGAATTATATTTGAGTTAATATCTTCATTATAACTATTTTTTTTAACAGAGATTTGCAAATTTAAAAAATCTTTTGTTTCAATAATAACATTTATTTGTTCAATAAAATTTCCTAGAATCTTTTCAACCTTAAAGATGTTTTTATTAAGGAAAAAATTTAATTCTTCTAATTTTATATATTTTGAATTATTTTCAATTAAAAGCTTATCTATAAATATTAATTTATTATCAGTTTTTTGATTAACAGATAATATTATTTTTTCTGGACTAAGAGACAAGAAAACTTCAAAATTTAAATTATTCTCCATTTATTATAACCTGGTTATCCTGACGAAGATCTAAAATTTTTATCTTTTTAAATTTATTATTATTTAATATGTCTAATGACAAGTTTAATAATTCCTCTAAATTTTCTTTTGGTAATTTAATAATTACATTGAGATTAGTTTCTATATCCCATCTGCCTGATTTAAAAAAATATAAATTTTTTATTTCAGATAATTCAAAATTAGATTTTTCAATAGATTTTAACAAATTAAAAAAAGAAACTTTTTCATAACCTCCAAAAATATTTGGTAAATAATTATTTTTATCTACTGATTGAATTAACTTGCCATTAGAGCCCAATACAAAAGATTTTCCATCTTTAAATACATTTGCTAATAATTTTGTTTTATTTACTTTAATTTCTAATGATGATGGGTATATTTTAAATATGGTATAATTCTCAATTGAGTTATTTGCCTCTAACTTATTTGTAATTTTAGATTTATTCAAAAAAAAAAATATTTTTTAAATTAAGTATTTCGAGATTATATAATAAATCTTTCTTTTCATTTCCTTCTAATCCTATTATCGTAATATTATCTATAGCTTTTAATTTAATTTCTGAAAAATACTTATTATTCAGACTACTTAAAAAAATAATCAAAAAAATATAAAATAATATTTTTCTACTTAATCCTAGTTGCATTTTCTAAAAGTAATTCGATTAATCTAATAAAACTAATCTTTTTATACGCGGCTATTTCAGGGACTAAAGAGAGTTTTGTCATCCCTGGTTGAGTATTAATTTCCAAAAGATAAAACTTATTTTTAAAAAATTTAAAATCTGATCTTGTAACACCGCTACACTTTAAGATTTTATGAGCTTTTAAAGCTATACTCATTAGTTGATTATATTTATTCTTGGGGAGATCAACAGGAATTATATGTTCGGTTTTAGCTCTTGGATTATATTTAGCTTGATAGTCATAGAATTTTCTCTTGGGTTTGAGTTCTATAGCTCCAAGTTTATTTGATCCAAGCACCGCTGCTTGAATTTCACGACCAGGAATAAACTCTTCAATAATAATTTTTCCATATTGTTTTAATAAACTTAATCTTTTAAAAATATTTGTCTTGTTACATATAAAAACGTTAACACTTGAACCCTCATTTATTGGTTTTATTACAACTGGGAATTTTATTTTGCTATTAATTTTTTTTATCATATCATTTTTTGATAAATTAAATGAGTAGCAAAAATATTTTGGTGTCAATATATTATTTTTTATAAAAACTTTTTTTGATATCTCTTTATTCATGGCTAAAGCAGATGAGATAACTCCGGAGTGAGTATATGGTATCTGGGTGCTTTCTAAAATTGTCTGTATGTAACCATCCTCCCCATATTGACCATGTAATGCATTAAAAATTACTTTAGGTCTAAAAGATTTAATTATTTTAAGAAGTTTATAATTTGGTTCGGTGGTCTTAACTATATAACCATTTTTTTTTAATTCTTTTGCTACCTGTCTACCAGTATCGAGACTTATTATTCTCTCTTTTGAAATACCACCAGAGACTATCAATATTTTCTTTTTCAAATTACTCCAAAATTTTAATTTCTTTTTCTAAACTAATACCAGTTTTTTTTAAAACTTTTTCAGATACATGGTCTATCAATTTTTTCATGTCTTGAAACTTCGCATTACCTTTGTTTACAAAAAAATTACAATGTTTTTCTGAAATACAAGCATCTCCAAAAGATTGATTAAGAGGAACAGACTCTTTTATAAGCTGCCAAACTTTTTTATTACTTTGAGAAATAGGATTTTTGAATGTGCTTCCGCTTGTTTTAACTCTTGTGGGTTGATTTTTTTCTTTTTCGAATTTTAATTTGTTCATAGTAGCATTAATTATTTTTTCATTTGACCTAACTCCTTTAAAAGAGGCACTCAAAAAAATATAATCTTCAGGAATATTATTTTTTCTGTATTCAAATTTAATTTCTTTTGAGGGTATTGTTATCACCCTACCAAGTTTGTCAATTGCTTGAATAGAGATTAGTATATCTTGAAATTCTTTACCAAAACAACCAGCATTCATTGTTATACCTCCTCCAATTGAGCCAGGTATACATGAAAGAAATTCAAAACCACTTAAATTGTTTTTAAGAGCAAAATTTGACAAACTTTTATCTAGTACAGCGCTACCGGCAATTATAATATCTTCACTATGTAATGTTATGTTGCTAAAATTTTTACCTAACTTGATAACTACTCCATCAAATAAATCATCAGTTATCAAAGTATTAGAGCCAGCGCCGAGTACGAATATTCTTTCCTGATTATTAAGAATTTTAAGGAAATTTATCAATTGGTTTAATTGATCTGCTTTAAAAAATACTTTAGATTTACCCCCTATATTAAACCAATTCTTTTTTTTTAAATCATATTCAAAACTTACATTTTCACCAAAACTATTAAGTATTTTTTTTAGTTGATTTATTCTCATTTAACCAAATCTGGAAGTTTTCTCATCCAATTTGAAATAGTTCCAGCACCCATACCTATTACTATTTTATTTCCGTAAATATTTTTTTTTATAAATTTTGCTAGTTGAAAATTATCATTTACTAAGAATAATCTAACTTTAGAATTTTTTATTATTTCTTCAGCAAATTTTAAATAACTGAAGCCTAATTTTATTTTTTCTCCTGCTGCGTATACTGGGCACAAAATGACAGTATCAGCATTATAAAATGAAAATGAAAATTCTTTACGAAGATCTTTTAATCTTGAAATTCGATGAGGTTGAAATATACAAACTTTTTCGTAATCTTTGTAAACTTTTTTAACTCCTTCTAAAACCATCTTAATTTCTGTTGGGTGATGAGCATAATCATCGTAAAAATTTACATTATTATAGGTAAATATCTTATTGAATCTTCTTTGAACGCCCTTAAATCTCAGCAAACCATCTTTAATATCTTTAATTGAAATACCAACAGTTAAAGCTACGGCTATGGCCGCTACAGAATTTCTAGTATTGTGTATACCGATAAGTGGGATCTTAATATTCTTAATTATTTTTTTTTTTTATTAGGTAGATTTACTATTAAATCAAATCGAGTCATTTCTTTTTTTTGACTTATATTTTTAATTAAAAAATTTGATCTTAAATTTTTGCCATAAGTATAAAAGTTTTTATTTTTGATATTTTTAATTAATTCTCTATTAATTTTATCATCATAACAAATAAATGATTTACCAAATGAAGGAACTTTTTTAATAAATTCATTAAAAGATTTTTTTAAGTGTTCTATATTTTTATAAAAATCCATATGTTCTCTATCTATATTTGTAATGATTGAATATGTTGGAGGAATATGAACAAAGCTACCATCTGACTCATCAGCTTCTAAAATTGACCAATCACTTTTACCTAATTTTGCAGAACTTTTTAGCGAATTAATGACACCACCATTGATTATTGTTGGGTCCAACCGAGTTTTTTGAAAAATGGAAGCTACTAGCGAGGTGGTAGTAGTTTTTCCATGTGATCCAGCTACTACTATATTTTTTGTCAAAGAAACAATATGCGCTAACATTTTTCCTCTTTTAATAATTGGTAAATTTTTTCTTTTAGCTTCAAGTAATTCTGGATTATCTTTTTTAATAGCTGATGAAACTACAATAATTGTAGCATTTTTTATATTTTGTTTTTTGTGGCCTATAAATATTTTTATTTTTTCTTTTTTAAGCCTTTCTATATTTTTATTCAAAGTTATATCACTACCTTGAACTTTAAATTCTTTTCCTTTCATAATAAGAGAAAGTCCACTCATCCCGATTCCACCTATTCCAATAAAATGAATAATTTCGTTTTTTGCAAGTTCAATTTTCATCTAAATTATTTAATATTTTTTGATTAACGTTTATCCAAGTATTTTGATAATTTAAACTAATTAAATTTTCTTTTTTTTTATCAAAATTTAATTTATTACTTAAAATTTCTTCGAGCAATTGCTCTATTTTTTTCTCAAAAAAATTTTGCTCTAAAATCCAAGAACAATTTTTTTTTAAATAGAAATTTGCATTCTCAAATTGATGATTATCTTTTGAATTTGGCAAAGGGACTGCTATAAAAGGTACATTAAGGACTGACAATTCAGCTAATGTTGATGCTCCTGCTCTAGTGATACAAATATCAGTTTCTGCAACTTTTTCTATAAAATTCCTATCATAATTAAAAATTTCATTTTCGACATTATTTTTTGAATAAAATTCTTTTAGTGAAGTTATATAATTTATGTTCGTTTGATGAATAACCTTTATTGGAAATTTTTTTGATATATTAATGATTGATTTCTTAAGATTTTTATCAAAAATATTTGCTCCCTGGCTTCCACCGACGATTAATAAATGAAATTTGTCATTATTAATTTGACGTTTTTTTTTTCTATAGAATTCCTCTCTAACAAGTGGATAAATTATTACTTTTTTATTTTTGTATCTTTCAGGAAAATTTTTAATTTCGTTTGTGTAACAAAAAATTTTTTCGCAAGAACCTAAAAAAAATTTATTGGCTCTTCCCAATACCAGATTTGGCTCAAGAAGATAAATTTTTAGATTTAAAAGTTTCCCTGCTAGGATTAAAGGCAGCGACATATATCCACCGGTTGAAAATAATAAGTTTATTTTTTCTTTCTTAAGAAAGAAGAAAGATTTAATAATTAAAAATAAAATTTTAAAAAAATTCAAAGGCAGAAATAATAAATTTAACTTTGGAGTATCGATTATAAAAATTTTATAAATTTCTTTATTTAAATATCTATATCCTCTATTGTCTGTTGAAATTATAACATCTTTTGTTTTATAGAGATGCTCATGTAGTATTGTTGCTGGTATAACATGACCTCCTGAGCCCCCCGAAGAAATTAAAATTTTTTTTTTCATTTCAATCTATTTTCCTTTTTGTTAAATTCAGAATTATTCCTGAAATAATAGACATTCCTACGATAGAGGAACCTCCATAACTTATGTAGGGAAGAGTCATACCTGTAGTAGGAAATAATCTTATATTTACTCCAACATGAATCATCACTTGCATCAATATTAAACTTGAACAACCCACTAAAATTAATTTTGATCTATCATCATTTTCTAAACTTACTTTTCTAAAAACTGTATGAATAAAAACTAAAAACAAAAATAAAATTAAAATTATGGCAATAATTCCAAATTCCTCTGATATGACAGAAATAATATAATCTGTGTGAGCTTCAGGTACTCTATTCTTCAAAGTTCCCTCTCCAATACCTTTACCAAAAAATCCTCCACTGATGATTGACTCAATTGCTTTGTCAGACTGAAAGTTATGTGTTCCAGTATCCGAGTTAAAAAATGACATTATTCTACTTTTTATATAACTAAATTTAGGAACGAATAATATTAAATAAGAGAAGGATAAAATTAACATAAAAAAAAGTGTTATTAGGAAAATAATATTTATTCCAGAGATAAAAATTAATACTGACCATGAAAAAAGAATTAGTAAAGTTTGACCAATATCAGGTTGTAAAGCTAGTAAGAATACAACACATAAAGTTACTAAAAAGGAAAGTGAGTATTTTATGTAAATGTTGAAGTACTTCTCACTGCTTAGAATGATACTTAAAAATACAATCAAAAATGGCTTTACTAATTCAATTGGCTGAAATCTTGGAAGTAGGTATAGATCAATCCATCTCTTAGATCCCTTAACTTCAATTCCAATTAAGGGAACTAATAATAATAGAATTATCGATGCAGCAAAAAAAATAATAGAAATTTTAAAAAGATTTTCCCGGTCCATGGATGAAAAAAAGAAAATAAAAAATACTCCTATACACAGAAAAATTAAATGCTTAAAAAAAAAGAGATAATCATTCGTATTTAATTTATCAGATGCAATTAACGATGTTGATACCAACGAAAAAAATAACCCTACTAAAAATAACAAAATTATTAGTGTGAGTATGAACTTATCAATATTTTTCCACCACCTATAATAAAGTTTTTGGAATGATATTATTTTATCCATTTAAATGTCTTTTTATAAGTTCATTAAAATAAAGTCCTCTGTCCTCAAAGTTTTTAAAACTATCAAAGGAAGCTGCAGATGGACTAAAAATAATAGTTTTTTTCAAAAAATTCTTTTTACTTATAATTATAAATATCTTTTTTAAAGCACTACTTAAATTACTAAAATTACTATAGTGAATTTTTCCTTTTAATTGACTGCTAAAAAACTTTTTATTTTTTCCATAAATAAATGCTTTAATATTAGAATGAAATTGTTTAGGTAGGTTAAATTTATCACCTTTCTTAGGTACACCACCTAATAACCAATAAATATTTAATCCTTTTTTTAAAATAGGTATCGATGATGAAAAAGATGTAGATTTAGAATCGTTAATTATTGTTAGTAAAGAATTTTTGTATATTATTTGTTGACGATATTTTAGCCCTTTAAATTTTTTTAAAATTTCCAAAACAATTTTTTTCTTTAATTTCAATTTGTTTGAAATAGCCATTATGAATGCTAAATTTTCTTTATTTGCATCATTTAAAAAATATTCATTATCTATTTTTTCTTGGATATCATTCACTGACCTTGTGTTTACTTTTAATATTTTTCTTCTTAGTTTTTGTCTTTTCAGCTCTTTAATTGTTAAAAAGTCTTTTTTATTAATGAAACCTAGAGAATTTTTTGAATTATTTTTAAAAATTTTAAATTTAGTTTTTACATAATTACTTACAGTTTTATGTCTATCAAGATGATCTGGCGATATATTTAATATAGCTGCATATTTTGACTTAAAAATTTGACTGTATTCAAGTTGATAAGATGAGGCCTCTATAACAAAAATAGTTTTAGATTTGATGTTCTTTGCTGATAATATTGGTTTTCCTATATTTCCAACCAATTTAACATCGTATTTATGTTTTGATAATATTTCATATAAAAGCTGACAAGTTGTAGATTTCCCATTTGTGCCTGTAATTGAAATACAATCATTTTTGTAAAACGAGTAGAAAACATCTAAATCTGTATAAATTTTTTTTAAATTTTTCTTTAAAAACTGAGACAATTTACATTTATTGATATCTATACCAGGGCTAATTATAATAAAATCAAATTGTTTTTTTAGAATTAATTTATTGCTAATCGAATTTTTTAAATTTTTCTTAAAGTCATCGTATAAAAAGACATCACTTTTATTTCTCAAAAACTCTAAGGTTGATAAACCACTCCTTCCTGAACCATAAATTAATATTTTTTTATTTAAAAAAATACTCAATTGGTTCTCCGTTATCTTAATTTGAGTGTTGCCAAACCAATCATCGCAAGGATAATTGAAATAATCCAAAATCTAATAACAACTGTTGACTCTGGCCAACCCTTTTTTTCAAAATGGTGATGAATTGGCGCCATCTTAAAAATTCTTTTGCCAGTCAATTTAAAAGATATTACCTGAACCATAACCGATACAGCTTCCAAAACAAAAAGGCCTCCAGTTATAGCTAATACAATCTCATGTTTAGTAATTATTCCTACAGCACCTAAGGACCCTCCAAGAGATAAAGATCCTGTATCTCCCATAAAAATTTTAGCTGGGGGTGCGTTGAACCATAAAAATCCAAGGCATGACCCTATAATTGCTCCGCAAAAAATTGAAATTTCTCCTGTGCCCTCTATATAAGGTATTTGTAAATAATCAGAGAATACTACATTTCCAGTTACATAACTTATAAATGCAAAACAAGCAGCTACCAAAATTACTGGCACTGTAGCTAAACCATCTAGACCGTCTGTAAGATTTACGGCATTTGATGATCCAATTATAACAAAAACAGAAAAAGGAATAAAAAACCATCCAAGATTTATTATAAGATTTTTAAAAAATGGAAAATATAAATTAGACATGTCTTGATAATCTACATAATAAACAAACAAACTTACTCCAATTATTGCGAATATAATTTGTAAAATTATTTTTAATTTAGAAGAAATTCCAGATGAATTACTATATTTAATCTTTTTAAAATCATCAAGAGCTCCCAATAATCCAAAAGAAATAGCTATATATATACAAAATAAGATATTTAAGTTCGATAAATCTGCCCAAAATAATACTGAAATTAATAAACCTAATAAGATAATTACTCCACCCATTGTTGGAGTTCCTATCTTTTTTACAATATGATCTTCTGGACCATCATCTCTAATAGGATTCAGAATTTTTTGGTTAGAAAAAAACCTAATAAATGGACCTCCAATTAATAAGACAATTGCCAATGATGTAAACACAGATAGACCAGTTCTAAACGTGAGATATTTAAAAACATTCAAAAAACCAAATGTATCAACAAAGTTTAATAAAAATTGGTAAAGCATTATCTAATTCCTTTGATCTTTTTCATTATCTCATTGAAACCTGTCGCATTTGAGGCCTTTACCATAAGACTATCATTATTATTTAAATCATTTTTTATCAAATCAATTATTTGAGATTTGTTAGATAAAACTCGTCCCTTTTTGGAATTATATAGTTTTTCAAACATATATTTCATGTAGTGACCTTTTATAAAAACTTTATCAATTTTAGTTTTGTTAATTGTAGCTGCGATTGATTGATGAAGTTTTTTTGAGTGATTTCCTAGCTCCAACATGTCTCCAAGTAAAAGGTACTTTTTGAATTTTTTCGAAAACATTTTATCAAAATTTAAGATAGCTGATTTTAATGATAGAGGATTTGAATTGTAACTTTCATCAACTAAATTAATATTTTTTTTAAAAATTTTAATCTTTGATAAATCTCCTCTACCTTGTGGCACTTTAAAATTGAGAAAAATATTTTTATTCAACCGAAAAATATTCATATGAATACTCATTATAGATAATGCAGCTAAAATATTATAAATACTATTTTGAAAATTATTTGAAACTAAAAAATATTTTTTTAACCTGTTAAACTTAATATAAAGCTTATAGTGATTTCCATTCTTTTTGATATTTAAAAATTTCACAGACGAGATTTTATTTTTCATTCCAAAAGAGACTATTCTAAGATCATTTTTTATTGCTATTTTTTTATGTAAATTAAAAAAACTGTCATCAGCATTTAATACTACAAAACCACCAGGTTTAGTGTTTTGTATAATTTCAGATTTTGCTAGAGCAATATGTTCAATTTTTTTAAAATTTTTAGCGTGAGCAAAATTAATATTTGTGATTACGCTTATGTCAGGTTTAATTATTTTAGATAAATAATCTATTTCACCCTTCTTATCCATTCCAACTTCTAAAATACCAAAATCATCATTTTCTTTTAAGTTTAGTAAACTTAGAGGAACCCCGTATTTATTATTATAAGATTTTGGTGAAATACTTACTTTGGAGACTTGTTTTAAAGTATCTCCCAATAATTCTTTGAGTGTTGTTTTTCCACAACTCCCAGTAATAGCTATTATTCTTGTATTTATGTTTGTCCTAAAAGTACGTGAAACATCTGTTAAAAATTTTAATGTGTTTTTTACTTTTATTTGTCTTTTAACTTGAAATCTTTTTTGAATTTTATTTACTACAGTAATAGAAGCTTTTTTTTTAAAAGCTTCATTTACAAATTTATTTCCGTCATTTTTTTTTCCCTTGATAGCAAAAAAAATATCATTTTTACTTACTTCCTGTGAATTAATCCTGGCAAGCTTCCAAGATAATCTTGGGAGTAATCTCTGATTACCTGATAATTCTTTTAAAATATTTGATTTTAAATCATTTGATAAATTTAAATTTTTTTTTTTAATTGAATTTAAAATGACATCTTTGTCTGAAAAATAAATTTTTCTTTTACCAAAGTCTTGTGTTTTCTCATGACCTTTTCCTGCAATAAGCAATATTTCACCTGAATTTAAATTTTTGATGGCTAAAGATATCGCTTTCGATCTATCAGATATTTCAATAACTTTTCTATTCTTTATACCTTTTTTAATATCTCTTCGAATTTTTTTTGGATTCTCATATCTTGGGTTGTCATTTGTAAGATAAATTCTATCAGAAAAATCAGATGCAACTTTACCCATTTTAGACCTTTTGTTTTGATCTCTATTTCCACCACACCCAAACAATAAGGAAACTTTTTTATCCTTAAATTGCTCTTTTAAATTTAATATGCAAGTTTTTAAAGCTTCTGGTGTATGAGCATAATCAAGAATTACTTTTGAATTATTTTTAATTTTGCCAATTTTTTCAAATCTTCCATTAACTGGTATAATTTTTGGTATAACTTTAAAAATTCTCTCTAAACTTAAATTACTTTCTTCTGCTGCTATAATGGCCATTAATATATTCTTTAGTTGAATTTTTCCAATTAAATTAATTTTAATAATCTTAATCGATCTTTTGTGCTGTATTTTTATTACTTGAATATCTCCTTTATAGGAATGAGATAAAATCTTAAATGAACTTTTATTATCTATTTTACGAAGTTTAAGATTTCGATTGTTTGAAATTTTTTTAATTTTACTAAATTCTGTTAATTTATCATCAGTTATTATATTGCCTTTAGTTTTAATAAGATTTTTAAATAAGTAGAGTTTTGCTTTTAAATAGTCATCTAAATTTTTATGATAGTCTAAATGATCTTGAGAAAAATTAGTAAATATCCCAGAATTAAACAACAAACCATCAAGTCTATTTTGTTTAAGACCATGACTTGAGGCCTCCATAATTATATTTTCGACTCCTTTTTTTTTTAATTTTTTCAGTATTATTCCCAAATGAATTGGATCAGTTGTAGTATTTGATAAATCAAAATTAATACTATCTGACTTAACTCCTAATGTTCCAATAGAAGCAACTTTTTTATTATTCAATTTTAATATTTGATAGTAAAAATCAGAGACTGATGATTTTCCATTTGTGCCAGTTACTGCAATTAAATTTCTTGGTCGATTTTTATAAATTTTAAATGAAACCTCTGCCAGTAACTTTCTAACGTTTTTTGTATTAATAAATAAAATTCCCTTAGGTTTTTTTTTAATTTTTTTTTCAGTGATGATAACTCTACAACCTTTTTTAATAGCAATTGGTATAAAATTGTTGCCATCAAAATTTTTTCCTTTAATTGCAAAGAAAATGAAATTTCTTTTTATCTTTGAACTATCAAAAGCAATGCCAGAAAAAGAAATTTTTGAATATTTTTTTTTTACATTAGGAATATAATCTTCAAGCTGCATAAACTATTTAACCTCACTATATTTTGTGGCTAAAATAGGCCCAATTTTTTCAACAATATGACCCGTAGCTTCCACACTGTTCCAACCAGCTGTATTTCTTGGGCTTCCTTTCAATTTAAAATTTGATCCATCTCTATAATTATAAATATAGTCCTCACTTATTTTGGGTGCATCTAACATAACTGCTAAAATAAACTTTGGCTTAGTTGTTGGGAAAACCGAAACAAAGGTATTAACTTTTTCGTTAGAGTATACGCCATTAAAGCTTTTATTAGCAGTTCCAGTTTTACCACCAATTTGGTACCCACCAATATCAGCTAATTTAGCCGTACCTTCATTAGTGGAAACAATTTTTCTTAAAATTGGTAAAATTTTTATAGAAATATTTCTATTTAAAATTTTTTCAGTTTTTTTTTTTTTATCTGTCTTAAAAAGAGTCGGCTTTACATTATAGCCTCCATTTACAATAATTGAATATGCTTTAACAACTTGGAGTAATGTAGTTGTAATACCATGACCAAAAGAAGCTGTAGCTAGTGGGCATTTTCCCCACTTAAAATTTATTGGCTTAGCAACTTCTTCAATATCAAAATCAATTTTTTCTAATATACCTAGCTTTGACAAAAATAATTTAAATTTTTCTTGGCCAACTTTTTGAGCTATTCTAACTGATCCTATATTTCCAGATCTTATCAAAATTTGCTCAGCTGTAAGATCCGAAGGAATTTTGTTATTATACTCTCTGATTGGAAATCCCGCGCAAGTCAAAGATTTCGGTAAATCGACAAATTTAGTATCTGGCTCTATAATTTTTTCCTCAAACGCTGCCGCTAGGGTAAATGTTTTAAAAACTGAACCAAATTCATATAAGCCTTTTGTGGCTCTATTAATATAATCTATATCAGTGATATTTTCTCTCTTATTGGGGTTAAAATCCGGTAAAGAAACCAAAGATAAAATTTCACCATTATTAACATTCATTAAAATTGCTGCACTTCCCTTTGTAGCAAAAATTTTATTGAACTTAAGTAATTCATTTCTTATCAAATATTGAATATCTTTATCTAAACTTAATATAATTGGTTCGGTTGAAATTTTAAGTTTATCATTAATAGATTTTTCTAAACCTGAAATACCCGTATTATTATCATCTATTTGACCAATGATGTGACTGAATAAATTTTTCTCAGGATATATTCTTATTAATCTATCCTCAGGCTGGATAGATTTGTCACCAAGTTTCATTATTTTATCGTAATTTTCTTGTGATATTTTTTTCTCGAAATAGAAAAAATTTTTTTTCTCTATATTTTTTCTTATTAAATCATAATCTTTATTTGGAAATATATACTTCAAATTAAGAATTAATTTTTCTTTATTAATTATTTTTTTTGAGCTTATACCAACATCTATAGAATTAACTGTTTTTACCAAATATTTACCATTTCTATCAACTATATCTGCTCTATAAAGTTTTTGAATTAAAGATTTTGAGTTTGAATTAATTCTCTTAATGTCATCTCTTGAGCCTAAATGAGTTAGATGAACAGAGTAAATTAATGAATTAATAAAGAAAATAAAAAATATAAAACCCACTCTATTAAATGATATATTTAATTTTGATTTGCTTTTTTTGTAAAAAAAGTCATTTTTATTGTCTTCTAGAATAATATTTGAATTATTTTTTTTCATTGATTTCGAAAACATTAAAGTTTCCAATTAATAACTTATTTGATTTTTTTGTTAATGTTTTTATAGTTTCTAAATTCTTCTGAATTAAATCTTTTTCAAAATATTGTGATTGATACTCAAGTAATTTTTCAGTCGAACTTAAATATTGAAATTCTAATCTTGTTTCACCTAATTCATTTTTAAAAGCCCTTAAACTTTCCTTTACTATGAAAATTTCGTCTTCAATTTTTTTCGTAGAATTTTTAACAATAGCGGTAGAGAAAATTAATAAAAATATAAAAGCAATTACTGCAAATTTTTTCATAATTTATTGCTTATATTCTCTACATCAATTAAGGATTGAAATTTTTCTAAAAGGTCAGTGTCAAAATTATAGAAATCTTTTTTCTTAATAATAAATCTTAGTTTTGCTGATCTAGATGATATATTTTCACTTAACTCCTGATTACTTGGAACAATGGGCTTTCTCTCTTTCATAAAAAACAAAGGTTCTGATTGAATTGTTTTAGGTTGATACCGTGAAATGCTTTTATTTTCTGATAGGCTTCTAAAGAAATATTTCACAATCTTGTCTTCCAATGAATGAAAGCTTACTACTGCTAATATTCCACCCTTTTTTAAAATTTTTGTAGCGTGAAGTAATCCAAAAATTAATTCACTAATTTCTTTGTTTACGAACATTCTTATTGCTTGAAAAACTTTTGTTGAATTATGAATTTTAGGATTATTTCTTTTTTTTGCTGACTTAATAATATTTACTAAGTCTTGTGTTTCAATTTCATATTTTGTCCTCTCATTAATTATTTTGTGTGCAATATTTTTTGCCTCCTTTTCCTCGCCAAAATACTTAAAAATTTTTTGTAAGTCTTTAGATCCAAGCTTATTAATTACGTCTTTTGCAGAAAAATCATTTAAACCTAATTTCATATTTAATTGACCTTTAGAGTTAAATGACAAACCTTTTTTATTATCTTTTATTTGATTTAAAGAGTAACCCAAATCAAAAATTACCCCTTTAATATTTTCATTTTTTAATTTTAAATTTTTTAATTGACTGAACTTGATATTTTTAAAAAGGAACCTATCTCCAAAATCTTTTTCAATTTGACCTGCAATTTTTTCACTCTCAATATCCCTATCAATCGCTAAAACTTTAGTATTTGAAAATTTTAATATTTCTTTTGTATAACCACCTTGACCAAAAGTGCAGTCAATAAATGTGCCACCATATTGAGGGGAAATAATGCTAATAATTTCTTTTAGCAGTACCGGATGATGTTTTGATTTGTCCGATACTATGGTGGCTTCCATTTATTTTCTCGAAGACCATTAATTTTTTTGTCTTCTTAAAAATGCAGGTATTTCAAGATCATCGTCTTCGTTTTCATTTTCTGAAGAACTTAAAAGTTTATTCGAGTCTGAATTGTCATTTTCCGAGCTGAATAAGTCTGGCTCATTAGTATCAACACCAAATTCTCTTAAATCATTTAAATTGTCCTCTACTTTTTCTGTAGACTCAGATGTTTCTTGAGCGAACGATATCTCATTATTTTCAGAACTATTATTCTCGATCTTGTCTATTTCCTGGTTTTTTAAAAGTTCCTCATGATATTGATTATTCACATCATTAATTGATTGATCATTTGTTTGACTTTGTAAATCATTAGTCACTATCTCGTTCTCTAACTTAAGAGCATTTGCGCCATGCGAAAATGGATTTGAATTAGTACCATTAAATGAAAAAGATTGTGTCAAACCATTAGCTGCAAAATCAGAGTAACCCGGATTTCTATTTTGTATTCTATGTACCATGTTAATTACTGATTTAGTCTCAGGTTGTTGACCATCTAAAGAAGTTGCAACAATTGAAACTCTCATTTTTCCGTCAAGTTCTGGATCTGTAATAGCACCGATTATTAATTCTGCGTCAGGATCTACCTCAGCTCTAACTTTATTTACTGCCTCATCAACTTCAAAGAGTTTAAGGTCCTTTCCTCCAGTTATATTTACCAACAAACCTTTAGCACCTTTTAAAGTATAATCGTCAATTAATGGGTTGCTGATTGCCATTTCTGCTGCTTTCATTGCTCTGCCTTCGCCCTCAGCTTCACCAGTTCCCATCATTGCTTTACCCATTGAGGCCATTACCGACTCAACGTCAGCAAAATCAAGATTAATCAATCCAGGTCTAACCATTAAATCAGTTATACTTTGGACCCCATGCATAAGAACATTATTTGATAAATTAAACGATTCTTCAAATGTGGTTTGTTCATTTGCTATTTTAAATAAATTTTGATTTGGAATAACGATGATTGTGTCAACGTGTCTTCTTAGTTCCTCCAATCCCTGCTGAGCTCTTCTCATTCTTGATGGTCCTTCGTATAAAAAAGGTAAAGTGACTACACCAACAGTTAAAATATTAAGTTCTTTTGCGGCTCTTGCAATTACGTGAGCAGCACCTGTGCCGGTTCCACCTCCCATTCCAGCAGCAATAAATACCATGTTTGCACCTTGTAGAATATTAACTATATCATTTAAAGATTCGTCAGCAGCTGCTTGGCCTATGTCAAGTTTTGCTCCTGCCCCTAAACCTTTTGTTAAATTTAGACCAATTTGAACTTTTGATTTTGCTTTGCTATGTTTTAAATCTTGGGCATCAGTATTTACTGCAATAAATTCTACTCCCTGCATTCCATTATCAATCATCTCATTTATTGCATTTCCACCTGCTCCCCCAATTCCCATCACTAAAAGTCTTGGTTGTAATTCTTTGATTTCTGGTACTTTAAAGTTTATTGTCATTTTGTTATCCCCCGTTATTTGTTAAGTTGATGCTCCCATTTAAGACTAGCTCTATTTAAATTTGATTTTTTTCTAGCGTTAGTTTTAAATTTTTCGAATATTACTGGTTCCCATATTTGAAATGTCTTACCTTGACCTACAAAAATCATATTATTTTTAATTTTTGCATGTTTTAATAGTTTTGAAGATAATGAAATTCGACCTTCGCTATCAAATTGTAAATTAATACTTTCTGAAAGAATTGATGTTGCAAAGAAATCTCTCTTTTCTTCAAATGGATTTAAGGAGTCTATTGCATTAGAGATTCTTTCTATTCTGTCCTGTGGCCACGCTTCTATTGAATGGTTGTTAAATGATGGGTAACAAATTACTCCATTATATCCAAGATTCGACAAGTAAGATCTAAAGCTTGCAGGCACTGACACCCTTCCTTTTTTGTCCAATTTGTTTTCGTAGGTTGATAAAAACATAAACCATAATCTCTTCTATTTCCCATATTTGGGAATACATGGGATATTATGGGTTTTTTGAAAGCGTGTCAATACTAAGGTTTTATTCAAAAAGTGATATTCCAACTATAAAGTTAATAATTTAAAAGAGTAATTTGAGATGGTTGTTTGTAGAAAGCCAGATGAACTGTAAGCCGGGTTCTGTCGTTAAAATTTATCATTTATCTAGGCTCAAGATCACTCATGAGCTCAAGCAACTAACCCTGATGACTAGCCAAGAATAGCTTTTAGTTTTTCAACATTGTCATCTCTACTTAGTCTTGCTCCCAGTGGGGTTTTCCAGCGTTCATTGTTACCAATAGAA
>MDTG01305776.1_pt1 | contig 27820 bp, 23 predicted proteins | sample 811421 | NCBI WGS metagenome assembly MDTG01 (sample SAMN05326645, study PRJNA326480) | marine metagenome | isolation source: seawater | place: Pacific Ocean: South East | collected 2011
CCCGGCGCCTCCGCCGCCCCCCCCGCCTCCACCGCCGCCACCCGCCCGGTACGCGGGCCCCGAGATTCAGAGCATCCTGGGGACCAACGTCTTTTTCAAGAACGGCCAGAGGGTGTCCATCGGCGAGACCGCGGATGATGTGAAGGTCCTCGAGGTGTACGGTCCATTCCGGGTCAAGCTCGGTTGGAAGAAGGGCGAATACGAGATCGACCTCCTGGGAGGGGACATGCCGGCGTTCTTCGGGGAGAAGCCCTTCAGCGACAGCACCCGGGAGGATCTGGTCTCCGAGGGATCGATGGCGCTGGGATCCAGCAGGCCGATCACGACCAATGCACGGGAATCCTCACGGGCCAGGACCGAATCAAGCCGAAATACCAACATGAACAGGGTGCCCGAGCCGCTCACGGACGTCGAGCTGGACTCGCTCACCCGTTCGGAGATCACCCAGCGGATAGGCGACATCTTCCGCGGCATGCGAGCCGATGGCATCGACCAGGCGACCAAGGACCGGCTCGAGGCCGAACGCAAGGTACTGATGCAGAAGCTCAGGGAGAAGAGCGAAGAGAACGAGGCCTGAGGCCGGGCCCGGAACCCGGCTGACCGACCGAAGACGACCACATCACCCCGCACCAGGACAGGGGCCCAGACCGACGATCCAGATCTCAGGGCCGATGATTCAAGTCAAGCGCCAAGGAACAGAACCTTGATCCTCCACACCAAGACATCCACACTCGCCTGCATGCTGACCGCCGCCGCGCTGCTGTCGGGATTCCCCTCGAGCCGGGTCCTCGCACAGGAATCCGTACAGGCACCGGGCGGGGAACGGGAACCCGCCCTCGTACTCGAATCTTCCGAGGACCAGCTCGGACCCGTGGAAGAGATCCTTGCGCCCCCCGTGGACGGCGATGAACTCGTCAATCTCAACCTGAACAAGCAGGACGTCAGCGAGATCATCGAATTCATCGTCAGGTGGACCGGCAAGGTGGTGATGGTCCAGGAGCAGGCGATCCTCTCGCGCAAGATCACGGTCATGTCGGAGAAGAAGGTACCGAAGTCGACCGCACTCGAGATCCTCTACCAGGCGTTCAAGCTCAACGACATCGCGGTGGTCGAGACCGAAGACATGATCATGATCGATTCGATCAACGACGTATCAGCCCTCCAGCCCGGGGTGGTCCTCGGTCCCGAGGTGGACGTCGAGGAGCTCGACGACGACGGAAACATCGTGATCAAGGTCTTCCAGATCATGGAAGCCAAGGCCCAGGACATCTTCGAACGACTCGACCCCTCCAAGCCCGAGTATGCCCGCCTCACGGTGGACGTGAATTCGAACCAGATCATCGTGGAGAGCGACATCGGGTACGCGAAGCGGGTCGCCAGGCTGATCAGGATCCTCGACGTTGAACCATACGTCGCAGTCAAGGTCGAGACGTTCAGGCTCCGGTACGCCGATGCGACCACCGTCGCGGAACTCGTGGAGACGCTCTTCGCCTCCAGCGGCACCGCATCACCCCAGGTCAACCGCACCACCGGCAGGACGCAGGGACGGAACGCCCCGCAGCGCAACACGCAACAGCAGGCTCCGGTAGAGGTCGGCACCAGCGAGCAGCTGACGGTGACGGTGCTGGAGCCGACCAACTCCATCACGGTCCGGGCTGAGCCGGACATCATCACCGAGATCCGGACGCTCCTGGATACTGCCTGGGACGTCGCTCCCGCACAGGAGGGCGAGATATTCAGGATCTACGACCTCAAGTACACGGACCCCCTCAAGGTGAAGGAACTGCTGGTCTCGCTCCTCGAGAGCGGTGGCACCGCCAGCGCCGGGAACGCCCGCGGCAACAACCGTGGCAACGCCCCGACGGCGGGTGCGGATGCCGCGGTCGCGAACATCTTCAGGATCGAGGCCTACCCGGACTCGAACCGGCTGATCGTGATCAGCAAGTCGCCGAGCAACTTCGAGTGGCTGAACGAGATGATCGAGCGGATCGACATGCCACTCAGCGTGGGGATGCCGATCAACATCGAGCTGAAGCATGCGAGCGCAATCAGCGTGGCGGAGATCCTGAATGCCCTGCTGGCCAGCTCGGGGGCCCAGACCTCGATCACCGCCCCGGACGACGGCCTGTCGGGAATCGACTTCAACGCTGCGGGTGGCACATCCAACACCTCGAGCACCCTGAACACCACCGGAGGTACGGGTGACGCCACCTCGACCATCAGCTTCCCCTGGCAGACTCAGCGAGGAGCCGAAGGCGAGTCCGCGGAGGTCAGCGCACTGGTGGGCAAGGCTCGAGTGGTCCCGAATGCCTCGCAGAACTCACTGCTGGTCCTGGCGACCCCCGAGATCCAGCAGGCGGTGATCGACATCATCACGGAGCTCGACCGGCCGGGCCGGCAGGTCATGATCAGCGCCGTGCTTGCCGAGGTTGAACTGGGTGACCAGTTCGAGTTCGGCCTCCGCTTCGGCCAGTTGGGGATCACCCCCGACAACCCCGACAACGCGGTGGTGATCAACACGGACTTCCTGGGAGACAAGGTGGACGTCTTCCCCAATTCACTCACCCAGAGCATCTTCGCCTTCAACACCGACGCGACCGTGATCCTGCAGGCACTCGACCAGGTGACCAACACCAGGATCCTCCAGTCGCCTCGACTGTTCACCTCGGACAACCAGGAAGCGGTCTTCTTCGATGGTCAGGACGTCTCGGTCCAGACCGGCACCACTGTGGCCACCCAGACCACGGACACCTTCGACTACCGGGCGGTCGGGATCGGCGTGAACGTCCGACCCCGGATCACGAAGGAGAAGAACGTCGCGATGCAGATCGAGATCCTGCTCTCGAACATCGACAAGAACAGCATCCAGGGTGCGGGTAACAACCCCACCTTCAAGCGTCGACAGACCAACACAACCATCACGGTCAAGAACGGCCAGACCATCGTGATCTCGGGAATCCGGAAGGAGTCCGAGGGCAAGCGGAAGAACAAGGTCCCGCTGCTCGGGGACATCCCGATCCTCGACTGGGTGTTCTCGAACGAATCCGACGAGACGATCATCAGCGAACTGGTGGTGTTCATAACCCCGATCGTGGTGGACAATCCCGACGAGAACGACATCAACTTCAACGAGATCGACCGGCGAAGGCTCGAGTACTTCAAGGACCCGATCGGCGAGCGCATGCGGAACCTCCAGAACCAGCTGGGGCTCGGGGGACCAGGCACCGAGGATGCCAACTCCAACCGGGATCCGAGACGCGATTGAACCTGTCATGAGCACGCGTTCAGGCGCACTGTCCACCATGAGGACCACCGGGACCATGTCGGTGATGGCGTGGGCGCTCGTACCACTCGCGGGCTGCGTGAGCAGCTACGAGGCGGAGGGTGAATCCAGGTACCTCCTGCCCGCGGAGGAACAATTCGAGGTGGTGCAGCGGACCGGCTTCGACGAGGATGGGAACCTCGCGCTGACCTCGAGCACCGAGACCAGCTTCCGGATCAGGCGAGGTGGGTCGGTCGAGTACAACGGCTCGACGCTCCCGCTCTTCACGTTCATGGATGGTGGCTACATCGCGACCCAGGTGGGACCGATGCCCGACAAGGCGACCGCGGAAGCGAAGTCCGGCAGCTGCCCGCCCGGAACCAGGGTCCAGATCCACCGGGTCGGCGAGGGGATGGCAACCACCCTGGTCCACGAATCCGGGGACGGGCTGCTGCTGGGCCGGAACTCGGATGAAAGTGGTTTCCTCGTGGAGCGACCATCGAAGAACGGTGGCCGGGCCATCGGGAAGATGGACTGGCGCACGGGACGGACCGAGTGGCTGGTGGACGATGGCCGGGTCAATGCCTTCGGCTGGCTGGTAGCCGACGGGAGTCTCGTCTTCTCGAGCAGGGCGGCGAACCAGAAGCGGTTCGAGCTGTCGTTCCGACGCCCCAACGGGACGATCAGACGAGTCAGCGAATCGCTGCCCTACTCCTGGCTGTTCCCGACGTCCGTACGCGGGGCCACGGGGATCTACTGCATCAGGATGGGTGACGGGTACGCCGACATGACCTTCTCCACGTTCACGGAGGATCCACCGTACATCGAGACGACGCACTCCAGGCGAATGAGCAACCGGGTCGACGAATCGAGGGTGGTGCAGATGGCTTCCACCCTCAGCGGTGGTGCGGGCAGGTCCGAACAGGCCGTGAGCTGGTACTCCTACGAACTCGGCCGGGTGATGACCTGGAACCAGGAGACCAACGAACTCGAGATGCTGCCCGAAGGCAGCTACGCGGCAACGGCCTTCCGGGACCGATACAACTGGCTGGTGACTTCCGAGCAGGGCCTCTCCAGGGTGACTCTGTTCGTATCGGAGGTCCGCAGCAGTCTGCTGGTCGAGTTCCCCTGGATCGTGCGGGAGCTGGTGGACGGGTCCGCGGCGGTTTTCGAACCGCGGATGGAGACGCTTGACTTCGCGATCATGGACTTCGGTTCGTACGGCGACGAAATCGTGGGCGGCGGCGAGGTCGGGGATGGAACAGGGGCCCGGCTGGAGAACGCACGACCCTGAGAGTCCGGATAGGATGATGGCATGGCCACTCCGCGAACGAGGCAGCTCCCAGGAAAGTCGGTCAGGTGCGTGATGACGTGCCTCATGGTCGCCTTCGGAGGGGGCTGCTTCCTGGAAACCCCCCCGAGGGTCTCGGTTCGGGGAGTGGACCTCCTGGCGGTCGGGACGGACGATCCACCCTCGGCGAAGCTCGGTATCGACGTCCAGCTGGAGAATCCGACCCGGGAACCGATTCAGCTCGAGTTGTACAACTACACCTTCATCGTCGACGGCTCGTCGGGCCGGGACCGCTGGAGCGGGGAATGGTCGGCATTGCGCACCCTGCCGGCGGGAGAGACCGTGGACATGGTGATCCCCGCGGTGGTTCCCTTCACCTTCGCGGAGGAGCTGGACACCACCAGATGGCGGATCTCGGGCTGGATCTCCTACAAGGCCCCGGGGCGGCTGGCGCAGATCCTCTTCGACACCGGCTTCCGCAAGCCCGAGCACGGCTTCAGCGGCCAGGGCTCCTCGATCTCCGCGGGAACGACCGCACCCTCGCCGGGCTCGGATTGAGCGCACGGCGATCCACGGTTACGAGACCGGCCCAGGCCGGACGACTGCCGCAGGCCGGACAGGAGACCGAACCGGTGCCTCCCGCACATGCTCGACCACGGGCGGTCTCATTCGACAAAGCACGGGAACGGCGATTCAGTCCGGGCTGGATCGACCCGATTCCCGACAGGCCCGCCTCGAAGCGCGGGCAGGTCGGGAGGATCGTGCATGCAGCTCGAGGAGATACTGCGCACCGCTGAGGAGATGGCCGCCTCGGACATCCACCTCGTCGCGGGAAGGCCCCCCATGCTCAGGGTCCACACCGTGATGCGGAGGATGGACCACCCGGTGCTGGAGGCCTCGGAGGTCGAGGCGGTCCTCGGTCGCATGGTCGATCCGGAGCAGCTCCGCGTGTTCCGGAAGGTCCACGACCTCGACTTCAGCTACGAGCTGGAGCACGTGGGACGCTATCGAGCGAACGCCCACCGGCAGCGGGACGGCATCGGACTCGCGCTCCGGTCGATCAGGACCCGGATCCCCCCCATGGGAGAGCTCAGCCTGCCCGAGGTGATCTCCCGCCTCACGTACCTGCCGAGAGGGCTGGTGCTGGTGACCGGCGACACGGGATCGGGGAAATCCACCACCCTCGCCGCGATGCTGCAGGCGATGAACGAGCGCTACCGGAAGCACATCATCACGCTGGAGGACCCGGTGGAATACGTGTTCGAGTCCGACAAGTGCCTCATCGAGCAGCGGGAGCTGGGTGCCGACATGCCGACGTTCGGTTCGGGCCTGAAGCATGCCCTGCGACAGGACCCCGACATCATCCTGGTCGGCGAGATGAGGGATCTGGAAACCGCGGCGCTCGCGATCTCCGCGGCAGAGACCGGGCACCTCGTGCTCAGCACCCTGCACACGGTGAACGCGTCGCAGACGGTGGAGAGGATCATCGACATGTATCCAGCGGGCCAGCAGAACCAGATCCGGTCGATGCTCGCCAACACCCTGCAGGCCGTGATCAGCCAGACGCTCTTCAGCCGGACCGACCGACCGGGAATGGTCCCGGCCATCGAGATCCTCCTGTGCACCCCCGCCGTCCGGAACATCATCCGAGAGGCACGTACCTTCGAGATACCGAACGTGATCGAGACGAACAGACAGCTCGGAATGAACCTCATAGACAATGCCATAGCCGAGCTTTACTTCAACGGGCTCATCAGCCACGAGGATGCGGTGGCTCAGGCCGCCTATCCCGAGAAGCTGGAGCAGATGCTCGCCGCCTGAGGAGAGGATGGGAAAGCCCGGCGGGAAACGGAACAGGATGCCTCAGTATCGATACCAAGCAAGGGCGGCCAAGGGAAGGACCCAGACCGGGGTCCTCGTGGCCCAGGACGCGGCGACCGCGGCCGCGATGATCCGAGGCCAGGGCCACCACGTCCTCCAGCTGGCGCCGGCCAGCATGGGACGGGCTGATCTCAAGGGGATGCTGAGGAGGTTCAACTACTCCTCGGGACCCACCCAGAGGGACATCCTCGACTTCACGACCCAGCTCGCGGTGATGATACGGGCGGGGATCTCGATCAGGAACGCACTGGATGGCATCGCCGAGCAGGTGCAGAATCAGAAGTTCAGGCAGGTCCTCGGCCAGATTCGACTGGACATCGAATCGGGCAGGCAGTTCTCGGATGCCATAGCCAGGCACCCGAAGCTGTTCGGGCCGCTCTACGTCAACATGGTGCGGGCCTCCGAGATGTCCGGATCCTTCGCGAGGATGCTCGACCGCATCGCGAGCTACCTCGCACAGGAGATCGAGACCAGGAGGATGGTGCTGGGTGCGAGCATCTACCCGGGAGTGATCGCGGCGATGGCCACGAGCGTGACCGTGTTCCTGCTCACCTTCGTGCTCCCGAAGTTCGCCACGGTGTTCAAGGGGAAGGAGGCCGCCCTCCCGGCACCCACCAGGTTCCTGATGTCCGTCTCGGGATTCATGGTCGAGTACTGGTGGGTGGTGGCCGCAACGGCGGCGAGCCTGGTCGTGGGGTTCCTGGCGTTCGTTCGGACCGAGCTGGGCGGGTTCTGGTGGGACCGATTCAAGCTCACGACCCCCGGGGTCAGGCGGATGTTCAGGGCCCTCTACATCAGCAGGGGACTGCACACCATGGGCGAACTTCTGAATGCCGGGGTGCCGATGCTCGACACGATCAGCATCACGGGGGACATCTCCGGGAACCGGCTCTATCGCCGAATGTGGCGAGGAGTCCATGCCGCCGTGAAGCAGGGCAGGAAGATCCAGGCCACCCTCACCCGATCGAGCCTCCTGCCGAGATCGGTGGTGCAGATGATCGCCGCGGGCGAGGAATCGGGAAGGCTCGGGGAGGTCCTGGAGGAGATATCGACCTACTACAACAAGTTGCTCCGGGACGCGATCAAGTCCATGACGAGCATGATCGAGCCGTTGATGATCCTGATCATGGGATCGATCGTCGGCTTCATCGCAATGGCGATCATCCTCCCGATATTCAAGATGAGCAGCCTGGTATCGGGAGGGTGACCGGATGGGCCTGATGCAGCAGCGAGCGATCATGACCGGGCCCGGAGGGCGGAGGAAGCATCTCGGGTTCACCCTCGTCGAGACGGCACTGGCCACGGTGATCATCGGCACCGGCGTGCTGGCGATGGTCACGGCGCACCAGGTCCTCCTGGAGAAGAACGGATGGTCGACGATGGCCGGCACCGCGGCCCTGCTGGGAAACGAGATACGGGAGATGACGCTGAACCTGCCGCGGCACGACCCGGTCACGAACCAATCCTACTGGGGGCCCGAGCCGGACGAGTCGACCGTGTCGGATTTCGACGACGTGGACGACTTCGACGGACCGGGAGGCGGGCTGGTCTTCTCCACCGCCATGGGGAACGGACCGATCGACGCCAGCCGATCCATCATCGGCGACATGGACGGGTGGGAGCAGGTGGTCAGGGTCCGCAACGTCGACCCGTTCGACATCCTGACCACCGTGGCGGATGGAACGTCGGAGATGATCCGGGTGGAGGTCGAGATCCTCCATCGGGAATCACCGGAGGATCGACCGAGGCTGATGACGAGACTGACATGGATCACCCCGAGATGAGCAACGATGAGATGAACCACCACGAGCATGGGGCACTGATGGGTGCCGGGCCGCCCGTCGGTCGTCGCGGGGTGTCCAGTGTCCTCGCGATGATGTTTCTGGTGGTGTTCGGATCGCTCTCGATCGCCATGGCGATCATGGCCCAGGGGAATCTTCGAGCGGCCGACAGCGCCCTCCGGGTCTCCCGTGCGGCGAGCGCCGCCCAGACCGGCCTGGTGTTCGGCAGCCGCAGGCTTGCGGAGGAGGCCCGCAGGTGGGTGGTCCGTCGGGGGACCATCGACGCGGGGTTCGGCTCGGAGCTCTGGAGCGGACAGGTCCAGTTGGACGGGGAGGAGGTGCGACTCCTGGATTCGGAGTACTACCAGGCCGATTCTGCGCCATCGGGCCTCATGGAAGGGATCATGGACGCGCATCTAGCCGACGCGCATTCCTTCGTGGCGCAGCCGGGGGACGGGCTGCTGCCGGAGATGCACGACGGCAGCCGGCTCGAGACCAGACCGATACGGATCATCGCGGACGACCCGAAATTGAGCTTCCGAGTCGGCTACGAGCTGGTGACGGCCCGGGAGGACGAGACCAGGGTGCGCATCACCAGCACCGGGGAGGATGACGGGATCACCAGGTCGATCTCGATGGAGTACCTCGTCACGAAGCGGATACCCTTCGCCGTGGTCAGCCCGAACCGGATCATGATCGGCAAGAACGTGATGGTCGAGGGCCCGTTGGGAACCAGGTTCGGGATGGAGCCCGGGGAGTTGAACCAGGGCAACGGGGACCCACTGGTCATGAAGAGCGACTTCGGGTACCTCGACGACGAACTTGACCTGTTGCTCGAGGAGTTCGAGGAAGCGATCTCGGAATTCGATGTCGACGGGGACGGTCGCATCCGACCGAACCACCCGGTGGAGTCGGTCGCACTGGACGGGACCGGATTCCGGGATGCCGACGGTGACCAGTACGTCACTGGATTCGACCTGTTCCTCGAGGTGTTCGACGACGATTCGGATGGCAGGGTGGTGTGGGATTCGGGACGGGCGGCGCAGGCCGGAATCGAATCGAGTGGCGAGGAATTCCGTGACATCGACAACCAGCTCGCACGCCTGATCGACACCGGATTCGCGGATCGAAATCTCGACGGCACCGTGGACGAGGTCGATGTCCGTCTTGGCTACGACGACGGGGTGCTCGACGCGTACGACATGTACGCGAAGGTGCGGGGATCACTCTCGTTCGGGGTGGCGGAATCCGACTGGAACGCCGCCAATGGAGGACCGTGGCGAAGGGTGGTGGGCGGTTCGGTGGTGTCCGATGCCGAAGTGGCGGCGATCACCTTCGAGGCTCCCGAGGAACGACTCCGCGAGGTGACCACGGAGATGTTCGCGGACAGCCAGGCCTGGTATCGATCACGTTCGGGTGGTCAGGGGGACCTGGTGGAGCAGGTACAGGCGAACCTGGTCGGTTCCGGAAGCGCTGAATTCACCAGCTTCGAGGAAGCAGAATGGGAGGCGATCCCGGTGGGATCGCCGAATCCCTACGACTGGATGAGACGAGACGTCTATCGCGGGATGGTCTTCCGGGACCTGCTGATACCACCGGGCAGCAACCCGAGATTCGAGGACTGCACCTTCGTGGGCACGACGTACGTGCAGACCACCACCGAATGCTCCCATCCGAACTGGAACTACCTCGGAGCGCTGGATCGGATGGAGGATGCGGACGGAAACACCACCTTCGAACCGAAGTTCAGCGGACTCGAACCCGCTCCGGGGCCCGATGGGTCGGGTGATATCCTGGATACCAAGGAATGGTCGAACAACATCGTGTTCGAGGGATGCACGTTCGTGGGCGTCCTGGCGGGCGACCGACCGGCGGAATACACGCACTGGCGGAACAAGCTGCAGTTCACGGGCCCGACCCGCTTCTACCTCGATCCCGAGTCCACGGACCTGGGACAGCAACCGGATGTCGAGGAGATCACCGGGTACATCGAAGCCTTCACCCCCGAGGAGCTGGACTACTTCTCGAGGAGCACGATGATGATGCCCGGCTGGTCCGTGGACGTGGGGAACTTCGACAACCAGCAATCCGAGGAATGGGAATCGACCCCGGTGGTGAACCTTCGGGGGGTGGTGGTGGCGGGAGTGCTCGACGCTCGCGGCACGGTCGACGTGCACGGGACCCTGCTGATGACCTTCCGACCGCGGGAGTCGGCCGGACCCCTGTTCTACGGAGGGAGCCCGGACCAGTTCAACACCACGCTCGGGTACTTCGGACCGGAGGAGGGTGACCTGGAAGGCGGTGATCCGTCGAGCGGTGAATTCGAGGGATTCGGCGAGATACGACTGCGTTACGACCCCGAATCGAGACTTCCGGACGGGATACCCTGGCCGATCGTGGTCGAACCACTGCCCGGGACCTACACGGAAGGGGCATATCGATGAGCCGGGGACGCAGAGGGTCGAGGAGCTGCGCCTTCAGCCTCGTCGAGATGCTGATCGCGCTCGCGATAAGCGCGGTGCTGCTGGTGGCCACGCTGGTGGCGCTCCGGGTCTCGTTCGCCTCCTATCGGGTCAACAGCGACCTGGCCTCCACGCACGCGGTCGGGCGCATGGTGGTCCAGCGCATGACCACCATGATCAGATCCGGGGAGGCGTTCAGGCCGCTTCCCGCGGATGTACGGGATCGCGTGGTGCGGAGCGACTTCATCGAGTTCTACCACCCGGACACCGGCAATCTCGTCACCGTGTCCTGGGACCGCATCGCGGGCCGCCTGGAATATCGCATGGACGGCGGATTGCCGGTGACCCTCCTCGAGGGGGTGGTGACCAGGACGGACGAGGAGGGGCGGGTGGTGCAGCCCTTCCGCCTGGAGTGGGAGCCCGGGAGACGGGTCCACAGGGTGACCATCGACCTCATGATCATCCCCGACGACTCGATATCGACCCCGGCGGGCACCGGCCCACCGGGCCCGGGGGCCGGGAACGGCATCCGCCCGATTCGGCTGGTCGCCTCCGCGATGCCGAGGTCCGCCATGTTCTAGTCGGGCGACTCCGACGAGGTGCCGAGGCCCCCCTCGAGGGCCTTCTGCATCAGCAGCTGGTGGGTGCCCAGGAGGCTGGGATCGTCGGCAGCCAGTCCGGGGGCGGGGGCGTGCTTGACGAACGAGCCGTCGGGGAGCATGTCCCAGCGTTGGACCTGGTCGTGGAGGAGGATCTGGAGGGTCTCCCAGAGTCGCTGTCGCTGCCTGCGCCCCTCCACCGGAGTGATCGCCTCCACGCGCGCATGGAGGTTGCGATACATCCAGTCCGCGGACCCGATGAAGAAGTCGCCGTCGACCGGGTCGTCGGCACCCGCCGAGAACCAGTAGATCCTGCTGTGCTCGAGGAATCGACCGACGATCGAGCAGACCCGTATGTTCTCGCTGATCCCCGGAACACCCGGCCGAAGGCAGCAGAAACCCCGGACGATGAGATCGACCCGCACCCCGGCACGTGCGGCCTCGTAGAGGGCATCGGTCATGGACCGGTCCTCCAGCTGGTTCATCTTCGCGATGATCCGGCCCGGACGTTCCTCGCTGTGCAGCAGGACCTCGCGCTCGATCAGCTCGAGGAACCTTCGCTTCATGGCCACCGGTGCGACCAGGAGCTTCTCGTAGTCCCGCTGCCTCGAGCGGCCGGTCATGTAGTTGAAGAGACTGATGAGGTCGCTGGTGAGACCGGGATCGTCGGTGAAGAGCCCGACATCCTCGTAGAGCCGGGCGGTCTTGGAGTTGTAGTTCCCGGTGCCGATGTGGGCGTAGCTTCGGATCCCGTCGGACTCCTGTCGGATGACCAGGGAGGTCTTGGTGTGCGTCTTCAGGCCGACGACCCCGTAGGCGACGTGGACCCCGGCATCCTCGAGCTTCCTCGCCCATTCGATGTTGCGGGCCTCGTCGAACCGCGCCCGAAGCTCGACCAGCACCGCTACCTGCTTGCCGCTCTCCGCCGCCCGGATCAGGTTCGGGATGAAGGGGCTGTCACCCGAGGTGCGGTAGAGGGTCTGCTTGATGCAGAGCACCTTCGGATCCGCCGCGGCCTGCTTGATGAACTCCTCGACCGTGGCATCGAAGCTCTCGTAGGGATGATGGACGAGGAAGTCACCGGCCCGTATCGCCGAGAAGAGATCCGACTCCTCCCCCGAGAGTCCCTTGGGTACGAGTGGTTCCCATCGCGGGTAGCGCAGCTCGGGACGGTCGATGTCCGCGATCTCGTCCAGGACGCTGAAGTCGAACAGGCCCTTGCTGTGGTAGACGTCCTCTGATTCGAGGTTCAATTCCTCGCAGAGCACCCTGACCATCTGGGGGTCGGCGCCGGATGGCACCTCCAGACGGACGACCTTGGCGAATCGTCGTTCCCGGAGCTGCTGCTGGATCTGCACCAGCAGGTCCTCCGCATCCTCGTTCTCGTTCTCGACGTCCGCATTTCTCGTCACCCTGAAGGGCAGCACCTTCATGATCCGCATCCCGGGAAAGAGGTCCTCGAGGTTGTGGGCGATGATCTCCCGGATCGGGATGTACCGATCGCCGGTGCTCAACCGGTACATCCGGGAGGGCACCTCGGGCACCTTGACGCGGGCGAACAGCTGGTCGGGATCGCCGGGCCGGGACAACTGCACCCCGAGGGAGACGCTCATGTTGGAGATGAACGGAAACCGGTGCCCGGGATCGACGGCGAGTGGGGTGAGAATCGGGAAGATGTTCTGCTGGTACCAGGATTCAGCCTCGGAGCGCTCCTCCTCCTCCAGTTCATTCCATCGGAGCACCTCGATGCCGCCGGCACGAAGTCCCTCGGCGATCGGACCACCGTAGAGCTCGGCCTGGTCCGCGAGGAGCAGCTGGACCCGTTCCCGTATCTTCGTGAGCAGTTCGAGGGGACCGTAGGATTCCCCGGCGAGGGCGCCGGCGCCGGCGTCGATGCGGCGCTTGAGCCCCCCCACCCGCTTCATGAAGAATTCGTCGAGGTTGTTGGAGAATATGGTCAGGAACCTGACCTGCTCCAGGAGCGGGGTGGCGGGATCCCGGGCGAGCTGGAGCACCCGGTGGTTGAACTCCAGCCATGCGAGGTCCCGGTTCAGGTAGCGGGCCGGGGCCGGGTCCCCGGTGGCGACGGGGTCGACAGATGATCCGCCGGTGGCGTTCACGAGGTACCCGCCCGTCCGGGGAGCCAAGTCGCGGTGCAGCCGGGGGCCTCGGTGACGGAGACCCGGGTCAGCGAGACCGCGGAAGGAAGTCCGCCGCGCATTCGCTCGGCGATGTGGCAGGCGACGTTCTCCGCACTGGGGTTGACCCTGGTGAATTCATGGCAGGCGTTCAGATCGGCAGTCCTGAAAGGGGCTATGATCTCGGCCAGGAGGGACTCCAGGTGGTGGAAGTCGCACAGCAGACCATCACCATCGAGCTCCTCACCCTGGACGGTCACGAAGACCTTCCAGTCGTGACCGTGGACCGGCTCCCGTTCACCCCCGATGATGAGGGAATGCGCCGCCGAGAATGAGTCTTCGATGTCTAGCTGGAACACGACCGGATTATATCTTCTCGGCAGACCGGTTCCCGGGGAACCCGGGGCGATTCACCCGAAGCGATCGCGGCGGCGCTCGTCAAGGTCCCAGAAGCATCCGGAACAGGAGTGATGGCCATGCCGGACGAGTCCGCACCTCTCATGCTCTCGGTAAGCGGGGCACGCGGCATCGTGGGCGCATCGATGTCGGAGGACGTGGCCGGAAGGTACGCCGCGGCCTACGGCGAGGAGCTCGGTGGAGTCGGAGGCGGGCGGCTCCGGCTGGTTATTGGTCGTGATGGACGAATATCGGGAGGCGAACTGTCGAAGGCGGTGGTCTCGACCCTGTCCGGGATGGGCTGCGAGCTGATCGACATCGGCGTCGCCCCGACCCCCACCGTGGGGATCATGATCCGGAAGCTCGGGGCGGACGGGGGAATCGTGATCACCGCGAGCCACAATCCCATCCAGTGGAACGGGCTGAAGTGCCTCGATTCCAGCGGTCTCGCCCCCCCACCCGGGATCGTGCGACGGGTGATCGAACGATTCGAGCGCGAGGACTGGACCCCCGGGGTTGCGGCGGAGCCGGGGACGGTGGGCCGCGAAGACACCGCCGTGGCACACCACGTCGAGAAGGTGCTCGAGCTGGTGGATCCGGAGCTGGTCCGGGGGGCGGGACTCGAGGTGGTGCTTGACTCGGTCAACGCCTCTGGCTGCGAAGCCGGCAGGATGCTGCTGGAGGGACTGGGTTGCGACCTGACTCATCTCAACGGCGATCAGACTGGTCGATTCGCGCACACGCCCGAACCCGTGGCCGAGAACCTCGGTGAACTCTCGAGACTCGTGGCATCGCGCCCTTCCGCGGCATGCGGCTTCGCGCAGGATCCGGACGCCGACCGCCTGGCGATCGTGGACGAGTCCGGACGCTACATCGGCGAGGAGTACACGCTGGTGCTCGCGGTGCTGAGGCACCTCCAGTCGAAGGGCCCCTGCCCGCTGGTGACCAACCTGTCGACCAGCAGGATGATCGACGACGTCGCGGCGAGGTTTCCGGGTGCGGTGGTGCACAGGACCGCGGTCGGCGAGGCCAACGTGGTCAACGGCATGCGGGACCGTGACGCGGAGATCGGCGGGGAGGGGAACGGTGGCGTGATCGTGCGGTCGATCGGCTGGGTTCGCGACAGCCTCGTCGCCATGGCGATGGTCCTCGAGCTGCTGGCCCTCGAGCAACGACCGCTCTCGAGCATCGTCGCCGAGCTCCCCCGCTACCGGATGGTCAAGCTGAAGATGGACCTCACCGAGGTCGGTGGGCGGGAGGCCATTCCCGGGGCGCTGGAGCGGCTGGTGGCGAGCCATCCCCCGGAATCGGTGAACGACCTTGATGGGGTCAGGATCGATCTCCCCGAAGGCTGGGTCCACGTGCGGGCCAGCAACACCGAACCGATACTCAGGGTGATCAGTGAAGCCGCGACCCGGGAGGAAGCGGAACGACTGGCCAGGGAGGCGGGAATCCGCACCGGACTGGTCCCCGGGTGATCAGCCGGGCTCCCCGCCCATGCTCTCCAGAAGCTCCCAGGTGAAGGGGTCGTCCCGACAGTCGATGTGGATGCTGAAGAACCCTCCCCGATGCCGCTGGACCTGGGGCCACAGCACGCGACGGTCAGTGTCGGGGATGTCGAGCTCCGCGACCCGCCTCGCGGGGACCCATTCGAGGACCCCCTCGTCGAATTCCATGTTCGGTATCTCCGAATGCCCGACCGGACGCGTGACCTCGAAGAGGAAGATCAGCCAGTGGGTGGTGCCTTCGTAGGCGGTCTCGGACACCATCCCCATCATTCGAAGCTCGTCGGAACCAAGGGCGAGCCCCGACTCCTCCTCGATCTCGCGGATCGCGCAGGCGTGAGGACTTTCCCCCTCGGCGAGTTCGAGCTTGCCGCCGATCGGGGAGTAGCGGTCGATGTTGGGCTCCTTGCGCCGATGGAGCAGCAGCAACCGGTCATCCTCGTCGAAGAGGTAGCAGAGCACCGCCACCCGGTACGGAAGCTTCGTGACGTCGTAGGGACCGGGGATCTTGTCGGCGGGCAGTCCGGAGATGGCGGGGATCCTTCGAGGGCGGGCCGGAAGGCCCGGGGGGTACGCGGGGGACCGCCAAGTGTATCGCGCGATCGGGACCCGGGTGCGACAAGGTCACGCCGGCGGCGAAAACATCGAGGACCATCGAACTGGTAGGATGCACCCAGCCTGGAAGGAGCCCCGCCATGTTGAAGGCACTCAAGCAGCTCGTCGCCGGACTCGTCTGCGCCACGATGGGGATCGTCATCCTGCTCAACCCGGGCGTGCAGGGCGACTTCGCGGGTGGAGCGATCGCCCTCCTCGGGCTCCTGGTGACGCTTCGTGCATTCGCGCTGCTGGTCCGGGGCGGTGCCCCGGTCGGCAGCAGTCGAGGCGGCCCGCTGGGAGGGTCGGGATCCATGGACATGGGGTTCAGCCACCGCAAGGTGATCATGCCCCGCGATTCGCGCCCTGAGCCGCCGTTCAAGCTCTGAGACCGGGGGAGCCCGCCTGCCGGGCCAGCAGCGGGTGGAGTCCTGCCCTACGGGACGAGGGGCTTGCCCATGCCGTCCGAGGTGATCGCACCGGAGCCCAGCCTGAGCAGGGTCCACAGCGCGAACAACCACGAGAGCGACGGCAATCCGATCAAGAGCACCAGGCCCGCGCGGGGATCGCCGAAGGCAAGGAGGAGGATGCCCGCGATGACCCCCACCTTGGTCATGACGAAGCAGAACCAACCCGGGGCGGGGCGACGGAGGTAGAAGCTCTGCACCCCCCAGAGGCCCAGGCACGGACAGAGCAGCATCGCCTTCCGCCGCGAACGCGCAGGCAGCCGGTCGATCGAGAAGTGGTCCACCGGTGACTGCTGGAAGTCGGACTTGTAGGGCCACCCGTCGAGGGGCTCGAACTCCCCCTTGCGTCCCTCGGTTCCTGTCGAGTTCGTCTCGGTCATGGCGATCCGTTCGTGATGGGGGCGAGTCCCCGGTCAGAGCATCAGCATCGCCTTGCCGGAGGGCTGCCCGTCGGACCCTTCCCGGCGTCGCACCGCGGTCCCCATGGCCATGATGTGGAGCCATGAACCTCCGTGCATGTTCTCGATCTCGATGCGGACCGCGATCACCCCGTCCGCACCAAGGGCGGACGCCTCTTCCTGCATGCGACCGATCGCCAGCTCCCGGGCCTCGTAGAGCAGCTTGGTGTACTCCTGGACCTCGCCACGAGCCATCCCCTTGAGCCCGGCGGAGATGCCACTGCCGACGCCGAGTGCGAAGACGCAGTTGCCGACCACGAGGCCGAGGGGCTCGTAGCCACGATCCTCGAGGATCCAGAGATCCCTGGTGGACAGGTCGCTTGTCCATGCTTTCTTGTTCGAGTCGGTCATGTATGCCTCCTTGGGTTGGTCGATGTTAGCAGCAAGTGGATCAAACCGGCGGGGGCCGGAGCGCGTCGCCGCGGGCCGCTCGCTCAGGCGTCGGGCGAGGCGGACCGGATCAGCTCCTTCATGGAACGCACCGCCTCGCGCATCCCGCTGAAGATCGAACGGCTGACGATGGAATGCCCGATGTGGAGCTCCTGGAGGCCTTCCAGCGCGGCCAGTCTGGTCACGTTCTCGTAGTTGACCGCGTGGCCGGCGTTGAACTGCATCCCCAGCTCGCGAATGAGGCGACCGGCCGCCGCGATCGACGCAAGCTCCGCCTGGATCGCTGGTTCCTCGCCGACACCGGTTTCCGAACCGTGCACGGCCTCGGCATAGGGACCGGTGTGGACCTCGCAGACGGAGGCCCCGGTCGCGGCGGCAGCCCGGATCTGCTCGGGGTCGGCGTCGATGAAGATGCTCACCGGCAGCCCGGCGGAGGAGAGCGCCCCCACCGCCTCGGTCACCTTCACCCGCTCGCCGATCACGTCGAGCCCCCCCTCCGTGGTGACTTCCATCCGGCCCTCGGGGACCAGCATGACCATCTGGGGGCGTACCGCGAGGGCGATACCGACCATCTCCGGGGTGGGCGCCATCTCGAGGTTGAGGTTCAGGTCGGGGATCCGGGACAGCGCCTCGACGTCGGCATCCTGGATGTGCCGGCGGTCCTCGCGGAGGTGGACGGTGATGCCGTCCGCACCGCCCTCGACCGCGGCAAGCGCCGCGGACAATGGATCCGGTTCGTGGGTGAGCCGGGCCTGGCGCACCGTCGCCACGTGGTCGATGTTCACGCAGAGGCTGGGCATGGATACAGCGTAGCATCCCGTCACGCAGCGGGGTGCTAGATGTATACTTGGGGACGAGGTGGCCTTCGTGAACGATTTCCAGTCCAAGATGACGTCCCTGCACGAGAAGCTCTCCGACCAGGGGAGGCGGGTGCTGCTGGCGACCCTCGCCTCGGTGGACTCGTTCTTCGACACCGACCGGGAGAAGGCCCGCTCCGTGATCCAGGGCGACATCGAGATCGACCGGATCGACGTCGAGATCGAGCTGGAGTCGATCCAGCTGCTGGCGCTGGGACCGAAGGACGACTACCAGATCCGGTCGGTCCTGACGCTGGTCAAGGTGAACAACGAACTGGAGAGGATCGCGGACTGCGCGGTCAGCATCGGGGAGTCGGTGATCAGCTCCCCCGAGGGCACGCAGGAGGTCCCCCAGACCTTCCGCGTCATGGCGAACAGCGTGATCGGGATGATCAGGGATGCCAACCGCGCCCTGCGGGACGGCAATGCCGAGCTCGCGAGGCAGGTGCTGCTCTTCGACGACACGGTGGACCGTTTCAAGCGCGAGATACTGATGGACGCCCAGGCGAAGCTGGCCTCGGGGGAGTTCGAGATCAACTTCGGATTCGTGCTGCACACCGTGACCAAGGCCCTCGAGCGGATCGCCGACCACTCGACCAACATCTGCGAACAGGTGATCTACCTCGAGACCGGACGCACCGTGCGACACGATCCCGACGGCTGGTCGGAGCCGTTCGAGCCCCTGTCGGGAAACGAGGAGGGCTCCTGATGAACGCCTCGGAGAGGTCGCGGGACACCACGGAGCGGCTCGACAAGAGTCGGCAGATGCTGAAGTCCATCGACCAGGAGCACCTGCTCAGCTTCGTGGAGGAGCTGGAGACGGAGCAGCTCGAGGAACTGCTCGAACAGCTGGAGACGATCGACCTGCCGGGAGCGGTACGCATGGTCGAACGGGCGAACACCGAGACCTTCCAGCCTCCCGCCCCCGACCTGATCAGTCCCGCCGACTACGTGCCCCGACACCCGGACAACGAGCAGGCGGCGAGGGAACACGGCGAACAACAGCTCAAGGCGGGCAAGGTGGCGGCCTTCACGGTGGCCGGCGGCCAGGGCACCAGGTTGGGCTGGAACGGACCCAAGGGTTCGTTCCCCGCATCCCCGCTGACCGGCAAGCCGCTGTTCAGGCTGTTCGCCGAGCAGATCCTCGCCACCGGGAACCGATGGGGCCGCCCGGTTCCGTGGTACATCATGACCAGCCCGATCAACGACGAGCAGACGCGGGCGTTCTTTCGCGACAACAACTACTTCGGACTCGACCGGACGAGCATCTTCATGTTCCCCCAGGGCGTCCTGCCCTCCTTCGACGCGGCCGGGAAGTTCATGCTTTCAAGCAAGAACCACATCGCGGTCAATCCGGACGGTCACGGGGGCTCGATGCGGGCCCTGCGAGCCAGCGGGGCGATCGAGGACATGAAGTCCAGGGGGATCGAGCAGATCAGCTACTTCCAGGTGGACAATCCGACCGTGAAGGCCCTGGACCCGGTCTTCCTCGGTCTGCACGCCATCGACGAATCGAGTTCCGGGCAGCTGTCGAGCAAGATGGTCCCCAAGACCAGCTACAACGAGAAGGTCGGGGTCTTCTGCCAGATCGACGGACGCAACCGAGTGATCGAATACTCGGACCTCCCCGAGGACCTGGCCCGGTCCCAGACCGAGGGTGGTCACCTCCGCTACCTCGCGGGGTCGATCGCCATCCACGTGCTCTCGGTCGAGTTCGTGGACCGGATCACGGGGGGGGAAGGGACCGCCGCGATGCCCCTGCACCGGGCCAGCAAGAAGGTCCCGCACGTCTCGTTGTCGACCGGGGAGCTGGTCGAACCCGCGGAACCCAACGCCACCAAGCTCGAGATGTTCATCTTCGACGCCATCCCCCTCGCCGAGCGTTCGATGGTCTACGAGACCGACCGCGTGGAGGAATTCGCGCCGATCAAGAACGCTCAGGGCGCGGACAGCCCCGCCACGAGCTTCACGCTCCAGGTCGAGCGGGCCGCGAGATGGCTGGAGGCCGCCGGGGTGCGGGTCCCCCGGGAGGCGGGTGCCCCGTCCGCGAAGATCGAGATCTCGGCCCTGAGCGCCATGGGACCCGCCGACCTCGAGCACCTCGACCTGCCGGAGGCGATCGAACCGGGCGAGGAGCTGGTCATCTGACCGGTCCCGTCATGGCCCGGGGGCGCGGACGTCGATGATCTTCATCTGGACCCGGTCGGGCCCGTAGCCACGATTGACCTGTGGTTCGGCGAGGACGTCGACCAACTCCTCGTCCCGCTCGATCGCGCAGAGCTGCTCGAGCACGTCGGGGGCCCGCCACCAGACCGCACCCACCGCGTGCCCGCCGGCACTCAGGTTCAGTCTGAGGTGCTCGCCGTTGCGTCCCATCTTCTGGGGCCTCGAGACGCGCACCTCCTCGAGGATGAATCGTGGATAGGGGTTGCCGGCACCGAAGGGATCCAGCTGTTCCATCCGGTTCACGAGCTCCAGGGGGAACTCCCCGAGCCCGGCGCAGCCATCGACCTCGACGGCGGAGACCAGGTCGCACTCCGGAATCGAATCGGCCGAGTGTTCCTGGAGGCGGTCGATCAGGTCGGCGAGGGCACCGGAGTCGATCGAGAGGCCGGCCGCGGCCGCGTGGCCGCCGAAGCTCATCGACTCACCCGAGTGATTCAACGCCTTCGCGCAGCAGGAGAGCGCATCGTGGATGGAGTAGTCGCGGACGCTCCGGGCCGAGCCACGGCAGGTCCCGTCCTTCTCCTGCATGAGGACCACCGGGCGGCCGAACCGCTCGACGAGTCGGGAACAGCAGATGCCGATGAGCCCGGGACTCCATGATTCATGTGCGAGGACGATGACCCGCTTGTCGGGCTCGAGGAATCCTCGTTCCTCGGCGAGTCTCGCCGCATGCTCGGTGATCTCCCTGCATTCGGATTGTCGCTGCCGATTCAACCTCCCCAGTGACTTGGCGATGTCCCGGGCACGATCCGGTTCGGGGGTGATCATCAGCTCCACCGCCTCTCGGGCGTGGGCCATGCGCCCGGCGGCGTTGAGCACGGGGGCGAGCCGGAAGGCGACGTCGCTGGCCAGCACCGGCCCCGGGCCCTTGCCCAGCCCGGTGGCCTGCATGAGCGCACGCAGACCGGGGTTCGTGGTGGAGGGCAGGAGCCGGAGTCCGTGCGAGACGAGGATCCGGTTCTCGCCCACCAGCGGGACGACGTCCGCGATGGTGGCCACGGCGGCCAGGGGCAGGAGGTCCAGCAGGAGGTCCCGGCCGACGCCGGGCAGGGGCCGGGAGGAGAACCAGCGCTCGAGGAACGCCCAGGCGAGCTTGAAGACCACCCCCGCCCCGCAGAGCGGCTCGAGGGGCCCGATCCGACCGGCCAGGTCGGGGTGGACGATGACCGAGGCCGCCGGGAGCAGCACCTCGTCGTCCGACTCCATCGGTCGGTGGTGGTCGGTGATGATCAGCTCGATCCCGAGTTCCGCGGCTCGACGTGCGGGTTCGATCGCGGTGATCCCGCAGTCGGCGGTGACGATCAGCTCCACGCCCCTCGACGCAAGCTCCTCGATGGCATCGAGATGCACTCCGTAGCCCTCGTCGATCCGGTGCGGGACGTACCAGACCGGCGGGTGATCGGGATCCGCCAGGGAGAGGACTCGGTGGAGGATCGAGACCGACATCACCCCGTCGACGTCGTAGTCCCCGTAGATGGCGATCGTTCGTCCCGCCCGAACGGCCTCCACCAACCGGACGGCTGCTTCCGGGGCCCCCTGCAGGGTGTCGGGCAGGTGCAGGTTCGCCAGCCGGGGCCGGGTGAACGCCTCGACCGCCTCGGGGCCGCGGATCCCCCTCCCGCGGAGCAGGCGGTGGAGCAGGTCGGTCCTCTCGGCGACGGCCAGACCCCCGTCACCGTCCGTGACGGGAGTGGTCGAGGCGGTCTGATCCGCTCTCATGATCCATCGGCGAGTCCATCCGCGCATTGGCTGAGCCTACGATTGTTTGGGATTTGTTGCCAGCCCGACGGCGGAATATCTGGCGCGATTGAAAATAAATGGTGATACTCTGGGCGTCGCGTCCCGAGGAGCTCCCCACATGCCAGACCGATACCAGACGATCCTGCTCTTCGGAGCGCCAGGCGCGGGCAAGGGGACGCAGGGCAAGATACTCGGCAAGATCCCGGGCTTCTTCCACCTCGCCTGCGGCGACGTGTTCCGCTCCCTGGACGTCAATTCGGAACTCGGCAAGGACTTCCTCGAGTACTCGTCCAAGGGAGAACTGGTCCCCGACGAGCTGACGATCGAGATGTGGAGCAAGAACGTCCATGCCCAGACGGTGCTGAGCCTCTTCAAGCCCGCCTCGGACCTGCTGATCCTCGACGGGATCCCCCGGAACCTGAACCAGGCGAAGGCCATGGATGCCTACCTCGACGTGCTGCTGGTCATCCACCTGGTCTGCCCGAACATGGACGACATGGTGCTCCGCATGAAGCGGCGGGCGTTGAAGGAGAACCGACTCGACGATGCGGACGAATCGGTCATCCGGCATCGGTTCGATGTCTACGCCGAGGAGACCCAGCCGGTGCTGGAACACTACGATGCCGGCATCGTGCGCGAGATCGACGCCCTGGGGTCACCGGCGAAGGTCCTCCAGCACGTCCTCGAGGTGCTGGTGCCCGTGCAGGACGAGCACTTCCGCAATCCCCTGGGTGGCACCCGGGGCTGAGCACGGCTACTCGGCGTTGGCCGACTGTTCCTTGATGCGGTCGATCAGGCCCTTGATCTCGACGATGCTGCGGCTGATCTCGGAGTCGGCCGACTTGCTCGCGATGGTATTGGCCTCCCGGAGCATCTCCTGGGCGAGGAAATCGAGGGTCCGGCCCACGGGCTCTCCGTCGTCCGACGCCACCAGATCCCGGAACTGGTCGAGGTGCCCGGAAAGCCGCACCACCTCCTCGGAGATGTCGGTCCGTTCGGCGTAGACGGCGACCTCCTTCAGGAGGTCCTCCTGGGCGACCGACCCCCCCACCTGCTCGATCAGCTGTTCCATCCTCTGGCGAAGGCGCTGCTGGTACTGCTCGACGACCGCCGGGGCGCGGTCGGCGACCACGGACAGTCGGGCGAGGATGCCCTCCCGGAATCCCAGCAGGTCCTCGCGAAGCACCAACCCCTCGCGTTCTCGCATCTGGACCATCGCATCCACCGCCTGCCCGAGCAGCTCGAGGAGGACCGGTCGGACCCGGTCCACCAGCGCGGTCACCGGTTCCTGCACGAGGACGCCCGGCACCTGGAGCAGGTTCGCGAGGTCGATGGTGCACCGGTCCGTCAGCGAGCCCGGCACCGCCGCCTCGAGGGAGCTGAGCATGCTCTGCACCATCCCGACGTCCACGCTGAGGGATTCCGGGGAAAGCGCACCGTCCCGTCGGATGGTCACCGAGACGCTGCCTCGCGCGATCCGCCGTGCAAGTTCGGATTCCAGCTCGGTCTCCAGGGCGATCAGTTCGTCGGGGAGCCTGACCTGGGCCTTGAAGTACTTGTTGTTGACGCTGCGGATCTCGACCGAGTACTGCATCCCCTCGATCTCGATCGAGGAGGAGCCAAATCCTGTCATCGAACGCAGCATTGGAGGTCCTCTGGGCGCCCGGTCACTCCTGGCCGGGCAGGTCGTTCTCGGTGCTTCCGATGGGCGCGACCACCGGGGCGGTCACCGCGTCCGCCGGGACGGGGCCCGCTCCGGGGGTGGCGGTCACGGGAACCGTCTCGAGTGCCTCGAGCGGGACCGTGGCGCCCGGGGTCTGTTCCGCGGTGCTGATCGCCTCCACCCCGGACTCCATGAGCCGGTTGTCGAAGATGTTCAGCATGACCGCCACGAGCACGTAGCAGACGAAGGCGGCGATCGTGGCGTAGGTCAGCACGTCGCCGGTCCGGCCACCGAAGGCCGTGTCGGAACCGCCGCCGCCGGCACCGCCGAAGGCGCTGGCGAGTCCACCACCCTGGGGCCTCTGCGCGAGCACGATGAGGACCAGGATCACTGAGATGATGATGAGCAGGAAGGTTCCGAGGATGAGCCAGTTCATGGGGAGTGTCCTGAAGGCAGGGGCATCGGTTCGAGGGACCGGGGGGTCCCAAGCCTAGTTCGCGACGCTGGCGCCGGCGGCCCGGCAGATCTCGAGGAAGTCCTCGGACTTCAGCGAAGCACCGCCGATCAACCCACCATCGATTTCGGGGGAGGCCACGAAGTCCGACACGTTCGAGGAGTTCATGGAGCCGCCGTAGATGATCCGGAGGTCGGAGGCGAACCGGGAATCATACAGGCTCGAGAGGACCCTGCGAAGAGACGCGTGGACCTTTTCTGCATCCTGCACGGTGGGCGTGACCCCGGTTCCGATGGCCCAGACGGGCTCGTAGGCGATCACCAGGTCCGAGAGCCGATCCGCCTCCAGCCCCGCCAGCGCGGCGGTGATCTGCCGGGTGGTCACCGCCTCGGTGGCCCCGTCCGCGCGCTCCGCGGCCGTTTCCCCGCAACAGAGGATCACGCCGAGGCCTTCACCGAGCGCGTGCGCCACCTTGCGGCCCGCCAGCTCGTCGCTTTCATTCATTCCGTGGCGGCGCTCGGAATGTCCGATAATGGACCACCGCGCCCCGAGGTCCTGCAGCATGGAGACGGCGACCTGGCCGGTGTGCGCGCCTTCGGGGAATTCACTGACGTCCTGGCCCCCGAGGCTGAGGAAATGATGACCGAGGGCGTGCCCCACCGCCTGGAGGTAGGGATGCGGGGGACAGAGGACGACGTCCAGCTCGACCTCCAGGGCCCCCATCCCCGCGGTGACGTCCTCGGCCAGCTCCACCGACCGCGCCAGGTCGAGGTTCATCTTCCAGTTGCCACCCACGAAGGGTCGTCTCGAGCCCATGGGACCTCCGAACACACCTTACCCGCCCCGGGGGGGCTCATGCCACAGGCGAGGAGCGCTACACTCGCCATTCCCGGAAGGAGCCTTCGAATGGCGGTCCCAGCCAGCGACATCCGACGCCAGTTCATGGACTTTTTCGTGGAGAAGGCGGGCCACACCCTGGTGCCCAGCTCGCCGGTGGTCCCGCACGACGACCCCACGCTGCTGTTCACGAACGCGGGGATGAACCAGTTCAAGGACGTCTTCCTCGGTCGGGGCACCCGCCCCTACCGCCGGGCCGTGGACACCCAGAAGTGCATCCGGGCCGGCGGCAAGCACAACGACCTCGAGGACGTCGGCCGGGACACCTACCACCACACCTTCTTCGAGATGCTGGGGAACTGGTCGTTCGGGGACTACTTCAAGCAGGAGGCGATCGCCTGGGCGTTCGAACTGCTGACCGAGGTGTACGGCATGGAGCCCGACCGGCTCCACGCCACGTACTTCGGCGGGGAGGCGTCGATGGGCCTCGAGCCCGACCTCGAGGCGCGGGAACTCTGGCTGAGGCACCTCCCGGAGGATCGGGTGCTTCCCTTCGGGATGAAGGACAACTTCTGGGAGATGGGGGACACCGGCCCGTGCGGGCCCTGCTCCGAGCTCCACTACGACCGGGTCGGCAACCGGGACGCCAGGGAGCTGGTGAACGCCGACGACCCCGAGCTCATCGAGATCTGGAACCTGGTCTTCATCCAGTACAACCGGGAGTCGGCGTCGAGGCTGGTGGGCCTGCCGGCCCGGCACGTCGATACCGGGATGGGATTCGAGCGCCTGGTCTCCGTGCTGCAGGGCAAGTCCAGCAACTACGACACCGACCTCTGGGCCCCGATCTTCGAATCGATCCGGTCGACCTGCGACGCCCCGGCCTACGGCGGTTCGATGGAGGCTCGAGGGGACATCGCCTACCGGGTCATCGCGGACCACGTCCGGTGCCTCACCGCGGCCATCTCCGACGGGGCGAACCCCGGATCGGACGGCCGGGGGTACGTGCTCCGCAGGATCCTGAGACGAGCGGTCCGGCACGGGCGCCAGACGTTCGGGGTGACTCGACCGTTCCTCGCGGACATCGTGCCGGCGGTGGCCGGGAGCCTCGGGGATGCCTTTCCCGAATTCACCGAGCGACAGGCGACGGTCATGGACACGATCCGTTCGGAGGAGGAGGCGTTCCGACGGACCCTCGACCGTGGACTCGAGCTGTTCGACGAGGCGGCGGTGGTCGCCGGGGAACGACGGGACGGGACCATCCGCGGGGAGGATGCCTTCAGGCTCCACGACACCTTCGGGTTCCCCATCGACCTCACCACGGTGATGGCCGAGGAACGGGAACTCGCGGTCGACCTCGGGACCTACGAACGACTGATGGAGCAGGCCCGGGACCGCAGTCGGTCCCGGGGGGACACGGACGACCCGATCCTGACCCTCCCACCCGACCAGATCGCCGGGCTCGAGTCGCGCGGGATCGCAGCCACCGACGACGAGGCCAAGTTCGGGGAGGGGCCCGAGGCAGCCGCCATCGAGGCGATCTGGAACGGGCGCGAGCTGGTCGAACGGGCCGATCCCGGCCAACGAGTGGCCCTGATCCTGGACCGCACCCCCTTCTACGCCGAACAGGGCGGCCAGGTCGGTGATCGCGGCCGGATCCACCCGGTCGCGGGTGGGGGGACGGACTTCGAGGTGGAGGACACCAGGAGAATCGGGCCCTACGTGCTGCACGTCGGCAGCGGCTCCGGCGCCCCCCTGCACCCCGGGGAGGCCGTGCAGTGCGAGGTCGACCGCGAACGCCGGCGAAGGACCAGGGCGAACCACACCGCGACCCACCTGCTGAACCTCGCGTTGCGCAGGCGGACGGGCCCGGGCAGCGACCAGCGTGGATCCCTGGTCTCCCCGGATCGACTTCGATTCGACTACTCGGCGAAGGGACCGATCCCCCGGGAGGACCTGCAGCGGATCGAGCAGGACGTGAGGACGGCGATCGCCGACGGACAGGTGGTCCACGCCGAACTGGTCCCGCTGGAGGAGGCCCGGAGGATCAACACCGTCCGGGCGGTGTTCGGCGAACAGTACCCGGATCCGGTCCGGGTGGTCAGCATCGGTCCCGGGGTCCCCGAGCTCCTCGCGCGTCCCGAGGACGACGAGTGGATGAACCGATCCGTCGAGTTCTGCGGCGGGACCCACCTCGCCGGGACCGGGGAAGCGGAGGAGTTCGTGCTGCTCTCCGAACAGGGGCTCGCGGCCGGGATCAGGCGCATCACCGCCGTGACCGGAGCCGAGGCCCGGGAGGCGAGGGAGCGAGCGGCCGGGCTCGAGTCACGGATCGAGGCGGCAGGTCGACTCGAGGGTGATCGACTGGCCGAAGCCGTCGACCAGCTGGCGCGGAGCCTCGAATCGGAGCCGATCGGGGCCATCGACCGCGACCGGCTCGAGGCACTCATGCAGCCTCTGCGTGCGGCGGCGAAGGCCGCCAGGAAGCAGGCTCGTTCGGCCTCGACGGGTGCGATGGTGGACCAGGCCCGCACCATCGCCGAGGCCGCGAACGGCCCCGCGGTGGTGGAACGCCTGGATGGGGCGGACCGGGACGCGTTGTTCGCGGCCATGGACACGATCCGCGGGCGGAACCCGGACGCCGCGGTCCTGCTGGTCTCCGCGGACGAGGAGGCGGGCAAGGTCATGATCGTCGCCCGGGTCCCGGAGTCGCTGATCGAGCGGGGCTTGAAGGCCGGGGACTGGGTCAGGCAAGCCGCCGAGGCCTGCGGGGGCCGTGGTGGCGGGCGACCGGACTCCGCGCAGGCGGGCGGGAAGGACAC
>MDTG01058361.1_pt1 | contig 27816 bp, 28 predicted proteins | sample 811421 | NCBI WGS metagenome assembly MDTG01 (sample SAMN05326645, study PRJNA326480) | marine metagenome | isolation source: seawater | place: Pacific Ocean: South East | collected 2011
CGCCTCCCCGGTTCGAACGGGGGACCTCTAGATCCACAATCTAGCGCTCTAACCGACTGAGCTAAGGCGGCACTGGGGTTGGCAAATACAACCCATGTTACGAGGTTTCAAGCGGGACCGGCAGAGGATCCCACCTGAATCACCTCAAACCCGTCAGACCTTTGTGACCTGTTCGAATTCCAGATCGACCGGCGTTCCACGGCCGAAGATCGAAACGGTCACTTTCAGGCGGCCATTTTCTTCATCGATCTCTTCCACGGCGCCTTCGAAGCCCTGGAACGGGCCGTCATTGACCTGCACCTGTTCGCCGACTTCGAACGAAATCTTGGGACGCGGGCGCTCTGCGGTCGAATCGGATGCGGTGCCAAGAATACGATCGACTTCGCGCTGCCGGACCGGGAGTGGCTTCTTGCCCCCTTCCGCGCCGAGGAAGCCGGAAACTTTCGGCGTGTCCTTCACAAGGTGATACACATCATCGGTCATCACCGTCTTCAGCAGGACATAGCCCGGGAAGTGACGGCGCTCGACGGTTTTCTTTTTGCCACGGGCAACTTCGACCACCTCTTCGGTGGGAACCTGAATATCCTCGATCAGGTCAGACAGGCCTTTGCGTTGGGCCTGTTCGAGAATCGTTGCCGCCACCTTCTTTTCGAAGTTGGAATAGGCATGGACAATGTACCATTTCGCTTCAGCCATGGGGCCAGCGCGCTCCTTGAAACCGGACGGTCACAAACCTCAAAGGCCGGTGATCGCTTTTACAAACAAGTTGATCAAGAAATCGGCGGCAAACAGGAAGAGCGCGATAAGGACCGACATTATGACAACGAAAATCGTTGCCTGAACCGTTTCCTGACGCGACGTCCAGGTCACCTTGTTCCCTTCCGCGCGCACCTGGCGCAGGAACGTGATGGGCCCGACCCGTTTCTTCTTAACCTTATCGGCCATTCCGACACTCTCTTGAAAAGCGGGGGGTTAGCGGTTTTGAGCCGCTACGTCCACGGTTAAACTACACCAATTTCAATGTGAAGGCATTTGAGGTGGGTTGCGCGCGCTTGCAAGAGGCCGCCTCAGCTGCCTCCTCAGCCGATCGCGCGTCCGAACTCCCTGGCTGGCAGGCCAGGAATGTCGACCTGAACGGCAAACAGGCTCCCCGACAAGGGTCGCGCGTCGAGCTGCGGGAATGACATGCCGGCACGCGCGGTCGTGATGAACATGGTTCTGTAGTCCGGTCCGCCAAAGGCGATTCCGGTGGGCCTCGGGGCAGCGAGGATGATCACCCGGTCCACCTTCCCGTCCGGCGTGTAGCGCACGATCCGCGATGCACCCCACAGGCTCGTCCAGAGGCAACCTTCCGAATCAACAGCCGACCCGTACGGGAAGCCGCCAAACTCATAGGTGGAAGCGAAGATACGCCGTCCGGTCAGTGCGCCGGTCGCCTGATCGAAGTCGAAGGCGAGAATTTCCTGTTCAGCGCTGTCGCAGGTGTAGAATGTCTTGCCGTCCGGCGAAAACTGCATCGTGTTGGTCGACAGGACAGACGGAAGGCGCAGCTGGCTCAGCGCCTTGTCGGTACCGAACCGGTAATAGTTGCCGCTGGCCTCTCGCTCCTGATCGTCCATCGTTCCGAACCAGAAAGAACCGTCGGGCGCCACACCGCCATCATTCGTCCGATTGCCTTCCGGTTCTGTTTCAACACCCAGCAAAGTGTCATAAACTTCCGTTGACGGATCATAGACGCCGATTTCCCGGTCGCCCACCATCAGAAAACTACCCTCATATAGCGCGATTGCGCTGGCACGGAGCGGCAGGTCGTAACGTCGCGTGTTTCCGGTTCGAGGATTGTAGCGATGCAGCTTCGCGCGCTTTACATCGACCCACCAGAGAAATCCTTCGGTCTCGCTCCAGACCGGGCCATTGCCCAACACGCACCCTGTGGGCGCCACGCATTCCGGCGCCAGCATCATCCGATTAGCCCCGCCTCTTCCGCCAGCTCGAACAGACCATCCTGCGTCGCCTCTTCCGCCGAGCATTCATCGAAGTCTGCCCCAAGCGCCTCCAGCGCAATCCGGTAGGATTCGAGAATCGCGCCGTCCGCGACCAGAGTCAGCTCGTCACCCGGGTCGTAATGTGCCGCGATGTCCGCTCCGATCAGGAGGCCAGTGAGGGCCGTCTCATGGTGCTTCGGATCCAGAACGCCCGTCTTGCGGGCCGCGCGCACAGCAAATGGAGACGCCGCATCATCGGGATCCAGCGAATATTCCACCCATTCCCGGAAAACGGCTTCATCGAACTCCTGCTCGACGCCCTCAGGCGTCTTCAGGCCGCCATTGGCCAATAGCAGAGCCCTCATCTCCCCGGTCACCTCTGAGGTGAAGCCAAGGATCCGCCCATGCTCGAAATTGACATGCTTTGTATAGGTGCCCGGAATGCAGACGGCACCAACGGAATCATCGAGCGCGAAGAGCTGTGTCTCTTCTCCGCGCATAATATCGGGGGGAGAAACCTGCTTCAGACCAGGCACGATGTGGATGCCATTCACTTCCACCAGATGCTTGGGCAGGTCGGCAATCAACATCGGAACTGGCAGGTAATCCGTGCGATGGATGCCCTGCGCGCCGCCAACACCCCCACAGGCAATGATCGGGACTTCAGGCCACTCGCTCAGCCACTCATTGATATGAAATGTCAGGCGGCCCATCGCATCGCCCGAATGGGTCAGAATGCCGTCCGGAACGGAAGTTCCGCCAATGACATCGCCTTCTTCATCAAATGCCCAGGCCCGGAACGTGGAAGCCCCCCAGTCGATGCCGATAAGGATCGTGCGGTCTTTCATGAGCGGCGTCCCGTCATTCGTTCGAGAGTTGTGGAGATTACAGGTCGCATGCTTTCACGTCTCTTGCACCGCAGGGAAAGTCAATCCATTCCGGTATGTGTCACGTGCGACCGCAAACCCCAAAAGAGCTTCACCGCCCAGACCGTATCGATCAGGACCCGCGTCATGGATCACTCAGACACATCCCGCCATCAACGCGCAGCCGATGAATTCGTGCGGCTGCTCGAAATCATGGACCGGCTGCGCGATCCCGATGGCGGCTGCCCCTGGGACCTGGAGCAAACCTTCCACACAATCGCCCCCTACACGATCGAGGAAGCCTATGAAGTGGCTGACGCGATTGAACGCGGCGACAAGGGCGAACTCCGGGAAGAACTGGGCGATCTTCTGTTTCAGGTCGCCTTCCACAGCCGGATGGCGGCCGAGGAAGGCGCGTTTGAAGCCGCTGATGTGGCGGCGGCGATCAATGAGAAAATGATCCGCCGCCATCCGCACGTATTCGAAGCGGCCGATGACCGCTCCTCAGACGACCAGATCGTTGCCTGGGAAGTCGTCAAAGCAAAGGAACGCGAAGCAAAGACAAAGGGTAAGGCGCCAGTGAGCGCGCTGGACGGCGTCGCCTTGTCGCTCCCTGCCCTGCTGCGCGCAGAGAAGCTCCAGAAACGCGCTGCCCGCACCGGTTTCGACTGGACCGAAGCGGACCAGATCTTCGACAAGCTGGAAGAAGAAACCGAGGAAGTGAAGGACGCCATCGCTTCAGGCGATGCTGAGGCAGTTCAGGATGAGATCGGGGATCTGCTCTTCGTTGTCGCAAACCTGGCCCGCCGTCTCAGCATCGATCCCGAAGTGGCTTTGCGTCAGGCCAATGCCAAGTTCGAACGCCGTTTTCGTGCGATGGAGAAACTCGCCGGCCAGCGCGGTCAGGACTTCGACCAGCTTGACCTCGATACGCAGGAAAGCCTCTGGCAGGCGGTCAAGAAGACTGAAGTAAGCGGTTAGTCCGCCACCTCTGTTTCGATCTCCGGGAACTCGGCCCGGAATTGCCCCAGCCGGTCGGACTTCAAGCGGACACGCATCAGCGATGCGCCATTGTCCTGGATCTCTTCGCCCAACACTTCGCCGTTGCGGTGCAGCCAGGCCCGCGCCCGGCCATGCTCGGGTTTGAGGACCATCCGCACTTCCGCTGCGCTCATCAGCAACCCGCGCTCGATTGCGGCCAGCAGCTCATCCATCCCACGGCCGGTTACCGCCGACAGCAGAACGGCGGGATAGCCGTCCTGATTCAACGCCGCGATCTCCAGCGCCTCGGCCCGTTCCGGTGACAGCAGATCCGCCTTGTTCCAGGCTTCGATCATGGGCGGCAGAGGCAACCCGGTTTCCTGCTCAAGGCGCCCCAGAACGCGCAGCACATCCTCTGCCTGCTCCAGATCGGCCGGACTGGACCGGTCCCTTACATGGACCAGCAGGTCTGCCTGCATCGCCTCTTCCAGCGTGGCCTGAAAGCTGTCGATCAGGTGTGTCGGCAGGTCTGTGATAAAGCCGACCGTGTCGATCAGCGCCGCCTCGCCCAATGTCGGCAGGTCCAGCCGGCGGATTGTCGGGTCAAGGGTCGCAAAGGGCATGTCTTTCGCGAAGACGTCTGCCCCGGTGAGGCGATTGAAGAGCGTCGACTTGCCGGCATTCGTATAGCCCACGAGCGCCACCACCGGTTTGCCGGTACGCTGGCGGCCGGCACGCTGCACAGCGCGTGTGCGGCGCACATCGTCCAGCTCCGCCTTGAGCCTGACGATCTTGTCGTCGAGCATCCGGCGGTCGGCCTCAAGCTGGCTCTCGCCCGGCCCGGACAGGAAGCCGCCACCACCCCGCTGGCGCTCCAGGTGGGTCCAGGTCCGCACAAGTCGGGAGCGCTCATAGAGCAGCCGCGCAAGCTCAACCTGCAACCGGCCTTCCTTGGTGCGGGCCCGCAGTCCGAAGATTTCAAGGATCAGCCCGGTCCGGTCGATCACCTTCACGCCGAGCTTTTTTTCGAGGTTGCGCTGCTGAACGGGCGTCAGCGCGCCATCAATCACGACCAGCGTGCAGTGAGCCGCTTCAAGGTCCTCGGCAAGCCGGTTCAGAATGCCGCCGGAAATCAGCTGGGCCGAATTGACTTGCCGCACATGTTCTGGCCGCAGGAATGCCAACTCGCATCCCAACGCTTCAATCAGACCGGAGGTTTCCTCCAGCCTGTCTGCCGTAGGTCGATTGGCTGGCGAGAACCAGGGAATGATAGCCCCGGCAATTTCCGGCGCAGGAAGGCGATCAATAAGCTTGTCGCTCAAAAAGCCCTATTCCTTGTCAATCTCTTCGTCGAAGAGCTGGACGGGGGCGCTTGGCGCGATCGTGGAAATGGCATGCTTGTACACCAGCTGCGGCGGACGACCATCGCCCCGCAGCAACACACAAAAGTTGTCAAACCAGGTCACTACGCCCTGCAGCTTCACACCATTCACGAGAAACACCGTCAGTGGCGTACGCGATTTGCGCACCGCATTCAGAAAGGCATCCTGAAGGTTCTGTTTTTTATCAGCCGACATAGCAGGTTAATTCCTGTTGTTCTTGTTATGATCGCGGGCTAACTGGATTGAGGGGCTTAAGCAAGGGCCAACCCCATCTACCCCCGCCAGAAACTGACAGAAATTGCAGGAATGATCGCCAAAATCTCCAACCTGCCCAGCAGCATGGAGAAAATGGCTAAAATCGAGGCAGCCTGATCCAGCTGTGCTACGTGGCCGATAACCAGACCGCCTGAATTGGTCAGGCATCCGATAGCCAGCCGGATGGATGATTCAAACGGAACGCCGGTGAAGGTGAACCCCAGCATCACGAGGAAAACGCTGAGAATATAGGCGATCAGGTAGACCCAGACGCCGATCACGCTCCGCTCGTTCATCTCACGGTCCCGGAACTGAAACCCCAGAACTGACCGGCGATAGCCCAGCTGCCGGAACTCCATCCCGGCGCGCCGGGACAGGACGATCAGCCGCGCGATTTTCACGCCACCTGCCGCCGAAAGCGCAGACCCGCCGATCAGTGCCGGTAAAACGAATACGGGCAAGGGCACTTTGTCCCAGGTGTCCGAGCTGCCCAGAGGCAGGCCAGACGTGGCCAAGGCGGAAATCGACCAGCCGAGGGACTCAATCACTTTCAGTCCGGAGAAGACGGCCATGGCGGTGAAGATCAGCACCAACACGACGAAAACGCGCAATTCAGGGTCCGTCAGCGCCTTGAGGAAACGCCGTTCCCTGAGCGGAAGCGCGATCGCGAGCCCCAGCGCGCCGCCCACCAGTCCGATCGCCAGGATCACATCGGCCACAGCCCCTGCATTTGCCCGGCCATAAGGCGCCGGATCGACAAGGCCGGTGGTCCAGACGCTGACAGCATCGGACATGGCCCGCCCGGGGGAAACACTGGCCAGCTCCAATGCCAGAACGGTCAGGGTGATGGAGACTACCATGATCAGGATGACTGAACGCGCAACCTTCGGGACTGCATCGAAGAAGCTCGTTTCCGGCATGACGAAAAGCTCGCTGCGGTGAATCCCCGGACCGCCGAGGTTCAGCGCGGCGAGGACGCTGGCGGCGACAATGATCGACGCCGACGCGCCCAGCAGGTGCAGCGTTCCACGCCAGACGATCAGGCTGGCCGGCCATAGATTGCCCTCAACCGCGATGACCGACTGGCCGGTCGTCGTCAGGCAGGCCGTTGCCTCATGGATAGCCTGCAGCAATGACGCATTCTGGACGCCGACGACGAAAGGCAGACAGGCCGCGACAGGCGCCAGGAACCACCAAAGGATCACCAGCCCCAGCGCATCGGAAGGTCGCGCCTTCTGGCTGGGCTTGGGCGTCAGGAACAGGATGCTGGTACTGATAACGCTGATCCCCAGCACCATGGCAAGAAAGGCAAAAACCTGTTCGTTCTCACCATAGGCCAGAGCTGTCAGGATTGCCGGCACGCTGGAGCCCGCAAGGATCAGCATCACCAGGGCCAGAATGCGGACGACGGACGCGTAATTCATGTGCCTAGAAGAAGTCCGGACTGACGCGGAAGAATTTCTCCACTTTGCGGACCAGTTCCTCCTCGTAGAAGACGATCAGGCGATCTTCGGTGCGGACAATCGTTTCCGGTCCTGCCATTATGACCTCATCTCCGCGCACAATGGCCGCTGCCGTGATCCCATCCGGCAGGTCATCATAGCCTGTTGGCTTTCCGATCAGCGATGATGATTCCAGCGTGACGCCCTCTGCCACTTCGGCCTGTCCGTCTTCCAGGGATTGCAATCCGAGAATCCGGCCACGGCGCATCCGCAAGAGGATCTGCGAAACGGTCAACGCCCGCGGATCGAGGACGGCATCCACCCGCATGTCATGCGCAAGTCCTGCCAGCTCCGTGGCATTCACCAGCGCCAGCGTCCGCTTTGCACCGGCGCGCTTTGCCAGGTTGGAAATCAGGAGATTGGTCTTGTCGTCATTGGTGATGGCGACAACGAAATCCGCCTTTGAAGCGCCAGCCTCGGTCAGAATGTCCGGATTGAGCCCGTCGCCCTGGATGACAATGGAGCGTTTGACCCCTGCGACGGCGGTATTGGCCCGGTCCGGGTCGTTTTCGATCAGGCGGATCCGCTTGTTGCTTTCCCGCTCCAGCGTCTGGGCCACATAGAGCCCGACATTCCCGCCACCGACGATCACAATGTGATCGGAGCGTTCTACGTTCCGGTTAAAGATCGAGGTCAGACGCTCCGCGTGGGAATCCAGCACGGCAATATAGGCGCGGTCCCCGGGTTTCAGGACGTCACTGCCCTTGGGCGCCCGCACGGAGTCGCCAGTCCCGATGCCGATGATCCGGGCCGAAAGGTCCGGGAACAGGCCGCGGATCTGATCGACAGCCGTGTCCAGCAACGGGTTGTTGTCCGAAATCTCCAGCCCTAGCAAACGCACTTTGCCCCGGCCGAACGTCGCGGACATGATCGCCCCCGGCGTCCGCAGACGCTGAAGAATGGCTTCACCCACTTCGACTTCCGGTGAGATCACCATGTCGATCGGCAGCCCCTCGCGGGAGAAAATATTCTTCCAGGCCGGATCGATATAGGACTGGTCGCGCACACGGGCGATCTTGAACGGCACGGAAAAGAGCGTGTGGGCGATCTGGCAGATCACCATGTTGATTTCGTCGAAATGCGTCACTGCGATGATCATTTCGCAGTCTGCCGCACCCGCCCGTTTCAGCACATCCGGATGCGCCGCATGCCCCGTGTAGCCGCGCACATCGAGGTCAGTCGAAACCTGGTCGACCAGGTCCTGATCCTCGTCGATGATAGTAATATCGTGCTTTTCCCGCGCGAGACGCCGCGCGATGCCGTGTCCGACCCGGCCAGCCCCGCAGATAAGAACGCGCATTTCTCAGCCTTCCGCCGACATCAGCTGTCTTGCCGACTCGCCCCGGACGCTACGCCCAAAGCCTTTAATTTTCTATGGAGTGCAGAGCGCTCCATTCCAATGAATTCAGCCGTCCGCGATATGTTCCCGTTAAACCGCGTGATCTGCAGCGCCAGGTATTCGCGCTCGAACTGTTCACGCGCATCACGAAGGGAAAGACCGACCAGGTCCGCTGACCCGGCTTTGGAATTCTGCACACTGCTGCCGACATCCCGGGGCAATTCATCAACGCTGACGGGCCGGTTGGAGTCCGATGGAGACAGGATCAGGATCCGTTCCACGACATTGCGCAATTGCCGGATATTCCCCGGCCAGTCCATCGACTGCAGGACGGCCATGGCCTCCTGGGAGAAGGTTCTGGGGGTCAGGCCCGAGGAATCGGCGATCCGCTCAATGAAATAGGTCACGAGATCGGCAATATCGTCCCGGCGTTCTGCGAGCGATGGAACCCTCAGGGGCACGACATTCAGGCGGTAATAGAGGTCTTCCCGGAAGCGGGATTCCTCGATCTCCTTTTTCAGGTCCTTGGTTGTGGCGGACATGACCCGGACATCCACATTGACGTCGGACCGACCACCAACACGCTGGAAGCGCTGCTCGGTAAGAACACGGAGTATCTTGCTCTGTGTGCCCGGCGGCATGTCCGCGACCTCGTCAAGGAGGAGCGTCCCGAGGTGGGCCTTTTCAAACAAACCGATACGCGTTGTCCGCCCCTGGGCATCTTCCTCGCCGAAGAGCGCAATTTCCATCTGGTCCGGCGCGATCGTTGCCGCATTCACGACGATGAACGGCCCGTTTGCCCGCAGGGAGTTGCGATGGATCAGGCGTGCGGCCAGTTCCTTCCCGACTCCTGCCGGCCCGGTAATCATCACCCGAGAATTGGTCGGGGCCACCTTCTCGATGGAACTCCGCAAATTTGCCGCTGCATGGCTGTCCCCGATCCAGCGCTCATCGTCACCGGCCCGGTTCCGCAAGGCAGCGTTTTCGTATTTCAGCGCGGCCGACTCGATGGCCCGGTCGATCAGGTGCAGCAGACGGTCGGTCTTGAACGGCTTCTCGATAAAGTCATAGGCACCGCGCCGGATGGCGGCGACCGCCGTCTCAATATTGCCGTGCCCGCTGATCACGATCACCGGCAGCAGCGGGTCGATCGACTTCAGGTATTTCAGCAGCGAGAGGCCATCCATGCCGCTGCCCTGCAGCCACACATCCAGCACCACGAGGCGTGGTGTCCGTGTACGAACCTCTTCGAGCGCCGCCTCTGCAGTTGCGGCAGTACGAACCGAATAGCCTTCATCGCCGAGAACGCCGGCGATCAGCTCCCGGATGTCAGGTTCATCATCAACGACCAGAATATCTAACGCCATGGCGTTGGCTCCTCTACGCGGACAGTCTGTGGAGAATGTGGATTGATCCCGGCGCCATCCTCGCTGACGGCCGGTATGGTTTTGGTGGCAGGATCATGCGGGGGCAGCCAGATACGTACCCGCGCACCGCGCAGGCCGTCGAGACGGTTCTGCAGCGAAATGGATCCGCCATGGTCTGCAATAATGCGGTTCACAATTGCAAGGCCGAGCCCTGTGCCCTTTTCCCGTGTGGTCACATACGGCTCCAGCAGCCGCTCGCGCACGTCTTCGGGAAAACCGGGGCCATTGTCTTCAATCGTGATTTCCAGCCCGCGCTCGTCGCCGCTCAACACCATGCGTATCTGGCCCTGAACGTCCATTTCCTCAGGCATGCCTTCAATCGCTTCGGCCGCGTTCTTGAGCAGGTTACCGATCGCCTGCCCCATCAGTCTTTCATCGCCGGAATAGGTCTTGGATGACGCTTCGCTGGCAAATTCGAAATCAATGTCCGGATAGACCACGCTGCGGGAGAAACTCGCTTCCTGCAGCAGGTCTTCCATATCGAACGGGGCAACACTCGGTTTCGGCATCCGGGCGAAACTGGAAAACTCTTCGACCATCCGGCCAATGTCCCCGACCTGACGCAGGATGGTGTCGATACACTTCTCGAACACACCGTCATGATCGTCGATCTTGCTGGCATAACGGCGGCGCAGGCGCTCCGTCGACAGCATGATCGGTGTCAGCGGATTGCGGATCTCATGGGCGATACGCCGGGCGACATCCCGCCAGGCCATCTGGCGCTGCGCATTGATGAGGCGGGTCGTATCGTCAAACGTCAGGACGCAGCCCCCGGCCGGATCCGGCGCCGTCTTCAGCCTGATATGGCGCGTGGAATTGTTCCGGCTGATTTCGATGGAGGCATCGACGGGTGAATTGCGCTCCAGCGTGTCACGCACATAGCGCTCGAATTCCGGCGCCACCACTTCCAGCGCATCGCCGGATTTGACCTCGTCGGTGCCCAGCAGCTCACCGGCAGACCTGTTGGCGAGTGTCACCGTCATGTCCGCATCCATGCGAATGACACCGGCGCTGACCTCCGCAAGCAGTGTTTCGACAAACCGGCGGCGATCCTCTTCGTCCTCTCGCGCCCGGATGAGCGCATTGCGCTGTTCGGACAACTGCTCCGTCATGGCGTTGAATGACTGGCTGAGCGCGTAAACTTCATCTTTCGGGCCGCTGACAGGCACCCTGACGGTCAGGTCTCCGTCACGCACGGTGTGGGCAGCAGATGCCAGCCGCCCGATGGGGCCGGTCACCCGGCCGGCCGCCTCAAGACCAAGACGGCCCGCAAGCAGCAGGATCAGCGCGGTGATCTGGGCGTAACCGATCGCAAAAATGGTCTGCAGCCGTCCGCTGCGCTCTTTGGCATTGTTGTACTGTGCGAGCTGCTCCTTGGCGTCGCCCAGCATGGCAAACAGGTTCTGGTCGAAAGGCTTGGCCACATAGACATACCCATCGATCGGTTCGGAAATCCGCATCAACGCCGTTGCCACACCTTGCGACTCGTAGAGGCGCGCGGCCACTTCCCCTTTCCGGGCTTCCTCGAAAGCATCCGGCGGAGGCCGCAGGCGGACGGGTGTCCCGGCATTTTCTTCGGCAATGATCTCCTGCCCGTCCGCGCTGACGATGGAGATGGTTACAAATTCCCGGTAGGCCAGTGTCTGGCGAAGACCTTCCGACAGCGCTGCAGACGCACTCGCCGCGAACTGGCTGGCGTCGACGTCCTGCCCGCCATTTTCGGCAGCCATGGAGGTCTTCACCTCGCGCGCGAAGGTTTCCACATCGAGGGCCGCAAGCCGCACATCCACATCGAACGAAGATTCGAAATTGTCGACATAGTCCTGGAAGATCTGCTTGTTCTTTTCCATGACCGCTTCGGCCGTGTCGCCAAACCAGTTGTCGAGGCCGCGGGTAATCACCGCGCCAAGGAAAATGGCGACGACCATGGACGGCACCAGCGCCGAGAAGCCGAACAGCATGACGAAGCGCTGGGCGAGCCGACCCTCTCCCGCTTCACGCGAACGGCTGCGGATGGCCAGGAACTCCCGGATCACGATCACCGCGAGTACGATGATCAGAACGAGGTTCAGTGCCAGCAGCCAGGGCGTGGACCCGGCCGTCGGATTGTCGGGGTTCACGCCGGCAATGGTGATGAAGGTCGCAAACACAGCAACCAGCGCCGCAATGATGAAGAGCCCTTCGAAAAGGGCCCAACTCGCTTTGGGTGCATGTTGGCTTAACGGGTTCGACAATCTACCGGCTCTATACAGGCCCCCCGGCCCGTTGCTCCAATGTCACACAATCGTGCCTCTACGGCAACAGTGATGCACTAGAGCCACAGTCCTTGCAATCGTCAATCACTCTTCTGCAATGCCGAGTGCGTTAATCTTCGCCCGCAACGTGTTTCGATTCATGCCAAGCAACTGCGCCGCCTTCACCTTGTTCCCCGCCGTGACGGACAGGGCAAGCCGGATCAGCGGCCGCTCAACCTGGTCAATAACCCGGGAATAAACAGTGCTTTCCTCGTCCTCCCGGCTGGAGATCAGGTCTCCCATGATATGCCGGTGAAGCAGGGTTTCGATATCCTTCTCGAAGCCGCCGCTGGCGCCCTTCTGCTCGCTCGCCCCGGCGCGGAGTTCGCGCTCCACATCCCGCAGCGTGATCGTGTCATCCGGGCTCAACACGGCGAGGCGGAGAACGAGATTCTCCAGCTCCCGTACATTGCCCGGCCAGTCATAGGCCATGATGAGGTCTATGGCCGACTTGTCGAAATTCTTTGCCGACAGACCCTGGCGCTGCGCCCGGATCAGGAAGGCCCTGGCAAGTTCCGGAATGTCCTCCTTGCGCAGCCGCAGCGGCGGCATCGCAAGGCGGACCACGTTCAGGCGGTAATAAAGGTCTTCCCGGAAGGCACCCTCTTCCACCATGCGGCCCAGATTGCGCCGCGTCGACGCGATCAGGCGCGCCCCGGTGGCGTCCCGCAGAAATTTGACGAGCTGGGTCTGCGCCTCGGCCGGAAGGTCGCCGATTTCATCGAGGTAAAGCGTTCCGCCCGACTGATGGACTGCCCCCGGCTCGCCATTTGCGCCAAACAGCTGGCGGTTGATCTCGGCCGCAGGAAGTGCGGCCAGGTCCAGCGCCACGAACTTTCCGTCCTTTGCAGATCCAAGCTGGTGGATTGCGCGGGCGGCCAGTTCCTTGCCGGTGCCGCTTTCCCCTTCGATCAGGACAGTCAGGTCGGTGTTCATCACCTTGGCGATGATCCGGTAGACCTCCTGCATCGCATCGGACCGGCCGATCAGCGGCAGGCCGGCATCGCTGATCGCTTTCTGGGATTCCGGATTGATCGCGCGCACCGATGTCTTCGGCGGAGCCTTCAGGGCGCGTTGTACGAGGCTGGTCAGCGCATCGATGTCGAACGGTTTCGGAAGATAGTCGAACGCGCCGTGCTGGGCCGCGTTTGCCGCAGTCAGGATCGTGTTCTGTCCGCTCATCACAATGAAGGGCAGTTCAGGCCGCGACAGGCGCATCGACGGCAACAGGTCAAAGATCGATGCATCCCCAAGATACACATCGGTCACGACCACATCGCCTTCACCGTTCCGCACCCATCTTTCCAGGGCTTCTGGCGAACTCGTGGCGCGGACCTCATAACCTGCGGCGACCAGCGTCTGGTTCACGATCAGGCGGATGCTCGCATCGTCCTCTGCAAGAAGAACGGTTTTATCAGCCATTAAGGCCTCCTGTACGAATTGGCAGAAGAACAGTGAAACGGGTTGTGCCCGGCTCGCTGTCCACCCGGATCTGGCCGCCATGGGCCGTGATGACTTCTTTCACGATCGAAAGGCCCAGCCCGCGCGCGCCGGACTTGGAACTCTGGAAAACATCGAAAATGCGCGATAGCTTCTCGCGCGGAATGCCGCGGCCGTTGTCCTCGATCGTCACCAGCATGGCCCTCTGCAGGCCGACGCCGAACCGGGACCGCTTGAAGGCAAGGCCCGTGGCGTAGGCCGTCCGGATGATCACCTGACCACCGCCGCCGCCTTCCTGGGCCGCCTCGGCAGCGTTGCGGATGATGTTCTGGAAAGCCTGCTGCAGATGATCCGCGTCGCCCATCAATTCCGGGAGCGACGGATCAAAGTCCCGTTTGATTTCGACATTGCTGCCGATGGCCACCCGTTCCGACGCGATCACGCGGTCCAGCAGCGCATGGATGTTGAACTCTTTCATCCGCGGCGCCGAGAACAATTCGAATGCCGACAGGCGGTTGACCAGACGCTCGATCCGGCGGGCTTCATCCCGGATAATCTCCAGCAGTTCGGCCTGCCCCTCAACGCCCTGGCGTTCCAGCAATTGCGCTGCGCCGATGATGCCGCCCAGCGGGTTCTTCACTTCATGGCCGAGAATGCGGCCGAACCCGGCCACGCCGGCGGACGACTCATTCCCCTCCCGCACCGCCGTTTCGACGAGCGCGATGACAAAGCCCTCATCGCCCGTGGTGCGAACCCAGACATCGCAGACAAGGCCTGACGGAATGGACGGCCCGGTGATCGGCGTTCCCGGCGAGGCGATATCGCCCACCTGGCGCTGTGCCCGATCCAGCAACTCCCAGATTAGGGAGTCATGATAAATCAGCTCACTGAGCGGCTTGCCCGTCAGCGATCTGCGAGACAGCTGAAACAGCGTTTCCGCTTCCGGATTTCCATCCACGATACGTCGCCTGTCGTCGATGACGAGCAAGGCAATCGGAGAGAGATCAGCAAGGGAACGAGCATCCAGCAAAGTATCCACCGGCATGTCAGACGGCCTCCACGAGGTCGGTTTCAAAATATACCTGCCGCAATGCGGCGATGAGTTCCTGCCAGTCCGTGATCTGACAGAGTTTGGAGCGCAGCGCCCGCCGTTCAGCCGGAGCGATACGAAGATCAAGTGCATCAATGGCGGCGGAAACGTGCTTGCGCACCGTCAGCACACCCAGTTTCGGCCCATAGAGCGCGACCGAATCCTGGATCTGCTCACACAGGGAGGAGAGTTTCTCGGCCCGGCCGGGCGCCGCCCAGGTGTTGCCCTCCAGGGCTGCAGCAACTTCGCCGACCAGCCAGGGCCGCCCCATCGCTGCCCGCCCGATCATGACGCCGTGGGCGCCGGACAGTTCCAGCGCCTCAACCGCATCTTCGTAAGAGGCAATATCGCCATTCACGACGACCGGCAGCGACACCGCCTCGACAGTATCGCGCACGGCCGCCCAATCGGCCGCGCCTTTGTAAAACTGGCACCGCGTGCGCCCGTGAACGGTCAGCATCCGGATGCCTTTGGACTCGGCAATCGCCCCCAGCTCCGGCGCGTTCAGTGCCGCATCGTCCCAGCCAAGGCGCATCTTCAGCGTCACGGGACGCTCGCCCGCCCCTTCAATGGCAGCGTCCATGATGTCGCTCGCCAGAGGCACATCGCGCATCAGGGCGGAACCGGACTGGCCGCCTGTCACCTGTCGGGAGGGGCACCCCATATTGATGTCGATAACATCGACGCCGCTCTCGGCCAGCAATTGCGCGCCGCGAAACATGTCTTCCGGCCGCCGCGCCGCCAGCTGGACGATCCAGTAGCCGGCGCCTTCATGGCGGCAGGTACGGCGCACGACATCCGGGCGCTCTGTCGCCAGCATCTCGCCGGCGACCATTTCCGAAACGACAGCCGGTGCCCCGAAATGCACGGCCTGACGCCGCATAGGGGCGTCTGTGGCGCCTGACATGGGCGCTAACCAGACCTTGGGTGCCTCGAAACTAACCATTTGTTCATTCTTGCACCTTTTTTCGAGTTCGCAAGTGCACAAAACATAAGCACCCCTTCGCAGCTGCAGAAGTGCAAACAGCATGGCATAGATACAACAGGTATCTTAGAAGGCGCGCATGACCGGATTCGCAGCAATCATCGTCGCAGGCGGCAAAGGCGCCCGTACCGGGCTCGAACGCCCGAAGCAATGGGAAAACCTGCTCGGCAAGCGGGTAATCGACTGGTCTGTCGATACATTCCTGTCCCATCCGGACCTCATCGAGCTTGTCATTGTAGTCGATGACCTCACCGTCGCGACCAGTTTTCCATCCAAGACCAAAGTCGTAGGCGGCGGTGACACCCGAACCGCCTCGGTTCGCGCCGGAATTGCCGCACTTGCGACGGAAGATGGCACGCCGGTCCTCATTCATGACGCTGCCCGCCCGGGGCTGAGTCTCTCCCTCATCGATACGCTGGTCGAGGCGCTGAGCGGCCATGATGCCGCCGCCCCCGCTCTGCCGGTGTCGGATGCGCTGAAACAGGAAGCCTCCGGCCACTTCTCCACCGTGCCGCGCGACGGGCTCTACCGCGTCCAGACACCCCAGGCCTTCCAGCAGGCGACCATTCGCGCAGCCCTGGAGGCGCCCGGCTCTTTCGTGGACGATCTGGAGGCTGTGGAAGCGGCCGGCGCACGGGTCACGCTGGTTCCGGGCAGCGTCCGGCTTCACAAGATCACCTATGCAGAGGATTTCGACCTCGTGTCACGTTTGCTCACCCCCGCCCTGTCCGCCCCGCGCGTCGGCAAGGGCTTTGACGTTCACGCCTTCGAACCCGGCGACCATGTCACCCTCTGCGGCGTGAAGATCCCGCATAAGGCCAAGCTCAAAGGCCATTCGGATGCTGACGCCGCCTGGCACGCCCTGACAGACGCCATTCTGGGCGCCGCCGCGCTCGGCGATATTGGCGATCACTTCCCGCCTTCGGATCCCCGTTGGAAAGACGCCGACAGCAGCCTGTTCCTGAAACACGCCCAGACACTGGCCGATAAGGCTGGCTATACGCTTACCAGCTGCGACATCACGGTGATCTGCGAAGCCCCCAAGGTGAAGCCCCACCGGGAAGCGATGCGCATCCGCACCGCCGAACTCCTGGGCCTTCCACTCGATGCGGTCAGCGTGAAGGCCACAACGACCGAAAAGCTCGGCTTTACCGGCCGCCAGGAAGGCATTGCGGCAGAAGCGGTTGCCGTACTCGCGCCGAAAGCCTGACGCCGCGTCCCCTCTTGCCAATCGCTTCCTGCATGCTCCCCTTTGCAAAAAGGGAGAGCAAGCATGTCAGCCGGATTGAACATCGAACAGGACGGCCACGTCACCATCCTGACGCTCGACAGGCCGGAGGCGATGAACGTCCTCGACTATCCAACTTATATGGCCCTCGAAGATGCCGTCCGGGGTGCGGATGCCCGGGCCATTGTGATCACGGGCGCAGGCGAACGGGCCTTCTGCTCGGGCGATGACGTCAAACAGATCCTGTCGAAGGGCGCCCCCTCCACGCCGGAAATGGCAGAGCGTGCGAAGAAGACAGGCGGCCTGACACCTGCCGCCGATGCGCTGCTCGGCACGGATATTCCAGTCATCGCCGCCGTGAACGGTTTCGCCCTCGGCTGGGGCGCCGAACTGGCCATCATGGCGGACATCCGGGTCTTTTCGGAAAAGGCCCGCTTCGGCGAAATCTTCGTCACACGCGGGCTGACCTGCGATGCGCCGGGCTTTGGCCGTCTCGTCCAGCTGGTCGGGCGGGAGAATGCCTGCGAGCTTCTCTTCACCGGCGACATCATCGACGCCTCACGGGCGAAGGAGATCGGGCTCACATCCCGGGTCGTCGCCCCTGAAGACCTGATGCCGACCGCACTGGACCTTGCCCGCAAGATCGCCGCGAACCCGCCGCTGGCCGTTCAGGCGATCAAGAAGGGCCTTCGTGAAACGGTTGATCCGCCATGGCGCGAGGTTGGCAAGATGGCGATTACCGAGATCCGGCGCCTGATGCAGACAGACGATGCCAAGGAAAGCGCAGCCGCTTTCATCGAAAAACGCAACCCGGTCTTCACCGGCAAATAAACCAGGCCTAAGCTCACCCCATGTTTCCAGATAAACTCCGCAACCTCGCCATGCTGATCCTCGACGATGCCGAACAGGCCCGCCTGCGGATCTGCACAGCTGAGAGCTGTACCGGCGGCCTCGTTGCCGCCCTCTTTACCGATATTGCGGGGTCCTCGACCGTGTTCGAGCGGGGCTTCGTCACCTATTCGAACCGGGCCAAGGAAGAGATGCTCGGTGTCCCCGGCGACGTGCTGGCAGATTATGGGGCCGTCTCAGAACCTGTGGCGCGGATGATGGCTGAAGGCGCGCTCGAAGCCAGCCGGGCCAACATCGCCGTTGCGATCACCGGTGTGGCAGGCCCTGGCGGCGGCACGCGCATGAAACCCGTCGGCACGGTTCATGTGGCCTGCGCCCGGGAAAACCGCGCCGTGGTGCACGAAATGCTCCAGGTCGGGGAAATCGGACGGACGGAAGTCCGCATGGCCGCCGTCGAGTGCGCCCTCAAACTGATCCAGTATCAGATGAACTAGGCGCCGGGCGCGGGTCCGGAGACCGTCCCGAAACGGCGGCGCCCTTCATTCAGGAAAGCTTCCAGGATTTTCGTCACGGCGAGATCATGATTGGCCGCAGCCAGCATGCCGATGAACGGGTTCTTGAAATCGTAATCGATGTCGAGGCGCACATCGGTGCCCTTGTCCTGCGGCGTGATCTGCCACTCGGCCCGCAACCGGCGGAACGGGCCCTTCACAAGCGAGGCGATCACGTTCCCGGCGGACGGGGTTTTCGTGACCCGGGTCGAAAAGCGCTCGGTAAAGCCTTTGAAGCCGATCACGGCATCCCCGAGACAGGACGAGGCGCCATCCCCCAGCGCGACTTCCTCGGTGACGCGCATCGCCGTGATCCATTTGATGAAGTCCGGATAACGCCGGATGTCCGAGACAAGATCAAAACACTGTTCGGGCGTGTATGGCAGCCGGACCGATTTGGAGAACCGGGCCATGCGCTCAGGCGGTCTTGCCGGAAACCTGCGAGGCATTCAGCGCCTCACGTGCAGCGCGCAGGCGGGCAAAGTCCTCTCCCGCATGGTGAGACGAGCGCGTCAGCGGCGTCGCAGAGACCATCAGGAAGCCCTTGGCCCACGCGATCTCTTCATACGACTTGAACTCATCCGGCGAGACGAACCGGTCGACCGGGGCGTGCTTGCGCGTCGGCTGGAGGTACTGGCCGATGGTGAGGAAGTCGACGCCGGCGGACCGCATGTCGTCCATCACCTGCATGACCTCTTCCTTGGTTTCGCCCAAGCCGACCATCAGGCCGGATTTGGTGAACTGGTTCGAGTCGCGGTCCTTCACCTTCTGCAGCAGGCGCAGCGAGTGGAAATAACGCGCGCCCGGACGAATCGACAGATAGAGCCGCGGCACGGTTTCGAGATTGTGGTTGAACACGTCCGGCTTCGCATCGATGACGCGGTTTTCCCAGCCATCCTTGCGAAGGAAGTCCGGCGTCAGGATCTCGATCGTGGTCGCCGGAGATGCCGCCCGGATCGCCTCGATCGTGTTGACGAAATGCATCGCCCCGCCATCGGTCAGGTCATCCCGGTCGACGGACGTGATCACGACATGCTGCAGCCCCATCTCGGCGACCGCTTCGGCGACGCGGCGCGGTTCGTCCTCATCGACGCCTGCGGGCGGCTTGCCGGTGGAGACGTTGCAGAAGCTGCAGGCACGGGTGCAGATCTCACCCAGAATCATCATCGTGGCGTGCTTCTTGTCCCAGCACTCCCCGATATTCGGGCAGCTCGCCTCTTCACAGACCGTCACCAGCCCCTTGGACTTCACGATCTCGCGGGTCTCCGAATACCCCTTCGAACCGGGCGCCTTGACGCGAATCCAGTCCGGCTTGCGCTGGATCGGGCTGTCCGGCCGGGACTGTTTCTCCGGGTGGCGCAGGCGGGGCTTTTCGCCCTTGAGATCAATAAGGTTTGCCATCGCCGGAACATGGCCTCACCTGCGCCTGAACTCAAGTCGAAGACACTGCAATCTGCTCATGCAAACTTGCAATGTTTGTTGCTCTCTGGCTGCTTGGCGACAAAATGTTACAAACATGTGAGGCGCAAAGCCGCCCACGAGGAAACCAGAGCTGATCATGACCACGACACCGATCCCGGCGCCGTTGCCGTATCGCCCAGCGCGAACCCGTACCGACCTGTTTGCCGCCCTGATGCGCGCGGCCGGCGAGTTTGGCCGAAACAAGACCATCATCTACGACATGGTCGACGGCGAAGAACGCCTGCTGACCTACAAGGACCTGATCCGCGGCGCCTTCGGCCTGGGTTCGGCCCTCGCCTCCAAGACCAAAGCCGGCGAATCGGTCGGCGTCATGCTGCCGACCGGGGCCGGCGCCGTGATCGGCTTCTACGCCCTGTCGGCCTATAATCGCGTCCCGTCGATGCTGAACTTCACCGCCGGTTCGCGGAACCTGAAAGCGGCCATGCGCTCGGCTGAGATCACCAAGATCGTCACCGCACGCAAATTCGTCGAAGTGGCCGGCCTGGAGGCCCTGACCAAGGACCTCTCCCGCGTCGCGGAAATCATCTATCTCGAAGACGTGCGCGAGAGCCTCTCGCTGAAGGACAAGCTGGCTGCGCTGATCGGCCCGATCGCGCCCGGCCTGATCCGCAACAAGGGCCGCTACAAGAGCCCCGGCGTGATCCTGTTCACCTCCGGCACCGAAGGCGAGCCCAAGGGCGTCGTGCTCAGCCATGAGAACGTCATGGCGAATGTCGAACAGGTGCGCGCCCATATCGGACTCGACGTGAACACGGACAAGCTGTTCAACCCGCTGCCGACCTTCCACTGTTTCGGTCTGACGGTCGGCGCCATCCTGCCGCTCATCGCCGGTATCCCGGTGATCTTCCACCCCTCTCCGCTGCAGCCGAGGGAGATCGTGAAACGTATCCGGGAAACCGGGGCGACCATCCTGCTGGCCACGGACACGTTCATTTCCCAGTACGCCCGTGTCGGCAGCGACGGCGACATGAGTTCCATCCGCCTCGCCGTCTGCGGGGCCGAGCGCGTCAAGGACGAGACCCGGTCGCTGGTGCGCCGCAAATTCGAAATCGAAATCCTGGAAGGCTATGGCGCCACCGAGGCCTCACCCGTCGTGGCGGCCAATCAGTGGGAGCGTAACAAGCCCGGCACGGTCGGCCTTCTGATGGCGGACATGGATTATCGCCTCCTGCCGGTCGACGGCATTCCCGAAGGCGGCCGCCTGCACATCAAGGGGCCCAACATCATGATGGGCTATCTGCGCCCGTCAGCCCCCGGCGTCCTCGAAGCGCCTGACGATGGCTGGCACGATACCGGTGATGTGGTCGCCATCGACGAGGATGGCTTCATCCGCATCATGGGCCGCGTGAAACGGTTTGCGAAGATCGGCGGGGAGATGGTGTCCCTCGCCGTGGTCGAGAACTGCGCGAGCGCGATCTGGCCGGACAATCTCCACGCCGCAGCCGCCATCCCGGACCCCCGCAAGGGCGAACAGATCATCCTGCTGAGCGACAGCCCCGACTGTAACCGCGAGGAAATCCTGGCCTGGGCGCAGAGCCACGGCGTCCCGGAAATCTCCGTTCCAAAACGGGTCTATCATGTCGACAACATCCCGGTGCTCGGCACCGGAAAGATCGACTATGGCAGCGTGCAGAAGAAAGTCGTGGAACTGGTCGAGGCCTGATCCCGGCCGCCCGGACAATTGCGCCAGGCATTCTCGTATGAGGCGTTCCTATCAGGCGTTCGTGGCGCGGCGGACGGGCATGTGCTTCTTGCCCCAGTCCTTCAGCGTCAGCAGCGCAGGCGCCAGTTCCTGGCCCTTGTCGGTCAGCACATAATCATATCGCTTCGGCCCGGCGGAATACTGCCGGCGCTCGAGGATACCGGCTTCAACCAGCCGCTTGAGGCGCTCGGCCAGGATGTGCCGCGTCATGCCACTCGACTCGATAAACTGCTCGAACCGCGACAGGCCAAGAAAGCAGTCCCTGAGGATCAACAGCGTCCACCGGTCGCCCACGACTGAGAGGGTCCGCGCCACCGGGCACCAATTATCCGAGAGTTCAGTCCATTTCATACTTGCAAGCCTAACCTGATTTGCCTTAGTTCCAAAATGAAACTTATGGAGATCCGGATGACCAAGGCACTTGAGTTCTATTTCGACTATATCAGCCCCTATTCCCATATTGCCAATGCCGCAGTGAAGCAGCTGAAGGAGCGCACCGGGGCTGCTGTCGAAATCAGACCCATGTTCCTCGGCGCCGTCATGCAGGGCTCCGGCAACCGTCCTCCGGGCATGGTGCCGGCCAAGAACACCTACATGCTGGCCGACCTGCAGCGCTGCGCAAGGCGTTATGGGCTCAGCATCCGCATGAACCCCTATTTCCCGATGGTCAGCACACGCGACCTGTTGCGGGCCACGATCGGCCTCGCGGGCGACCCGGACAAGCAGCAGCGCTTCATCGATACCTGCTTCCGTTACATGTGGGAAACGCCTGAAGCGCTGAAGCCGGATGATGATGCGTCCGTCAAAGCCATGTGCGACGCGGAAGGGTTCGACTTCGAAGAGATCAAGGCGCTGGCTGCCGATGAAACGAACAAAGCCGCGATGAAAGACAATACCGACACAGCGATCGCCCGCGGCGCCTTCGGGTCCCCCACTTTCTTTGTCGGCGAAGACATGTTCTTTGGACACGACCGCCTGGACTACGCCGCCGAAGCCCTCACCGCCTGATCCGGTATAGTCGCCTATAGTCCGGTATAGTCATGACTGGTCATGTGAAGTCATGACGTAGACGGATGTAATCCGCCTCCGGTCATACGAACGCGCGTTACTGTCATCCCGGATAAGCGCTGTGCGCTTTCCGGGATGACACTTAGAGGCGACTTATCCACCACCCCAACCACCCCATCCTGCAGCAAATACTGACCCAAAAAGAAACTTATCCAACACCTCCGTGGCCTGACGTATAGTGCACGCCATGTCACTCTTGCACCCTCCCGCCTGGCTTCCGCCGCAGCTCACCTTTCTCTGGCCCATTATCTGGGTCCAGGTGCTGATGCTGCGCGCGCAGATCCGGGCCGCTTATGGACGCGGCGTAGTGTATCGTTGGAGCCTGACGCCGAACCTCCGCGTCTATCTGGTCAGGATCGAATGGATGCCGGGGCAGAAGAAAGCGCGGGCGATCCTGAAACCTGCCGCGTATACCTCAGACCGTCTCGCCGCCACGTGCGATGGCCGCGCGGCGAGACCTGCATATTCCATACAGTTTGGCGAATACCATGATGGCGGTATTGCGTCCGCCGACCGGCGTGGCGCACAGCCGCGCGTCCTCAACCTCCCTCTGCCGGAAACCTGAAGCCGCAGCTAATCCAAAAATCAGCACACCCACCAGGCGCCTTTACGGGCGTCGCACGTGCTGGTGAGACCTTCTGTTAAACGAAGATGCCTGCAGCTTCCGCCAGCACCTTGTAGGAAACGGCCGGGCGCGGACCGAAATGGCTGATCACCTCAGCAGCCGCGATATGGCCGAGGCGCGCACAGGTCGCCAGCGGCAGGCCACGCGACATGCCGAACAGGAAGCCCGCGGCGTACTGGTCGCCTGCCCCGGTCGTATCGACAACTTCCTTGACCGGAACGGCTTCGACCACAATCGGCTCGCCATCGCCCAGGACAACCGAGCCCTTTTCGCTGCGTGTCACCGCCGCGACCGCCGTATCGGCCTGAAGGGAAGCCATCGCGCTGTCGAAATCGTCGGTCTCGTAAAGGGCCAGCAGCTCTTCTTCATTGGCGAAGAGAATGTCGACATTGTTGCGGACCAGCTGGAGGAAGCTCGGCCGGTGGCGGTCGACACAGAACCGGTCGGAGAGAGTCAGCGCAACCTTGCGTCCGGCGGAGCGGGCAATCTCTGCGGCGTGGATGAAGGCTTCCTTGGCATCGTCCTTGTCGAACAGATAGCCTTCCAGATAGAGGATGCCGCCCCCTTTCACGACCTCCTCATCAACATCCTCTTTCGAGAACATCACCGAGGCGCCGAGGAAAGTGTTCATGGACCGGTGGCCATCTTCCGTAACGAAGATGATGCTGCGGGCCGTGGCGGGGCCGTCTGTCAGCGGCGGCGTCGGGAACGGCACGCCGCCGGCTTCCATCTCGCGCTTGAACTGGGCGCCGAGTTCGTCATCGGCGACCTTGCCGATATAGGCAGCCGATGCCCCGAAACTGGCAAGGCCGGCAATCGTGTTGGCGCCGCTTCCGCCGGATGTGTAGAGCGGCTCCTTGGCAACCCGGGTCAGCTCGTGCGCCCGCGGTTCCTCGATCAGGTTCATGGCATTCTTGTGGATGCCCCACTCTGCCAGAAAGGCGTCATCCGCCCGCGACAGCACATCCACGATCGCATTGCCGAGGCCCACCACATCGAAACGCACATCTGCCATTCGAGATCTCCCGCTGAAAACCGGGCAATTGCCAGAGGCGGCCGCTGGACGCAACTGGCAGGCATGCTAAAGGCCGCGACATGAAAATCGCTTACCTTGCTTCCCCCGTGACCCTACCCGGTACGCCCAATCGCCGCGAAGACGCGTTCGAGCACGATTACATGATGGACGCCCTGCGCCCGGCCTTTGCCGCGCGGGACCTGACCATCGAGGACGTCTCCTGGGACGATCCAGCGGCAGACTGGGCGAGCTATGGCGCTGTCATTATCGGCACGACGTGGGACTATTGGGACCGGCAGGAGGAATTCCTCGCAACGCTGGACCGGATCGGGGCGGCGACACGCCTCTATAATCCGCCGGGCCTTGTGCGCTGGAACATCCACAAGACCTATCTGCGCGACCTGGAAGCCCGCGGCGCGCGGATCATCCCGACACTCTGGCTGGACAGGGCAGATGCGGCGAGCGCGGCAGCGGCTTTCGATACGCTTGGCTCAGACGATCTGGTTTTCAAGCGCCAGGTCGGCGCCGGCGCGGACGGCCAGCACCGCCTGACGCGGGGCGGCGCCATCCCCGACATGCCTCATCCGATGATGGTTCAGCCCTTCCTTCCGGCCATCCAGAGCGAGGGTGAGTACAGCTTCATCTTCATTGGCGGCGATTTTTGCCACGCGCTGGTCAAGCAGGCCGTGCCCGGAGACTATCGCATCCAGTCGAAATATGGCGGCAAGGAAACGCCCGTCGACCCGCCCGCCGGCGATCTCGCGGATGCGTCCGCCATCATCGCCATGCTGGACGAGGCCCCGCTCTATGCCCGTGTCGACATGGTGCGCGGCGAGGATGGCCGGCTGGTCCTGATGGAGCTGGAAGCGATCGAGCCGTATCTCTACCCGGTCGAAGGCCCGCGCCTCGGCGAGATGATCGCCGAGGCCGTCAGGAAACGTCTGGAGCGGACGCCCGCCTAGTGGGCGCCGAATTTGTAGACAACGCCGATTTTCGTCGCCGTATCGGTCGACTCAAACCCGTCCGGCGGGTTGGTGTCGTAGCGCGTGTCGAAGCCGAAACGGGCCGAAAGCGAGCCATTGATCTGTGCCGTCAGCGCGAGGCCGTTGGAGATCTGGGTCGACTCCGACGCATAAAGAATATCGGTATTGTTTGACAGCTCGACCTTGTCGTTCAGCGCCCAGGCAAATTTCGACTTGCCGACAAGACCAAAGGACGTCTCGGTTTCTGCCGGAATGATCAGGGGATTGCCAAGGTCATCCACGGTCACGACGCGTTTCACCTCATCGATCTTTACACCCGGACCGCCGCGGACGACCCAGGTCACAGGGTCCAGCCCGAGGAAGCGATACCCGAGACCACCACCGACGAAGGAACGGCTATCAAAACCGGTGAACTGGTCGACTTCGTACGACGCACGGGCGAACGAAAACACCCGGTCGCTGATCGTGTAGTCGATATTGGCCCCAAGAAAGGCCCGGTTCCGGCTTTCCACCCCGTCCTGTTCGCCATAATCGACCTGGCCCTGGAAACCATAGTCCCATTTGCCAGTGATGTGATCGACATCAAACGTCAGCCCAACATCGCGCGTATCGGTGTTCCCGCTCGTCATGCCGGCATTCAGCGCGCCTTCGCCCGACCAGCCTTCCACCCGTTCGTCATCCGCGTGCGCGGCCAGAACAAATCCCGAGAGAGCGGCGCCCACAGCCGCACAGACAATATACTTCATCGACACTTCCCTTGTTACGTCGTTCGCTCTCCCCGTCCGGCGTGACGCAAGATTAGCGAAAATGAGGCGAACTGGAGGCAGCCGATTCGCAAGGCCTCTCCACCCTCTTGAACATCTCATTCTGATGTAAATGCGCACTTAAAAAGAAAGTCATCCGACACCTCCGTGGCCGGATGTATTCTGCGTCACAATCCGGCCATCCAGGCACGCACGATTGCAGGCCCCGGAGACGATGACACTATTTTTTCTTTTTAGGCGCCTTCGGGCCCAGCGCGGAAACGCTGGCTGGATCCGGTGTTTTCGGCGTGTACTTGCACCACTCCGCGATCACGCACCGCCAGCACTCCGGTGTCCGCGCCTTGCAGACGTAGCGGCCGTGCAGGATCAGCCAGTGATGCGCGCCCTTCTTCCACTCCGCAGGCGTGACCCGCTCCAGACCTGCCTCGACTTCATCCGGCGTCTTGCCGGGGGCCAGCCCCGTCCGGTTCGACACACGGAAGATGTGGGTATCGACGGCAATGGTCGGTTCGCCGAACACCTCATTCATGACGACATTGGCTGTCTTGCGGCCGACACCCGGCAGGGTCGTCAGCTCATCCCGGGTCCGCGGTACCTCCCCGCCAAAATCGTCCAGGATCTTCTGGCTGAGGGCGATCACGTTCTTGGCCTTGTTCCGCCAGAGGCCGATCGTCTTGATGTGTTCGGCAACGCCGTCCTCGCCCAGCGCCAGCATCTTTTCCGGCGTATCGGCAATGGCGAACAGTTTTCGCGTCGCCTTGTTCACACCGACATCGGTCGCCTGGGCCGAGAGCGCGACGGCCACCAGAAGCGTGAACGGATCCGAATATTCAAGTTCCGTCTTCGGGTCCGGCCGGTCATGCGCCAGCGCGGCGAAGATTTTCTCTGTCTTCTCTGGCCCGAGCGTACGCGGAGCCCGCTTTCTGGCGGGTTTGCGAGCGGGTTTCTTCTGCGGCGATTCGGTCATGCAATTTGTCTGTCAGGCCGCTTCCGGCGGGGCAAGAGCGTGATAAGTATTGTTCCTGATGCCTGATACAGATGAAATCATCTATTTTGACGCGCTTCTGACGCCAAACCGCTCCTTGTCGGAACGCGGTTTCACGATTGTCATGGCCATTGTCGGCGTCGTCAGCTTCGTCACAGGCATGGCCTTCCTGTCCATGGGCGCCGTTCCGGTAATCGGATTTTTTGGCCTGGATGCCCTCGCCATCTGGTTCGCGTTCCGCTGGTCCTTCCGCAAACAGCGCGAAGAAACACGAATCCGCATTACCGCCAGCAGCGTCGACATGATGCATCGCAAAGCAAATGGCACCGAAAAACGCGTCAGTGTCCCCGCCGGATTTGCCCGCGTCGAACTGGATGAGCCCCTCCGGCCTGATTCGTCGCTGCGCATTGAACATGGCCGCACTGGCTGGGTCATCGGAAGGTTCCTGACGGTGCCGGAGCGGAAATCCCTCGCCGATGCCATGAAAACGGCGCTCCACAGGGCGCGACTTGAACGCCACATCGCATAAAAATGACGCGAGCGTCATGGTTTTTTCAAAATGACCATGATATACACGTCTCAAGCGAGCAGACCGGTGCCTAGGGAGACCGGCATAAGGAGGATATAATATGGCTGCCGATACAGTTCATTCCATCGACCATCCGGCCCTTGAACGGCCGAAAGTTTCAGATCGTGAGCCCCTTCACGAAGGCTATCTCCGCGTAGGCGAGGAAGTGCCCCCGGCCTCCAGCCTCGACATCAAAACCCTTGATCTGGTGGACCCGGAAATCTGGCGCCAGAACAAGATGTGGGATCGCTTCGACCGCCTTCGCAAGGAAGACCCGGTGCACTACACGCCGGATTCCTTCGTCGGCCCTTACTGGTCCGTCACGACTTACGAAGACATCATGGCGGTCGACACCGACCACAAGCGCTTCTCTTCCAGCTGGGAGCATGGCGGCATCACGCTCGGCCAACCGCTCGAAGACTTCGAGATGCCGATGTTCATCGCCATGGA
>MDTG01052610.1_pt1 | contig 27800 bp, 36 predicted proteins | sample 811421 | NCBI WGS metagenome assembly MDTG01 (sample SAMN05326645, study PRJNA326480) | marine metagenome | isolation source: seawater | place: Pacific Ocean: South East | collected 2011
ACAATACATGGGTCTGAGCGGTCCATTAACCAGGAGTGGTTAAATGAATGAATTGACAAATATTTTTGGGCAAGTCAGTGCAAATGAGACATTTGATCAGATACGGATCTCAATAGCGAGCCCGGAACGAATTCGATCTTGGTCTTTTGGAGAGATTAAGAAACCAGAGACTATAAACTACAGAACGTTCAAGCCGGAGAGAGATGGGCTTTTTTGCGCCAGGATATTTGGTCCTATAAAGGATTATGAGTGTCTTTGCGGTAAATATAAGCGCATGAAATTTCGTGGTATTATATGCGAAAAATGTGGTGTTGAGGTTACCCTTAGTAAGGTTCGTAGAGAACGTATGGGGCATATTGAACTCGCGTCTCCGGTGGCTCACATTTGGTTCCTTAAGTCTCTTCCAAGTAGAATAGGCCTTTTGGTTGACATGAAGTTAAAAGATATTGAACGCATTCTTTATTTTGAAAATTATGTTGTGGTCGACCCGGGTATGACAACTCTGGAAGAGCGTCAGTTGCTGACAGAGGACGAGTATCTCGATGCTCAAGACGAATACGGTGAAGATAATTTTACCGCAATGATCGGCGCAGAAGCATTGCAGAAGATTATGTCAGAAATTAACCTTGAAGAAGAACTTGAGGAGGTAAGAACCGAATTTAGAGAAACGGGTTCAGAAGCAAATCGCAAGAAATTAGTAAAGCGACTTAAACTTATCGAAGCATTTATCGAGTCTGGGGCTCGTCCCGAGTGGATGATACTTGAGGTTGTTCCCGTCATCCCACCAGAATTGCGTCCATTGGTTCCTTTAGACGGTGGGAGGTTTGCGACATCTGATCTTAATGATCTTTACCGTAGGGTTATAAACCGAAACAATCGTTTAAAGCGCCTGATGGAACTTCGTGCGCCGGATATCATCGTTCGGAATGAAAAACGAATGCTACAGGAGTCAGTGGATGCTCTATTTGATAATGGGAGACGCGGCAGGGTTATTACCGGGGCAAACAAACGCCCGTTAAAATCTCTTTCCGATATGCTCAAGGGGAAGCAGGGACGTTTTCGTCAAAACCTTCTTGGAAAACGTGTCGATTACTCTGGTCGTTCAGTTATCGTTGTTGGACCGGAACTATTGCTGCATCAGTGTGGACTTCCAAAAAAGATGGCATTGGAACTCTTTAAGCCCTTTATATACTCTAAGCTTGAGCTCTACGGCATGGCGGGAACCATTAAAGCTGCAAAAAGATTGGTAGAAAAAGAGCGTCCGGAGGTATGGGATATTCTTGAAGAAGTAATAAGAGAGCACCCAGTGATGCTCAACCGTGCCCCCACACTTCACAGGCTCGGAATACAGGCATTTGAGCCAGTGCTTGTAGAGGGCAAGGCAATACAACTTCATCCTTTAGTTTGCACTGCATTTAATGCTGATTTCGATGGAGATCAAATGGCGGTTCACGTTCCGCTCTCTTTGGATGCGCAACTCGAGGCGCGTGTTTTGATGATGTCTACTAATAACATACTCAGTCCTTCTAATGGGAAACCTATAATAGTTCCTTCCCAAGACATTGTTTTAGGTCTGTATTATATGACCTTGGAACGTGACGGCGAACCAGGCGAAGGTATGGTTTTCGGTTCATTGGGTGAGCTTGATGCTGCATTGGACTCTGGAGCAGTAACGCTCCATGCCAAGGTTCAGGTGCGGATGAATACGGTAGACCAAAACAATGAACCAATTCGGCGTCGAATTGAAACCACACCGGGGCGAGCAAAAGTTATCGATTTGGTGCCCAAAATGTCCAGCATTGATATGGAAATTTGCAATCGTCTGTTGACCAAAAGAGAAATTTCGGATGCGATTGACACTGTTTATCGTCATTGTGGCCAAAAAGCGACAGTTTTGTTTGCTGATCATGTAATGGCGTTGGGCTTTCGACAAGCCTGTTTATCGGGAATATCTTTCGGTAAAGATGATTTAATTGTCCCTGACGCCAAAGTGCCATTAGTGGCGGCCGCTCAAGATAAAGTTAAAGAATATGAGCAGCAATATTTTGATGGCTTAATTACGCAAGGGGAAAAGTACAATAAAGTTGTTGATGTTTGGTCAGAATGTACCGATCAAGTAGCTGACGAAATGATGAAAGAAATTTCTTCTACCTCAGTTGGAGATCATATTAATTCAGTATTCATGATGGCTGATTCTGGTGCTCGCGGTTCAGCAGCGCAAATGAAACAACTGGCTGGAATGCGAGGGTTAATGGCCAAGCCATCGGGCGAGATAATTGAAACCCCTATCATTTCAAATTTTAAAGAAGGGTTAACTGTTCTGGAATATTTCAATTCATCACATGGTGCGCGTAAAGGCCTTGCAGATACAGCACTCAAAACAGCAAATTCTGGTTATTTAACCCGTCGCCTCGTGGACGTTGCTCAAGATTGTACAATTGTTGAGGAAGATTGCGGCAGTAAACGTGGTTTAAGTGTTAAAAGTGTAATGGAAGGTGGAGAAATTATTGAACCGCTTTCCGAGAGAATCCTTGGGCGTTTCGCCGCTGATGATATTATCGATCCGATCGGGGGAAAAACTTTGTTATCCCGCGGCCACATGATCGAAGAAGAGCACCTAAGCATGATTGAGGAGGCCGGGGTTGAAGAGGTGATGATACGGTCTGTATTAACCTGCGACACAAAAGGCGGTGTCTGCGGAAAATGCTACGGACGAGATCTTGCCAGGGGTACAACCGTCAACATTGGTGAGGCTGTTGGTATTATTGCGGCTCAGTCTATCGGAGAGCCCGGTACTCAATTAACCATGCGTACTTTTCACATCGGGGGTGCAGCACAACGAGGAACTGAACAGTCTAGTATTGAGGCGGATTTCTCTGGAAAAATAGAAATCCGAAATCGTAACGTTGTAAAAAATCCTGATGGTGCGTTGCTAGTGATGGCGCGGAATACTGAGATCGTGCTGATAGATGAGTCAGATCGCGAGAGGGCTGTTTATAGAGTTCCTTATGGCGCGCGTTTAGAAAAGAGTGAGGGCGATAAAGTTAAACCCGGTGACAAACTTGCTTCATGGGATCCATATACTCTTCCGATTATTACTGAAAAAGAGGGTATAGCAAATTTTGTTGATTTAACGGAAGGCGTTTCGATGTCTGAAGTTGTAGATGAGGCAACAGGCATATCGTACCGGAAGGTTATTGATTGGAAACAGCAACCTAAAGGCTCAGATTTACGTCCTCGAATAACTTTACGGAATAGCAAAGGAGAAATAATAGAACTTGAGAATGGAACAGAAGCAAGATATTTTATGTCTGTTGATGCAATTTTATCGGTGGAACCCGGTGCAAAAGTAAAGGCGGGTGAAGTTCTTGCTCGCATTCCACGGGAGACCAGCAAAACCCGTGATATTACAGGAGGGCTTCCCCGAGTTGCAGAGTTATTTGAGGCGCGCAAACCAAAAGATTTCTCCATTATTTCTGAAATAGACGGACGAGTAGAATTTGGTAAAGATTATAAAGCTAAGCGCCGTATTGTTGTCCACCCGACGGAGGGGGATGGGGATCCGGTGGAGCATCTAGTTCCAAAAGGCAAACATATTAACGTTCAAGAGGGTGATATCGTTAAGAAAGGCGATTACTTAATGGATGGAAACCCAGTGCCGCATGACATTCTCCGAGTTTTGGGCGTTGAGGACCTGGCAAATTATTTGATTGACGAGATTCAAGATGTGTATCGACTGCAGGGTGTTAAGATTAATGACAAGCACATCGAGGTTATCGCGCGGCAGATGCTTCAAAAGGTTGAAATCACAGAGCCAGGAGAATCCACCTATTTAACTGGAGAGCTCGTGGACCGTGAGGAATATGAAGCGGCAAATAAGGCGCTCAAATCCTCAAAGCAAGCGCAAATGCGGGCACAACCAACTCTGCATGGTATTACAAAGGCTGCACTTCAAACGAAATCATTTATTTCTGCTGCTTCATTCCAAGAAACCACTCGGGTTCTCACGGAAGCAGCAGTTTCTGGTAAACGAGATGATCTTCGCGGACTAAAAGAGAATGTGATTGTCGGCCGATTAATACCTGCTGGAACAGGTTCTTACATTAAACGGATGCGTCGTATTGCACAGGATAGAGATCAAGTGGTGGTTGAAGAAGTTGCCGCTAAACGAGAGGCAAAAGCCTTGGCTGCTAAAAAGCAGGCTGAGACCGGCGCTGAAGGAGTTAGCTGAATCTTTAATACAAATTTTGGTGATTAAAATCAGAGCCGATTAGGTGCCCTCAGAATTACTTTTGAATAATAACTCACCTTCAAGCTAAAAAACTTTAATTGTGTATTGACTGAAGGTGCTGGCACCACTATATTTCGCGCCTCTCACGGAAATGGTGGTAGGTGAGCATCCTAAACGCATTTTCCGAGGAAAGATGGTAGAATTTGAAATAACCGTTATGTACGGTTTTAAGGGCCTGCGAATACAAAATTTATATTCGCTGGCTTGTTCGTATGTAAAACAGGTTTTGTTTTAGAAATAAAGAGGGCAAACGTGCCAACAGTTAATCAGTTAATTCGAAAGCCTCGTAAGCCGAAGGCGGCTCATAACAAAGTTCCCGCCATGCAGTCATGTCCACAAAAACGCGGGGTTTGCACGCGGGTGTATACCACTACTCCGAAGAAACCAAACTCGGCATTGCGTAAAGTAGCTCGCGTAAGGCTAACAAATGGTTTTGAGGTTACCAGTTACATTCCTGGTGAAGGTCATAATCTTCAGGAACACTCCGTTGTAATGATTAGAGGGGGACGTGTGAAAGATCTGCCTGGAGTAAGGTATCACGTAATCCGTGGGGTTCTTGATACTCAAGGTGTAAGCGACAGACGACAGCGGCGGTCTAAATACGGCGCAAAACGTCCCAAATAGTGAGTGTAGAATTAATGTCAAGACGCCGTGCAGCAGTTAAACGCGAAATTGTTCCAGATGCTAAATTTAATGATTTAGTTATAGCAAAATTTATCAATTGTTTGATGGTGGAAGGAAAAAAATCAGCAGCTGAACGTATTGTTTACAATGCTTTGGACACAATCGGAACACGAAGTGGCCTAGATGCATTAAAGTTATTTCATGATGCTTTAGATAACGTAAAGCCCGCCGTAGAAGTTCGCTCTCGTCGAGTCGGTGGAGCTACATATCAGGTTCCCGTAGAAGTGCGATCTAACCGTCGTCAGGCATTAGCTATACGCTGGATTATTGATACTGCTCGTAAGCGATCAGAAAATACAATGACTGACAGGCTTTGTAATGAACTTATGGATGCTGCCAATAACCGAGGTTCGGCAGTAAAAAAGCGTGAAGATACCCATCGAATGGCGGAGGCTAATAAAGCTTTTTCGCACTATCGTTGGTGATAATATTAATTATGTATGTACAACGAGATCTAGAGAATGGCACGCACTACTCCAATTGACCGGTATCGTAATATTGGCATTATGGCGCATATTGATGCCGGTAAAACCACTACAACGGAACGTGTACTGTATTATACCGGTCGCGCATACAAGATCGGAGAGGTCCACGAGGGCACTGCCACTATGGATTGGATGGAGCAAGAGCAGGAGAGAGGTATAACAATCACCTCTGCAGCAACAACCTGTTTTTGGAATGATCACAGAGTAAATATAATAGATACGCCCGGTCACGTTGATTTTACAATTGAGGTGGAGCGCTCACTGCGTGTTCTTGATGGAGCAGTGGCTGTGTTCGATGCGGTCTCCGGCGTCGAGCCTCAGTCAGAGACAGTCTGGAGACAGGCTGACAAATACGGCGTTCCCAGAATATGTTTTGTAAATAAGATGGATCGTGTTGGTGCTGATTTGTTTAACACTGTTAGTATGATCGTTGATAGGCTTGGTGCTCTGCCGTTGTTGTTACAGTTACCTATCGGGTCTGAGTCGGATTTTGTGGGGGTGGTTGACCTTGTGCAAATGAAGGCGATTATTTGGCAAGAAGAAAATTTAGGTGCAGCTTTTGATGTCGTTGATATTCCAGAGGAACTGCAGGAGAGTGCTAATGAATATCGAACAAAATTAGTTGAATTGGCAGTTGAACAGGACGATGGTGCAATGGAGGCATATTTAGAAGGCGAAGAGCCTTCTCAAGAGACTCTTAAGCGGTGTATTCGTACTGGGGCGATAAATGGTTTTTTTGTTCCGGTACTATGCGGCACAGCATTTAAGAATAAAGGAGTTCAACCGCTTCTTGACGCTGTTATCGATTATCTCCCTTCGCCTGTTGATGTTGATGCCATTAAAGGCGTCAAAATGGGCAGTGATGAAGAGATAGTTCGGGCAAATCATGATGATGAACCATTTTCGGCTCTTGCTTTTAAAGTAATGACAGACCCTTTTGTAGGATCGTTGACCTTTATCCGGATTTACTCTGGTGTGCTGACTGGTGGTGGCGCGACTTTAAATAGTGTTAAAGATAATCGAGAGCGGGTCGGGCGTATTTTAGAGATGCATGCTAATTCCAGAGAGGATATTCAAGAAGCTCGTGCTGGAGATATAGTTGCATTAGCAGGACTTAAGGGCACAACTACAGGTGACACTTTGTGTGATCCATCAAGCCCTGTGATACTTGAGAGAATGGAATTTCCAGATCCAGTTATCGAAGTGGCGGTGGAGCCAAAAACAAAGAGTGACCAAGAAAAAATGGGTGTCGCCCTCAATCGATTGGCACAAGAAGACCCATCTTTTCGTGTTGCCACGGATTTTGAAAGTGGGCAAACTGTTATCAAGGGCATGGGAGAATTGCACCTAGATATTCTAGTCGATCGGATGAAGCGTGAGTTTAAAGTTGATGCAAATGTCGGTGCGCCGCAAGTAGCTTATCGTGAAACGATTACTAAAGCCTCTGAGATAGACTATACACATAAAAAGCAGACCGGAGGAGCTGGCCAGTTCGCACGTATTAAGCTATTGTTTGAGCCTGGAGAGGCTGGATCTGGCGTAACCTTCGACAGCAAGGTTGTTGGGGGGTCTGTGCCGAAAGAATACATACCTGGCGTAGAAAAAGGATTGATGAGTGCGGCCGAAACCGGTGTTCTTGTGGGTTTTCCCATGATTGATATGAGCATTCGCTTGGTAGATGGAGCGTCGCACGATGTCGATTCATCTGTAATGGCATTTGAAATTGCTTCTCGCGCTGCTTTTCGTGAGGGGGTAGAAAAGGCCTCTCCAAAGTTACTAGAGCCGATCATGCGTGTAGAGGTTGTGACGCCTGAGGAATATTTAGGTGACATAATAGGTGATCTAAACAGTCGTCGAGGAAGCGTTACTAGTATGGATACGCGAGCAAATGCAAACGTTGTAAACGCTATGGTGCCCCTCGCCAATATGTTCGGCTATGTAAATAATTTGAGGTCTATGAGCCAGGGCAGGGCCCAATTTACGATGTTTTTTGACCATTATGAACAAGTGCCGCAGGCCGTGGCCGAAGAGGTTAGGTCGAAACTTGCCTGACTTTATTAACAGATAGCGCCTTTTATTGGAGAAATCAGGATGGCGAAAGAAAAATTTGAGCGTACGAAGCCACATTGTAACATTGGCACGATTGGTCACGTTGATCATGGTAAGACGTCACTAACTGCGGCGATTACCAAGACTCTTGCTGACTCTGGTGGTGCTGACTTCAAGGCCTATGACGAGATTGATAATGCACCTGAAGAGAGGGAACGTGGGATCACGATTGCGACGGCTCATGTTGAATATGAGACTGAAGCTCGGCACTATGCTCACGTGGACTGCCCTGGTCACGCCGATTATGTGAAAAACATGATTACAGGTGCTGCTCAGATGGATGGCGCGATCTTAGTTGTTTCGGCTGCTGATGGCCCTATGCCACAGACGCGCGAGCATATTCTTTTGGCGCGTCAAGTGGGTGTTCCTGCGATCGTAGTTTTCTTAAATAAGGTTGATCAGGTTGATGACGAGGAGCTTTTGGAACTTGTTGAACTTGAGGTTCGTGAGCTTTTGTCTTCTTATGAATTTCCCGGTGATGATATTCCAGTTATTAAGGGCTCGGCGCTTGCTGCTTTGGAAGATAGTAATGAAGATACAGGTAAGAATGCTATTCTTGAGTTGATGGCGGCGGTTGATGATTATGTACCGCAGCCTGAGCGTCCAAAAGATCAGGATTTTCTGATGCCGATTGAAGATGTTTTCTCGATTTCAGGTCGCGGTACAGTTGTTACCGGGCGCGTTGAGCGTGGAATTGTGAATGTTGGTGAAGAAGTCGAGATTGTTGGTTTGAAAGATACGTCGAAGACCGTTGTCACTGGTGTTGAGATGTTCCGGAAGCTTTTGGATCAGGGAGAGGCCGGTGATAACATCGGCGCGCTTCTTCGTGGTGTTGACCGTGAAGAAGTTGAGCGTGGTCAAGTATTGGCGAAGCCTGGTTCAATTAAGCCGCACAACAAGTTTAAAGCTGAAGCTTATATTTTAACTAAAGAAGAAGGTGGTCGGCATACGCCGTTTTTTTCGAACTACCGTCCACAATTTTATTTTCGGACAACAGATGTTACGGGTGCAGTCGGCCTTCCAGATGGAACGGAGATGGTAATGCCAGGTGACAATGTAACGATGGATGTAGAGCTTATTCAACCTATTGCGATGGATGAAGGGTTACGCTTTGCGATCCGTGAAGGTGGTCGGACCGTTGGCGCTGGTGTCGTTGCATCAATCGCTGAGTAATTATAACAAGTGGCTCAGAAAAAGGAATAGAAATGGACCGCCAAAACATTCGAATACGGTTAAAGGCTTTTGATCATGGTGTTCTAGATCAGTCCACGCATGAGATTGTAAATACAGCCAAGCGCACTGGAGCTCAAGTACGTGGTCCTATCCCTCTTCCTACTAAGCTTGAGAAATTTACTGTGCTGCGCTCACCCCACATAGACAAGAAATCTCGTGAGCAATTTGAAATCCGTACGCACAAACGTCTGTTGGATATTGTCGATCCGACTCCACAGACAGTGGATGCACTGATGAAGCTCGACCTTGCTGCAGGGGTTGATGTTGAAATTAAACTTTAGGTTGGGCTTATGCGCACTGGATTAATAGCAAAAAAAATGGGAATGACGCGCTTTTTTACTGATCAAGGAACGCACGTGCCGATAACGGTTTTGCATGTTAATCAATGTCAAGTGGTTTCTGTGAAGACACTCGAACAACATGGATATACTGCTGTTCAATTGGGTTGGGGAAATGCTAGACCCAATCGAACTTCAAAGTCTTTAAGAGGACATTTCGCAAAATCAAAAGTCGAACCTAAGCAGCGGGTGGTAGAATTTCGTGTTAGTACTGATGCAATGTTAGAAGTCGGGGACGAGGTTACTGCAGGGCATTTTGTTGCAGGTCAAAAAGTCGATGTAGTTGGAACTACTATTGGCAAGGGATTTGCTGGCGGAATGAAACGACATAATTTCTCCGGTCTTGAGGCATCTCACGGAGTGTCTATCTCCCACAGAAGTCATGGATCGACTGGAAATAGTCAAGATCCCGGAAAGGTTTGGAAGGGAAAGAAAATGGCTGGCCAAATGGGGAACACTCGTTCAACAATACAGAATCTCGAAATATTTAGTACCGATTTGGATCGCGGCTTAATACTTGTGAAGGGTTCTGTGCCTGGTTCCAAGGGCGGCTATGTTCTTATTTCAGATGCCCGCAAGTATCCAGCTCATGAGGGGGCTCCTTTCCCGGCAGCGCTGAAAGCTGTATCCAATAATTTTGAGGACGGTCTGCAGGATAAAAGTATAAGTGCTGAAAATGAGGGTGTCGTTGACTCCAAAAATGAAGAGAGTTCGCCCTCATGAAATTTGATATAGTAACGCTCGGAAATAAAAAAGCGGGTTCAATAGACCTTGATAATGCTGTTTTTGGTGTGCCAGTAAAGAGTGATATACTCGCACGCACCGTAAATTGGCAGCTTGCAAAACGTCAGTCGGGGAACCACAAAACAAAAACCATATCTGAAATATCTGGTTCAACAGCGAAACCTTGGCGGCAAAAAGGTACTGGTCGGGCACGCCAAGGAAGTAAGCGCGCAACGCAATGGAGGGGAGGTCAAACAGTTTTTGGTCCTGTTGTTCGCTCCCATGGCTACAGTTTAAATAAAAAAGTACGAAAACTTGCATTGCGCACAGCACTCTCTAGTAAGCATGCGGATGGTAATTTAGTAATTATTGATGATGCAAAGGTCGACGAGCCCAAGACAAGCTCGTTAGCTTCAAAACTGAATTCTCTTGGTGTGTCTTCTGCGCTTATTATTTCTGGCTCGAAGCTGGACCAAAATTTTGTAAAAGCTGCGGCTAATATACCTTTGGTTGATGTGCTTCCTCAGCAGGGTGCTAACGTCTATGATATTCTACGCCGTGAGACACTGATTCTTACAAAAGAAGCGGTTGTAAATCTTGTGGAGCGGTTAAAATGAGTGCGCGTCGTGAAAAACAACTCTCTGTTCCCGAGATATTAGCTTTTGAACTAATAAGGGCGCCGATTGTTACCGAAAAATCAACTTTGGGCTCTGAGCATAATCAGGTGACATTCAAAGTGAGAATTGATGCGACTAAGCCCCAAATAAAATTAGCTATTGAACAGTTATTTAAAGTAAAAGTTGTTGCTGTTAACACATTACGGCAAAGGGGGAAGATTAAACGTTTTAAGGGACGGATTGGGCGTCGATCTGATTACAAAAAAGCTATTGTTTCGCTTGCTGATGGTGAATCAATCGATGTGACGACAGGGATCTGAAGACATGGCGCTTAAACAATACAAACCTAATACACCAGCTCAACGTGGGTTAGTTCTGATCGATAGAAAGGCGCTTTGGAGCGGCAAGCCTCTTAAGTCCTTGACAGAAGGACTTAATGGCAATGGTGGACGGAACAACTCAGGAAAGATTACCGTCCGACGACGTGGAGGGGGACATAAGAGACGTTACCGAACGGTTGATTTTAAGCGACAGAAGAAAGACGTTATTGCTAAGGTAGATAGGTTGGAGTACGACCCCAACAGGTCGGCTTTTATAGCCTTGATTTTGTATGATGATGGAGTGCAGTCTTATATTTTGGCTCCTCAGCGCCTTGCGGCCGGAGATGTGGTGGTTGCAGGAGAGCGGGTTGATGTAAAACCAGGCAATGCTATGCCGATGGAAAATATTCCTTTGGGTACAATAATTCATAATATCGAAATGAAGCCGGGTCGAGGTGGTCAACTTGCAAGAGCAGCTGGTGCATATGCGCAGCTTATTGGAAAAGACGCCGGTTTTGCCCAACTGAGGTTATCCTCGGGCGAACTGCGAATGGTTCCCGCTCGTTGTATTGCGACAGTTGGTTCTGTTTCCAATTCTGATCATAAAAACCAAAATTTCGGTAAAGCAGGACGAAAACGTTGGCTAGGAAAGCGTCCATCTGTCAGAGGGGTTGCTATGAATCCGGTCGACCATCCTCATGGTGGAGGTGAAGGGCGAACATCTGGTGGACGGCATCCTGTGTCACCATGGGGTGTGCCAACAAAAGGTAAAAGAACACGTAGTAAGAAGGCGAGTGACAAGTATATAATGCGTCGTCGCAGGAAGCGTTAAAGGAGAGCAATTTGGCTAGATCTGTTTGGAAGGGACCGTTTGTAGACGGCTATTTGCTTAAAAAGGCGGAAGCAGTGCGCGATTCTGGCCGTAAGGAAGTCATAAAAATGTGGTCGCGAAGATCGGTAATATTGCCCCAATTTGTTGGTCTCACCTTCGGAGTTTATAATGGGCAAAAATTTATTCCCGTACTGGTAACAGAGAATATGGTGGGTCATAAGTTTGGTGAGTTTTCTCCCACCCGCACCTACCGTAGTCACGGTGCTGATAAAAAAGTCAGGCGAGCGTAATATGAGTAAAAGTGCATCACTTCGGCGGTTGAAAGATAATGAGGCATTAGCCTCCTCAAAGGCTATTCGCATAAGTCCTCAGAAACTTAACCTTGTAGCTGGTATGATAAGAGGGATGGATGCTAGCGTTGCTATGACGGCATTAAAATTTTCTAGGCGTCGAGTGGCCAATGACGTAAGCAAGGTTCTCTGGTCGGCAATATCCAATGCTGAGAACAATCATCAATTAGATGTAGATCGTTTGTTTGTTGCTGAGGCGACAGTTGGGCGCGCTTTTGCGATCAAGCGCTTTCGAGCTCGGGCGCGTGGTCGCGTGGGGGGCATCACCAAATCGTTTAGCAACCTCACGATTGTTTTGCGTGAGCGTGAGGAGAGTAAATAATGGGACAGAAAGTTAATCCGGTCGGGTTAAGGCTTGGGGTCAATCGCACTTGGGACTCTCGTTGGTATGCAGAGAGCCAATACGCCGAAATGCTGCATGAAGATATTAAGCTCCGAAAATTTCTAGGGATGCATCTCACCCAGGCTGGGGTATCGAAAATAGTGATTGAAAGACCAGCGAAAAAAGCAAGGATTACAATCCACACCGCTCGGCCCGGCGTTGTTATTGGTCGCAAAGGTGCGGATATCGAAAAGCTTCGAATTAAACTCTCAGAAATGACCGGAAGTGAAGTTAATATAAATATTGTTGAAATACGAAAGCCAGAAATCGACGCAAATTTAGTTGCTGATAATATTGCCCAGCAGTTGGAGCGACGTATTGCGTTTCGACGTGCCATGAAAAGAGCGGTGCAATCTGCAATGCGGTTAGGGGCAGGGGGAATCAGAATTAATTGTGGTGGTCGTTTGGGTGGAGCTGAAATCGCTCGCACAGAATGGTATCGTGAGGGCCGTGTTCCGTTACATACGCTTAGAGCAGATGTAGATTATGGTACCGCTACTGCCCAAACTACGTATGGGTCGTGTGGTGTCAAGGTTTGGATCTTTAAAGGTGAGGTTTTGGCCCATGACCCCATGGCGCTAGATAAGAAATTAATGGAACAGCAGCCAGGTCGTTAAATACGGACTTCTCATGGATTTTATGAAAGGTAAAAGAAAATGCTAGCGCCCAAGAGAACAAAGTTTCGTAAAGCGCACAAGGGCCGGATCCACGGAAATGCGAAGGGCGGAACAAGTCTAAATTTTGGGGCGTTCGGCCTCAAGGCTCAATCGCCGGGTCGAGTAACTGCACGGCAAATTGAAGCTTCACGACGAGCTATCACCCGCCACATGAAACGTGCAGGACGTGTTTGGATTAGGATATTTCCCGATGTACCAGTTTCACAAAAACCAGCTGAAGTACGTCAAGGCAAAGGTAAGGGTGCACCAGAATACTGGGCATGTAGAGTTAAACCGGGCAGGGTTATGTTTGAAGTTGATGGTGTTAATGAGGCGACCGCGCGTGTAGCTTTGGCGCTTGCAGCTGCTAAATTGCCAATTCGCACACGGGTTGTGAAGCGGCTCGGAGCTGAATAGGGGGAACAAATATGAAGGCAGCAGATCTTCGGGTCCAAACAGAGGATCAATTAAAGGAGCAGTTGGTTTTGCTTAAAAAGGAGGCGTTAAATTTACGGTTTCAGCAGGCCAGCGGGCAATTAGAGGGGACTGCTCGTGTTCGAGAAGTTAAGCGTGATATTGCGCGTATTAGAACCGTGTTGACAAATAACCAGCACGCAAAGAAACAGGGATAAAACATGCCAAAACGTGTTATGCAAGGGATAGTAACTTCTGACAAAGCAAACTGCACTGTCTCGGTGAAAGTTGAACGACGCGTCAAGCATCCGATTTATGGAAAGTTTATACGGCAGTCAAAAAAATATGCGGCTCATGATCCGGAAAACAGGTTTAAGGTTGGTGACACGGTTCGTATTCGTGAGTGTAGGCCGGTGTCTAAATCAAAACGTTGGGAGGTTTTGGCCGATGGCGAGTAAGCTAAGGCTTTTATTAAAGATATGATACAGGTTCAGACAAAACTTGAAGTGGCTGATAATTCTGGCGCACGCAGCGTTCAATGCATCCGTGTGCTGGGTGGAAGCAGAAGACGTTCAGCTTCAGTAGGTGACGTGATTGTCGTTTCGGTTAAGGAGGCGATTCCACGCGGGCGAGTAAAAAAGGGCGATATTCACAGAGCGGTAGTGGTCAGGACGGCGAAAGAAATACAGAGAGTTGATGGTTCGGCAATTAGGTTTGATAGAAATGCAGCAGTATTGATAAATAATGCCGGGGAACCCATCGGAACTCGAATTTTTGGTCCAGTGACACGTGAACTTCGCAACAAAGCATTTATGAAAATTATCTCTCTTGCACCAGAAGTGCTGTAACGGGATTGGTAGAATTATGACTAAAAAGATGGTGAAGAAATTTCGTAAAGGTGATGATGTAGTTGTGATTAGCGGTCGTGATAAAGGTAAGACTGGTACTATTTTGAAAGTCTTGCCTAATGATGGAAGAATTATTGTACAAGGCGTAAATATAGTAAAACGTCACACTCGGCCGTCCCAAACCAATCCCGGAGGTATTGTGGAAAAAGAAGCTACAATTCATTGTTCAAATATTGCCCATGCAGATCCTGAGGATGGAAAGCCAACTCGTATTGGATTTAAAAAACTTGAAGATAATCGAAAGGTTCGCTTTGCAAGGCGATCCGGAGAAATGATTGATTGAGAATGAAAAATGCCTCGCTTGTTTGATCTATATAAAGAAACACTTCGCAATTCTCTGCGACAAGAATTTGGCTATGCGAACCAAATGCAGGTTCCAGAGCTTAAAAAAATTGTTATAAATATGGGGGTAGGTGAAGCAGTCAACGACTCAAAAAAAATTAACTCGGCTCAGAATGAGTTGGCACTTATTTCTGGACAAAAGCCACTAATAGTTTCTGCAAAGAAGTCAGTGGCGACGTTCAAATTACGAGAAGGTATGCCGATTGGTTGCAAAGTTACGCTTCGTCGTTCACGAATGTATGAGTTTTTGGATCGTTTGATAAACATAGCTCTTCCTCAAGTAAGAGATTTTCGTGGGCTATCAAGCCGTAGTTTTGATGGTCGTGGTAATTTTGCTATGGGTTTAAGGGAGCAGATTGTTTTTCCCGAAATCGATTATGATCAAGTTGATGAGATGCGGGGTATGGATATAGTTTTTGTAACTTCCGCGAACACTGACAAGGAAGCTAAGGCCTTGCTGAAGGGCTTTAACATGCCGATTAACTGACTTTAAAGGGTCTTGGAGGACTCAAATGGCGAAAAAAAGCGCAGTTGAAACAAACCGAAAAAGAATAAGAATGGCACAACAATTTTTGAGCCGTAGAAAAGAGCTTAAGCTCATCGCAAAAGATAAATCTCTTCCTGCAGAAGAACGGTTTGCCGCACGATTAAAACTTGCAGAGCTGCCGCGTAATTCTTCACCGGTGCGAGTTAGGAACCGGTGCGAAGTTTCTGGTAGGCCGCGTGCTTACTATAGGAAGTTTCGTTTGTCGCGCATAGCTCTGCGTGAAATGGCGTCGCAAGGCCTTATTCCTGGTATGACGAAATCGAGTTGGTGAGGAGTAGTCTAAAATGACAATGACAGATCCCATAAGTGATTTGATTACTCGTATTCGAAATGGTCAAAGAACGTCCAAGTCCGTTGTGGAAAGTCCTAACTCTAGATTACGTGTGAATGTTTTAGATGCTTTGCAGCGAGAGGGTTACATCCGAGGTTATTCAGTTGAAAATATCGAAGGTAAGAATGATCAATCTACGGTGCGAATAGAATTAAAATATCACGAAGGTGCGCCAGTCATCCGTGAAATACATCGTGTATCAAGACCAGGTCGCCGCGTATATTCTAAGATAAAAGAGTTAACACCAGTATATAATGGTCTAGGTATATCAATCCTATCAACCCCTAGAGGTATACTGTCAGATGGTGAAGCGCGCGCTCAAAATGTAGGCGGCGAAGTTCTTTGTACGGTTTTTTAGGAGCATCTTATGTCCAGAATTGGTCAAAATCCTGTCTCAGTGCCCGACGGTGTGGATGTAAACATTACCGGTCAAATTATTAGTGCAAAAGGTAAACTAGGAGAATTAAGCCTCACTCTAGTGGATGAAATATCAATTGATCAAGATGGTAACAAGTTAACTTTGAGCCCCAAGGATAATTCAAAGCGTGCTCGAACTATGTGGGGTACATCGCGCAGTCTGGTGCAGAATATTGTTACTGGTGTAAGCGAGGGTTTTACTATAAATATGGAAATAGTTGGTGTGGGCTATAGAGCCGCATTGCAGGGTAAAAATCTAGTTCTTCAACTTGGCTACAGCCATGAAATACAATTTCCAATACCGGGAGATATAACAATTACATGTGAGCGTCCCACTGCAATTGCTATCAGTGGTGCAGATAAGCAGAAAGTTGGTCATGTGGCATCTCAAATACGTGGATTAAGGCCACCAGAGCCCTATAAGGGTAAAGGTGTTCGATATTCTGATGAGTTTGTTCTGCGCAAGGAAGGTAAGAAAAAGTAGTTTATCATGCTAAAAACAAATAAATTGCGTGAAAGGCGTCGGATACGACAGCGGACGCGGATAAAACGAGTAGCCGGAAAAACACCGCGGTTATCGGTGTTTCGTTCAAATAAATACATTTATGCTCAGGTTGTGGATGATGCCGCTGGAAACACACTCGCGGCAGCCTCGTCTGCAGATGATGTTCTTCAAGGCAAAATGAAATCAACTGGTGGTGTCGATGCAGCAGTTGCGGTTGGTGAACTTCTAGCTGAAAGGGCGCAAAAAAAGGGTGTGAGCGAAGTTTATTTTGACCGCGGTAGTTATTTATTTCATGGGCGTGTGAAGGCACTCGCAGATTCCGCTCGAAAAGCTGGTTTAAAGTTTTAAGGAGATAATTGTATGGCAAGGGGATCGGAAGGTGGAAATCAGAGAGATCGTCGCAATCGCGATAATCGCGGCGAAGGCGATGACTTAATTGATAAACTTGTCCATATAAATCGAGTTGCAAAGGTGGTTAAGGGCGGCAAACGTTTTGGGTTTGCTGCTCTGGTTGTGGTTGGTGACACGAAGGGGCGGGTTGGCTATGGTTCGGGGAAGGCGAGAGAGGTTCCGGAAGCGATACGAAAAGCCACCGATCAGGCAAAATCTAATATGGTCCGCATTCCACTGCGGGAGGGACGCACATTACATCATGATGTAAAAGGTCGCTTTGGAGCAGGAAAGGTGATTTGTCGCGCAGCCCCTCCGGGCACGGGCATCATTGCAGGCGGACCGATGCGGGCCGTGTTTGAGTCGTTAGGGGTTCAGGATGTTGTAGCAAAATCCAACGGTACGCAAAATCCATATAATATGGTTAAGGCTACTATGGATGCTTTGCAGAGGTTGCAGTCGCCACGGTCTGTAGCAATTCGTCGAGGTAAAAAAGTTTCTGAGATTTTACCTTCAAGGCTCGGAGCGAAAGGCACACCCAAAAATACGGAGGTGGTTAATGGCTGAAGGGAAAATACGGGTAACGCAAGTTCGAAGCCCAATTGGGCGTAAAGTTGATCAAAGAAGAACGTTAATTGGACTTGGCTTAAATAAGCTTTTCCGTTCAAAAACACTTGAAGATACGCCTTCGGTACGAGGCATGATTAATAAGGTGGATCACTTGGTTAAAGTTGAAGAAAACATTTAAACGTTCCTTTCCAGTTGAAATATGTACTGGCTTAGAGAGAAAACTATGAAGTTGAATGAAATTACAGAGAATAAAGGCTCAAGGAAGGCAAGAAAACGGGTTGGTCGAGGTCCTTCGTCCGGATTAGGAAAAACTTCGGGCAAAGGCCAGAAGGGACAAAAATCACGCTCGGGTGTTTCATTGGCGGGATTTGAAGGTGGACAGATGCCACTCTATCGCCGTTTACCAAAAAGAGGATTTAATAATATTTTTCGTAAAAAATATCGCGAAATAAATCTGGGTCGAGTACAAGCAGCGATTGACTCGGGGAAAATAGACCCGGTTAAGGTGGTTGATATAATTGCAATGAAAAGTGCTGGTTTGATCAAGACTTCACGTGATGGGGTGAGATTGCTAGGTAAAGGTAATCTCACATCTAAAATTTCAATTGAGGTGGCAGGAGCATCGCAGGCGGCAATCCAAGCCGTTGAACGTTTGGGTGGCGCGGTAATAATTGCGACTGCTGCTAAATTTAAGATACAAAATAACTCTTCGGTTAAGTAATGGCTTAGGGGTATACCGTTCATGGCTTCAGCGGCTGAACAATTAGCAGCTCATATAAATTTTGGGCAGATCGGGAAAGCAACCGAACTTAAGAAACGGCTGTGGTTTACGCTTGGCGCGCTTATTGTTTACAGATTTGGGACCTATATACCACTGCCCGGAATTGATCCATCGATTTTAGCTGATATTTTTAAAAGTCAAGCCGGCGGATTGTTGGCTGTTTTTGATATGTTTGCGGGGGGTGCTTTTAGTCGGATGACAATATTCGCACTCGGAATTATGCCCTACATATCTTCGGCAATTATTATGCAGTTGATGACAGCAGTCTCACCTTATTTTGCTCAGCTGAAAAAAGAGGGGGCATCGGGACAACGTAAGATTACACAATATACCCGTTATGGGACAGTGTTTCTAGCTGCTTTGCAGGGATATGGCATTTCAGTAGGTTTAGAGGGAACAGCAGGATCCCAAGGCTCGGCAGTAATTGATCCGGGATTATTTTTTCGGTTTACTACGGTGATTACATTGGTAGGTGGAACAATGTTCCTTATGTGGCTCGGAGAACAAATAACATCACGAGGTGTCGGAAATGGAATTTCTTTAATTATTTTTGCAGGTATTGTTGCAAATTTGCCTTCTGCGTTGGTTGGAACTCTCGAATTAGGCCGAACTGGTTCATTATCGGCCGCATTCATAATTTTTCTCATTGTAATGGCCGTTGGAGTAATTGCGCTAATTGTGTTTGTGGAACGGGCTCAGCGCAGGTTAATTGTTCAGTATCCAAAACGCCAAGTTGGCAACCGCATGTTTGGAGGAGAAAATTCACATTTACCACTTAAATTGAATACCGCCGGGGTAATACCTCCTATCTTCGCCAGCTCACTTTTGCTTTTACCGATAACAATTGCAGGTTTTTCTGCAGGCCAGGGACCTGAATGGCTTAACATTGCTGTAGCTTATCTCGGCCGTGGACAGCCGTTTTATTTGGTCACTTATTCATTACTTATTGCTTTCTTTGCTTTCTTTTACACCTCTGTTGTATTTAATCCAACCGAGACGGCTGACAACCTCAAACAAAATGGTGGATTCATACCTGGGATTCGGCCAGGGCAGAACACCGCAAGGCATCTTGATTATGTACTTTCTCGCATCACTGTTTTTGGGGCTACTTATCTTGTCGCCATTAGCATTTTACCAGAAATATTAATTTCCAAATACTCTGTTCCTTTTTATTTTGGCGGCACCAGTTTGTTAATAGTTGTTATGGTCACAATGGACACAGTTGCGCAGGTGCAGTCTCACCTTCTGGCTCATCAGTACGAGGGGCTAATCAAAAAAACAAGAATCAGGGGGCGCAGGGGATGAGAATTGTTTTGTTAGGTCCTCCGGGCGCGGGAAAAGGCACACAGTCCGTTGTTTTGGAGGAAAAATTAGGAATAATTCAACTTTCAACTGGGGACATGCTGCGTTCTGCTGTGGCATCGGCAAGTAGTATCGGTAAACAAATTAAATCGTTAATGGAGTCAGGCTCATTGGTTTCGGATGAGGTAATTGTTGAAATGATTTCCGAGAGAATATCTAAAAGCGATTGCTCAAATGGTTTTATACTGGATGGTTGTCCTAGAACGCTAGCACAGGCAAAGGCATTGGATATTATGCTGGCGAAGGAAAATATGGCGCTTGATTATGTAATAGAAATGTCCGTGGATGCAGAAAAAATGGTGCAGCGTATCGTTGGGAGGTTTAATTGCCAATCCTGCGGTGCAGGATATCATGATGAATTTAAAACACCACAAACTGCAGGGACGTGCGATCATTGTGATAAACCTGACTTTCAACGCAGATCAGATGACAATCCAGAAACGATAAGAAAAAGGCTGAAAGCTTATGACGAACAAACAGCACCACTTTTGCCTTTTTACCGTGATAAGAGCCTCCTGCATACGATAAATGCGATGGCACCAATTGATCGAGTAACCTCTGATTTAGAGGCTATTTTTTGTTAGGTTGACTAGAAAATGAAACTCTTTATATTCTGCGCCTTTCAGGTGCTAAAGATTCTAAACGAATATCCCTTTATTAACAGTGAACAGAAGAGGAGCTCGCCATGGCGCGTATAGCAGGCGTTAATCTTCCAAATAAGCCAACATGGATCGCTCTAACTTACATCCACGGTATTGGAAGGACTACGGCAAGAAAAATTTGTGAGTCATCCGATGTAGATATGACAGTTCGAATAGATAATCTTGGTGATGCTGAACTTGGACGTATTCGTGATCTCATTGATAGCGATTATCATATCGAGGGAGAGCTTCGTCGAGAGACCGCTATGAATATTAAGCGTCTGATGGATCTTGGTTGTTATCGCGGACTAAGACACCGGCGTGGCATGCCTGTTCGCGGGCAGCGGACTCATACAAATGCACGCACTCGAAAAGGGCGAACACGTCCGGTCACAGGAAAGCGATAAACACGAGTCAAGGAATAGATTAATGGCAAAATCAGCTACTGCATCACGTGTTAGACGCCGTGAACGAAAAAATATAACTGCCGGCGTTGCTCACGTTAATGCGACTTTTAACAATACTATGATTACCATAGCGGATGCGCAGGGTAATACAATAGCTTGGTCCTCAGCTGGTCAAGCCGGTTTTAAGGGGTCAAGGAAGTCAACCCCCTATGCGGCGCAAATAGCTGCGGAAGATGCTGGCAAAAAAGCTATGGAACATGGAATGAAAACACTTGATGTGTTGGTCAAAGGACCGGGGTCAGGGCGCGAATCAGCGTTGCGGGCACTCGGCGCAGTTGGGTTCGCTATAACATCCATTAAGGATGTTACTCCGATACCCCATAATGGTTGCAGGCCGCGAAAGAGGCGTAGGGTTTAGAACTTTTTTACCGGCTAGTTAAGCTGGGATTATTGAACTGATGGCCGGACATTCCGGTTGGTGAATAAAGAGGGCACTATTGTGATTCAAAAGAACTGGCAAGAACTAATTAAGCCGAACAAGCTCGAGGTAACACCAGGTATGGACGTATCCCGTTCAGCCTCGATTGTTGTTGAGCCATTAGAGCGTGGCTTCGCAAATACACTGGGCAATGCGTTGAGAAGAGTGCTGCTATCCTCTCTTCAGGGAGCAGCAGTCACTGCTGTGCAAATTGATGGGGTGCTGCATGAATTTTCCTCTATACCGGGAGTTCGGGAAGACGTTACCGATATTGTTCTGAACCTTAAGGCACTCGCTCTAAGTTATACCGGTCTTGAGGCGCGCAGAATCAGTTTGTCTGCTAGTGGGCCATGTGAAGTAACTGCTGGTATGATTGACGCAGGTCATGATGTAGAGATAGTTGATCCGGATCTGGTAATTTGTACTCTTGATGACGGTACAAAAATCAATGTAGAGATGACAGTTACCACTGGTAAGGGCTATGTTCCGGCATCTGCTATGCGTGTTGAGGAGGCGCCAATTGGTTTGATCCCGATTGATGCCATCTACAGCCCTGTAAGACGAGTTGCTTTCAAATCCGATAATACACGGGTCGGGCAAGTAACGGACTATGATAAACTGATTTTAGACGTTGAAACCGACGGTACAATGTCGCCTGAAGATGCTGTAGCACTCTCCGCTCGTATTCTTCAGGACCAATTGCAGACTTTTATTAATTTTGAAGAACCTGAAGTTGCAGTAGAAGCGCCAGAGGAAGCAGAACCAGAATTCAATCGAAACTTATTAAGGAAAGTCGACGAACTCGAACTTTCTGTGCGCTCAGCAAATTGCTTGAAAAATGATAATATCATTTACATTGGTGATCTCGTTCAAAAATCGGAACAAGAGATGCTTCGCACTCCAAACTTTGGCAGAAAGTCACTTAATGAAATAAAAGAGGTTCTGACCAACATGGGTTTATATTTGGGGATGGAAGTTTTAGATTGGCCACCAGAAAATATTGAAGATATGGCAAAAAAGTTAGAGGAACCATTTTAAAATTTGGAAATAAAAAAAATTGGTCGTATGTTTGAAAAACAGGAGTAAATGTTATGAGACACCGTAAAAGCGGTAGAAAGCTCAATCGGACCAGTTCGCATCGTAAGGCAATGTTCCGAAACATGGCGGTAGCGTTAATAAAGCATGAACAAATTCAAACAACACTTCCTAAAGCTAAGGAGCTGCGCGCATTCGTTGATGGTTTAGTGACACTGGCAAAAAGAGGGACACTGCACTCCAGGCGACAGGCTTTAGCCAAACTGAATAACGATAATAAAATAACATCAAAGTTATTTGATGTACTTGCGGAACGTTATTCTGACCGGTCGGGTGGTTACACCAGAGTCATAAAGGCTGGATTTCGTTATGGAGATAATGCACCTCTTGCAGTTATTGAATTAGTCGAACGTGATGAGGATGCAAAGGGTAAGGACTCGGGGCCGACCATGGACATTCTGACAGATGAAGAGGAAACTGCTGCGGCGTAGGAAAGTTAATAGACGTGCGTGCAGGGGTGGCTTTTTAGCCACCCTTAATCTTTTACGTGTTTAATAAGTGTCAAGAATTTAAGTTGCATGTAGATATTAATGAAAACACCCTTTTCGCTTATATTTATTTTCATTTTACTTTTGGTGATTCCGGATGAACTAAAAGCATTGGACACTGAAAAGATAAAATTGCCAGGAAATAGAGCAGAAATTTTATTATCATTTGCTCCACTAGTAAAAAAAGCATCCCCCGCAGTAGTAAATATTTATACCAAGCGTCTCATAAAATCACGTAAATCTCCTTTTTTTAATGATCCATTTTTTCAGCAATTTTTTGGTGATGATTTGCTGAGATTTGATGGGCCAAGAAATAGAATTCAAAGTTCTCTTGGTTCAGGTGTTATAGTCAGTGGAGACGGCATTGTTGTAACAAATAATCATGTTATTCGCGGGGCGGATCAGATTATTGTTGTTCTTTCAAATCGTCGTGAATTTTCTGCTAAAGTAATTTTAGCAGATGAAAGAACCGACCTAGCAGTTCTTCGTGTAAATACAAGCGGTGAGAGGTTGCCATCTTTGAAATTGCGTGATTCGGACAATCTTAAGGTTGGTGATTTGGTTCTCGCAATCGGAAATCCCTTTGGTGTTGGTCAAACAGTTACTAGTGGTATCGTGTCTGCGGTTGCACGGGCGGCTGCAGGTGTCTCCGACTTTAGTTTTTTTATACAAACAGATGCAGCAATTAACCCTGGTAATAGTGGGGGTGCACTCCTCGGGATGGATGGCCGTCTAGTAGGTATAAATACTGCTATCTATAGTAGAAGTGGTGGGTCACAGGGAATTGGGTTTGCAATTCCTGCCAATATGGTGGAACGCATTATTGAGAGCGCATTAGTTGGAGGGCGTATAGTGTCGCCTTGGCTAGGAGCATCGGGTCAAGACGTTACATCACGTTTGGCAGAAAATCTTGGTCTCAAAAGGCCAGTTGGTGTTCTCATCACAAAATTATATTCTGGTGGTCCGGCTGACAGAGCCGGAGTTATTATCGGTGACATTATAGTTAAGATTAATGGGTTGGATGTTGATACGCCCGCTGCGCTACGCTACAGAATGGCAACATTACGAGTTGGAAAGACGGTTGTTTTGGAAATCATTCGTAACGGTGTAGAAAAAGAATTAAAATTATCACTAGTAAAACCTCCCGAGGAGCCACCGAGAGATACTACCCGGCTTATTGGAAAACATCCTTTAAATGGTGCTGTTATAGCTAATATTTCGCCTGCGTTAGCCGAAGAATTATCAATTTATCCATTAGAGCAAGGGGTAATTGTTCTAAAAGTCTTCCAACAAAGTTCAGCAATTCGTTTAGGGCTCAGACCAGGCGACTATATTACTAAAATTAATGCTAGAAGAGTCTCTAGTGTAGAGGAAGTTCGTGCAGTTTTAGCAATACCACAGCAGCGCTGGTCTCTTTCGGTAAACCGTGGAGGCAAAGTACTTTCAGTTACTGTTAGGTGAGGTAAAATGAAAAAGTCTTACACCTCATAAAAAGATACTTAATAATTTCTTTCAGTTCTGTTTGTATAAATCAATTAGAGGAAAATATGTCGGAGGTAAAAATAATTGAGGTCAACCCCGATGAATTGGGTATTCGCATTGATCGTTGGTTTAGACGAAATTTCGTTGGATTAACTCAAGGAAAAATTGAGAAATTGATAAGAACCGGACAAATTCGTATAGATGGAAAGAGAGTAAAGTCATCCACCAGATTGAATGCTGGACAATTTATCCGGGTTCCACCATTGCTAGTTGGTTCAGAAAAAATCGATAAACCTGTTAAAAGTAATCAGAAGTTTTTAGACCGTGATTATATCCGATCTAAGGTCATATACAAAGATAATGATATAATTGCCATTAATAAGCCGGCTGGGATTGCGGTGCAGGGAGGAACAAAAATTAACCGTCATATTGATGCGATGCTAGATGAATTAGTTTATGATTCACAAGTTCGCCCAAAACTAGTACACCGACTAGACAAAGATACTAGTGGTGTTTTGCTTCTTGCAAGAAATTCTTTTTCGGCTGCGTTATTAGCAAAATCATTTCGTAAACGCGAAGTCGAAAAAACCTACTGGGCAATTGTTGTTGGAGTCCCAAAATGTCGAAAAGGGGTTATTGATATTGCCCTTCAGAAAAAAAGCATGGTTGCAAAGGAGAGGATGATTTTGGGGGAAGGTCTTAGTGCTATTACCCGTTTTACTGTTTTAGAAAGTGCAGGATTAAGTGCTTCTTGGTTGGCTCTTTACCCAGAAACTGGTCGCACGCATCAGTTAAGGGCTCATTGTAGGGCAATAGGAACACCGATTATGGGGGACAAAAAATATGGAAGGATGGATAATATAACAGGTAGCATTCCTAATGTTGGAAAGTTGCATCTGCATGCGAGGGAATTAACAACAAATCATCCAAGGGGTGGAAAAATTACTATTGAGGCTGCACCTCCACAATTTATGTCAGAAACAATCAAATATTTAGGGTTTAAGTAAGCAAGTTTTTAGAGAAGAGCAACCATCTACACTAGCATGAGGGATTTGTCCTATTTTCTATAAAAAGTCATATAGTAGTAATCAAAGCTTATGAGTCCACAAAGAAAGATTATGTTAGCGGCCTTTGATTTGGATGGTACATTATTGAACAGTGCCGACTCTATTGTTTTTGGAGTAACAGAGTGCTGGAAAGTTTGTGGATTTCCTGTTCCTAAAGCGCAAGATATCAAAAAGATTATCGGATTGCCGTGGGAAGAAAGCGTAAAAAATTTATTACCTGATGCTGGTAAAAAAGAGTTCAACCTAATTAAGAAGTATTATGAAGAAGTTGCACAGGGCAAAAGACAGCGCCCAAAACAGGACCAAGATCTTTTTCCTGGAGTTTATGAGATGCTAAAAGAAGTGAGGGAAGCGGGTTATATATTAACAATTATTACTAGTCGTTCGGGCGTTCGTCTTAGGGAATTACTTGCAAAACATGGAATCGAGGAGCTATTTTCAGCTTTGAAAACCACTGATGACGGCCCGGGAAAACCAAACCCATTTCTAATGCGCCAAACGCTAAATGAATTTAATGTGTTAAAAAATAATGCGGTGATGATAGGTGACACCACATTCGACATAGCGATGTCAAAAAATGCGGGTACCTTTGGTGTAGGTGTATCGTGGGGTGTACATAACACGAGTGACCTTATGACCGCGGGTGCGCATGAAGTTGTTCATACTGTAGATGAAATCGTCCCTACGTTGCGGAAACTCATCCCAATTTAAATGATCCCTATATGGAAATATAATCCACTTGTATTTGGCCTTGGCACACGAATGAAATGCGCAAATGATATAATTTTTGGGAATGCTTATTTGAAAGATGTCGGTGTTTAAACAGGTTAAAGTTTTAAAAAGCAGGCGTGGTTTTCGAATTGAGTTGGATGGAAGTTTTCTTCAAACACCGGAGAAACAGGTGCTGGAAGTACCGTATCCAGAACTAGCGAATGCCATCTCATTGGAATGGAAAAATCGAGATAAAAATATTGGTTTACAAGCCACACCTCTAACAAAATTAGCAAATACTGCTGTTGACTGTGTTCCTAGTAAAAGAGAGAAAATCATAAAAGAACTGGTTGGATATGGTAATACAGATCTATTATGCTACAGGGTAGAAAAACCGCATGATTTAAAGGTCTTACAGGAAAAATTATGGCAGGCACCTTTGGAGTACTTTTCATCCAAAACTAATGTAAATTTGAGAGTAACCCATAACGTTGTCCCTTTGCAGCAAAATCCCGAATGCCTATCGAAATTGGCCTCCATTGTTACTGGATTTGATAATTTTCAGTTGGCGGGATTACTTTCTTTAACCTGCCTCTCTGGATCCATAGTGTTGGGTGTTTCAATGTTGTATGGCTGGATGGATGTATGTGAAGCGTGGCGTTTAATTTTTTTGGATGAATTTCACCAAGAACGAATTTGGGGTGCCGACGGTGAAGCATTGGTGCGAAGGAAACAGATAAAAACAGATTTGTGCAACTCCCATCGTTTTATTTCTCTCGTTGTTTAGAATTCTATCAAGATTTTTTTATTAAACTGATTTTATAGTCGTGTTGCCGCCCGATTGCAGAAATATTCTTCAAAATTAAATATAATTGGACTGAAGAAATTCAGCTTGTTTGTTCTAGATTGAAAGGTCATGGTTGAATTTAATGTTCCGACATCCTCAATCTAAAAATACAGACAATAAACATCTTATTTTTATTTTCTATTCCCTTTGGGAAGAATTAGTTTCGGGCAGGAGTTTACATTCGAAGGTCTCTTCAAAATTTTCTTTTAAAATATTTACAACTTCCTCCATTTGAGTATGTACACCGAGATCTGCTAACGAAGTTACGCCATGTTCTTTTATGCCGCAGGGCACTATTCCATCAAAATGCTCTAAGATCGGGTCAACATTGAGGGAAACACCGTGAAATGTTATCCAATTTCGAATTCTCACCCCGATTGCAGCTATTTTTTTTTCAATTGGATCTCCATTAGTTGATACTCCCGTAACAACCCATATTCCAACGCGGCCTGGGCGACGTTCTCCAACTACACCAAACACTCTCAAGGTGTTAATAATCCATTTCTCTAAATTATGAATATAGGCACGTACGTCTTTTTTTTGGTTCTTAAGGTTTAGTATTACATATCCTACTACTTGCCCTGGGCCGTGGTATGTAAACCTACCTCCACGGCCAGTTTTGTATACTGGAAATCGATTAGGTGCTAATAAGTCTTTTTCATTGGCACTCGTCCCTGCAGTGTAAATTTCAGGATGTTGTAAAAACCAAACTGTTTCGGCTTTGACGCCAGAAGCAACGGAGTTGACAATTGTATCCATCTTTTCCAATGCACTTTTATATTTGATTAAATCATTGGAATTATCAATTAAAATCAATGATGGTCTGGGTTTGATTAGGTCGTCACTTGCAGATCTCATAGCAATTTGGTATCTCCCGCTTATTAAAGGTATATTATTAGGTACTATATAATAAAATTGCGGTCGTGGCGGAACTGGTAGACGCGCAGCGTTGAGGTCGCTGTGGGAGAAATCCCGTGGAAGTTCGAGTCTTCTCGAC